>Ga0213863_10002748_pt1 | contig 12330 bp, 9 predicted proteins | sample PICome_8_FD_160128 | JGI IMG/M metagenome (GOLD analysis project Ga0213863, IMG submission 160128) | Coastal seawater microbial communities near Pivers Island, North Carolina, United States - PICO497 | ecosystem: Environmental > Aquatic > Marine > Coastal | place: USA: North Carolina | collected... | reverse complement strand
TTTTACACAACAAAGGAAAGAGGCAAAATTTCATCACTGTTTGCGCGAATACGTTACTATTCGTCACGCGAAACGTAGCGCCACTCTGATAAAAAAGCACTCGCTCTTGGCAGAAAAAAGAAGACAAGAGGTAGGGCGAACGGAAACTGGCGTTGAATTTGTCCTCGCGAGGTCGCGTGATACGGTTTTTTTGTGCAACGCTTTCGCGTAAGGAGATTGGAAAAAAATGACCACCACGGGATTGACGCATCAAATTCATCTTCCTCCGCGTCTTTCCAATGACGACGCGGTGGTGAAACTGGCGGACGAAGAGGAGAAAAGCGAAGGTGGTAAAGATGCGAGTGTTCAGCCTCTTGAAACTCCCGCCGCGGTTTCGGTGAAGCGCACTTCGCAACCGATTTTCGCAGACGAGGAAGAGAAAAAACGAATGGTGGCGCAAGCGTTGAAACGAAAACGAGACGCGATGAAGAAGAATAATAACAACAACAACAACAACAACAACAACAACAACAACAACGGCAATCTGGGATCCGGAGACCCGCCGAAATTGAAACCACCCACGATTTCTACGCTCACGACGAACGAGATATTCGGGTGCGAGAAGTGCTGTTTCGACCGGGAAGGCTGTTTCGACTGTCTCAAAGGCCCGCCGGTGAGAACGAGATACGAGCCAGAGAAAGGCGTCGAGTGGTTGAAAGATATTCCACCGTGTCCGCAGTATTTTCCAACCGAAGAGGAGTGGAATAACGGGGACCCTTTGGAGTATATAAATAAGATTCGGCCAGAGGCGGAGAAGTTTGGGTTGGCGAATATCGTTCCGCCGAAGAGTTGGCAGCCGGAGTTTTGTTTGCCGAATAAAGAGTTCATGCGGTTTCGAACGAGGATTCAAGCCGTGAATGAGTTGCAAAACAGACCTGCCGGGTTAGGAAAACGGGCGAGGATGAAAGAAGCTGGTGGCGAAAAGGTGGCGATGGCGAGTGGCGGGAGGATGGCGTCGGCGGCGCCGACGACAACCGCCGCTCCTCCGGCGCCGTCTGCTGGACGCATGGGTGGCGCTGCACCTGCAACAACGAACGGTAAAAACCAACCGTCGCTCTCGCTCTCAAAAATCAAATACCAAGAGCAAAAGCAACAAAGAGACGAATACGTGAAGAAAGAAGTAGAAAAAATAACCAAACAGTACGGCTTCCAAAGCGGCGCGAGGCACACGATGGAAACGATGAAGAGGTATTCCGATTATTTCAAGGCGAGATATTTCTCGGACGCGAAAACCGGGAACCCGGTGAAAGATATTTCTATCCCGGAAATGGAAAGAGAGTTTTGGAGGATCATAGAAGATAGCGAGGGACGAAACATAGAAGTCATATACGGCGCGGACATAGCCACGATTGAAACCGGATCGGGAATGCCTACGAACAATCACAAAGATGAGGAGCAGAAAAAGTTTGCCAACAACCCTTGGAACGTGACGAAAATGCCATACAACGCGAGCTCGTGTTTATCTCACGTGGAGCGAACGACAGGCATTACCGTCCCGTGGTTATATTTCGGGATGACGTTATCTACGTTTTGTTGGCACGTGGAAGACCACCATTTTTATAGCGTCAATTACCACCATTTCGGCGACCCGAAGGTTTGGTATTGCATCCCAGCGGAGTATTCGCAAAAGTTTGAACAGTTGATGCGAACGCGCTTACCGCATTTGTTCGAGGCGCAACCGGATTTGTTGCACTCGTTGGTGACCATCTTATCGCCGAAAGAAATCAAAGCAGCCGGGATCCCGGTATATCGAGTCCAACAAAACGCGAGGAGTTACATCATCACGTTTCCGTACTCCTATCACGCCGGATTCAACACTGGATACAACTGCGCCGAAGCGGTCAATTTCGCCCCGGTAGATTGGTTACCGTTTGGTGCGTTCGCCACGGAACGATACGTCGGTGATAAAAGATACCAATCCGTCGCGCACGACCAGTTGTTGTTAACGCTCACGAACGGGTGCGATCGCGTGCCGGGATGGAAAGACACCGTCAAGAAAGAAATGGACAAGAGAGTCAAAATCGAAGAAGAGAGGAGAGAAAAAGCCAAAACGTTGTGCGGCGAAATCGTCAAAATGGAAGAATTTTGCGACTTTAACGAGTTGGATTGTTGCATCTGCCTTGGCGATTTGAACTGGGCCGGAGTCGTGTGCGAGTGCACGTTTCGAAAAGGCAGAGGCTTGATTTATTGTTTGAGATGCGTCGATAAAGGATGCAAATGCGAGAAGGAAAAGAGAAAAATGGTGGTGAGACAGACCATCGACGAGCTGAAAGAGCTCGTGAAAGCGAAATGCATTCCTTCTTAGTTTTTTATAGGGGATGATGATGTTATTACAATTGTTCTGCCGCGTCGCGCGTCTGTATTTTGTATCGCTAAAGAAAGAAACTTCTACCAACCTTCTGCTTTCGGCGTTCCCTCTAAATTTTCTTTCAGTTGTCTTAAACTTCCGTTATCGTACTCGAGCAACTCTTCCCCGGTTTGCACGCTGAGCAACGACATCGGGTTCCTGGCGACGTACAACTCAAAGTCTTTCACCGTCGTCCCGAGTTTTTCTTTCAACGCCAAACAGTTCTCGCCTGGATTTTTAATCTCGAAAATATACGCGTGGTCGCTTAATATCGCATCCCAATTCAACCTTGGACACGCCTCTCTCAACTGCTTCACTTTCCTCTCCATTTCCTTGGCTTCTTCTAATAAAATTGACGGTCTGTTCGTAATCATGGTTGGCAAATCCGCGTCCGGAAACACCTCCTTCAACGCGACTAACGATTTGTACACGTCCGGTATGCTCGCACTTATTCTCACCAAATCTGCCGTCTTCATGATCCCAACTTTCGTTTTCAACCCCGGGATTAACGTGAACAACTGCCCGACCCTTTCTTCCACTTGCTTTTCGGAAAGTCCCAGCTCTTCGCTGATAATCATAATCGAAAACCGTAATTTCCCTTGCGCGTCCCACCCTGGTTGTTCAAGTATATTATCTCCATCGTTTGCTTCTTCGCTCAAAATATCGCCTAATTCGTCTGTTTTGTGTTCTTTCCTCTTCGAGTGATACACGTTCACCGACCACGCGTTCTCCTCGTTGGACGATAACGCCTCGATGGCTTTATCGTTGCTGTATCTTTCATCACTTTCATCATCATCATCATCGCTCGTATTCTTACAAAATGCTCTTCCTCCTCGTCGTCGTCGTCGTCGTCGTCGTTTTTGTTGTTGTTGTTGCTCATAACGATAATAATAATAATAGTGGTGCTGCTGCTGATTCCTTCGACTCGTCGTCGTCGTCGTCGTCGTCCTCGTCGTCATCGTCCTCGCCGTCATCCTCGTCTCGAGTTCCCACACTTATATAATAAAAAGGACAGCTTTTCTTTCCCTCCAAGTCTTACCTAAACCCTAACTGTATGCGAAACCCTAACCACAAAAAATCAAAAACTCTGTCGACTGAAATTGGACAAATATTCCACCAAACAACCTGTGTACGCGCGCGTTATTATTATTAGTATTGTTTAAACCACATCATGGGTTGCGCCGCATCCACCGCGAAAGGAGAGGTACTATTCTTACGCTTTTTTGTTTGTTTGTTTGTTTTATTATCTCACACCTTTTTGTGTGTGTGTGTATAAATATATAGAACGCGCGCGCGTGTTGTTCTACGTATAATAATTGGCCAATTATGAGCGAAACGATCGGCCGATGCTCTCTCTCTCTCTCTCTTATTCTCAACCGACCCTTTCTCACATCCCTCTCGAATGAAAACAGAAATCGGTGAAAATCCACTCCAACGGCCCGTTAGGCGCCAAATCGAAGAAAGGCTCCGTCCTCGGACGAACCACCTCGGACATCAACGACATTTTCACCTTCCACGAAGAATTAGGCAAAGGCCAATTCGGGACGACGTATAAAATCAAAAACAAAAAAACCGGCGAGGAATACGCGTGCAAAGCGATCGCGAAGAGGAAACTCACGTCGAAAGAAGACATCGACGACGTGAGAAGAGAAATTTCTATTTTACACCACTTGGGGGGACACGATAACATCGTGTGTTGCGAAGGCGCGTACGAAGGCGCCAGGCACGTGTACATCGTGATGGAGTTGTTGCAAGGCGGAGAGTTGTTCGATAGAATCGTGGAGAGAGGCAAGTATTCCGAGAAGGACGCGGCGGATTGTTTCCGAACGATCGTGGAAACGATTCAACATTGCCACGAGTTGGGGGTGGTGCACAGAGATTTGAAGCCGGAGAATTTCGTGTTGAAGTCGAAAGATTACGACTCGAAGATTTGCGCCATCGACTTTGGTTTGTCCGCGTTTTTCCACGAAGATCAAGTGTTTCACGAAATCGTCGGTTCCGCGTATTACGTCGCGCCGGAAGTTTTGCGACGATCGTACGGTAAAGCCGCGGACGTGTGGTCGTGCGGTGTTATTTTGTACATTTTGTTGTCCGGGGTGCCGCCGTTTTGGGCCACCACGGAGAACGGCATCTTTGATATGGTTTTGAAAGGTCAGTACGATTTGGAGCAAGATCCCTGGGGCGCGATTTCCGCCGGCGCGAAGGATTTGATCGCTAAAATGTTGGTACAAGATCCGAAGAAGAGAATCTCGCCGGAGGATGCGTTGAATCATCCGTGGTTGACTGGTGGCGCTCCGGCCAAGAAGTTGGACAACGCGATCGTGAAACGATTAAAATCGTTCGCGGCGATTACCAAGTTTAAAAAATTGGGTTTGATTGCCATGGCGAAGACGTTGTCGCCGGACGAATTGGAAGGTTTGAGAGAAATGTTCAAATCGTTCGACACGGACAACTCGGGGACGATTTCCATCGCGGAGTTACAAGCTGGTTTGCGCAAGAAAGGCTCATCACAAGCCACGGAAGAGTTGCAACAGTTGATGAACGAAATCGATATCGACGGTAACGGCGAGTTGGATTACGAAGAGTTTGTCGCGGCGACGTTGTCGATGGCGAGCCAACATTCGGGCGACGCCATGGAGAAGACGTTTGCGTACTTTGACGTCGACGGGGACGGGTCGATTACCATCGAGGAGTTCAAGATGGCGTTGGATAAGATGCCAGCTGGAGCAAGGGCGAACTTTGGCGACGTTAACGAGTTGGTGGCGATGGCGGACCAAGACGGAGACGGTTTGATTGATTACGAAGAATTTGTCGCGATGATGCAAGCCGGCGACAAACCGGACAAAAACGCGATGAAGAACGCGAAAATGGCCGGGTACGCGTAAAGAAGAGAGAGGTTTCTATCGTAACCCATGTAAGAGTATTATTATGTGTAAGGACAAAGAGAGAAAAAAAAAGAGAGAAGAAGGGAAAATAGTCATCAACAACAAAGTAACATCAACAATCGCGAAAGACGGAGAGAATGATGAGAATTATTTATGAAATTTTTTAATATTTAATCAAATTGAACGTTAAAGAAAGAAGAACAGTACTACATGTAAGATTAAACTAACCAATCGGTCCTTCGCGCGAGTCGTACACCAGACTCGCGAAGAAGGTAAAATTAGACGCCGACTTTCACGATTTCCATTTCAAACACCAGGACGGATCCCGGCGTAATTTGCGGACCCATCGCTCTGTCCCCGTACGCGAGTTCAGACGGAATCACCAGCTCCCACTTATCGCCTTCCGACATCAACTGCATGGCTTCCGTCCAGCCTTTAATCACTTGGTTCGGCGCGAACTTCGTCGGCTCGCCGCGGTTGTACGAGGAGTCAAACTCTTCGCCCTGTCATCGTTAAAGGAGAGACACAAAAGAAGGTGAGCGTTTAAAGATGAGAAACGAATAAAAGCGACGTTCATGTCCGCTCCGGCGAAGCGTACATTTCCGCTCTTCTAACGGCGCGCTTCGATTTTATCCCAGAGAGAGAGAGAGAGAAAACGCTTGGGAAAATGAGACGAAAATTTTCCGATCATCTCGCGCGCGAAACGTTGATGCGAATACTCGATTCGCTCGCGCTGTTCCTGCAAAAAAGTCATAAATTCGTACCTCAATCGTCGTCCCTCTGTAGTGGCACAAGCACGGCGTGTTCACTTTCGGTTTTTTCCCTCCTTTCGGTCCTGATTTTAACACGCGATATTGCAAACCCGACGGGAGGGACACCACGCCTTCTTTCAACGCGTTTTCGGTTAAGAACGCCTTCCCGGCTTCGGTCGTGCCTTTGCTCGCTTGCGTTTCCCCGAAGAACGTGCCGAGGACGATGATGAGTAAAGCGAGGATTACGGCGAGGAGTTTTTTCGACGTCGCGTTTAAAACTATCATCGCGTTAGTCGTGCGTTTAGTAGTATTCCTTTATTATTCTTCCCGGGAAAAGTAAGGATTTTCGATCGGATTTTCGTCATACTAAAGACTTTTGCACTGTGCACAACAACTACTACTACTGCTGCTACTACTTTTTGCTTTTTGCTTTGGCGGAGAAAGAAAATCAGCTGTCTTTTTTGTGCGTGTTATTCATTGGACGACACACATCATCATCTTTCGAGTTCTTTTATTATATTCGTAGTAGTATTAGGTGATGATGATTTCGATGCAAAACAGAAGCGCTTTGACAGTCGTGACGACTTTTCCCAACAAACCGCTCAAAGTGCTCTCATCGAAGTCGTCGTCTAAATCGTCCGCGAGTTTGAGAGCGAGACAGAGTGGTCGTCGCTCCTCGTTTTCCTCCTCCTCATTCCGAATAGTCAGAGCAGCAGGAGCTGGGGGTAAAGGTGAGGAGGAAAAGGAAGAGAATTCGGTTGAACTCTACGCCGGAATCGCAGGTTTGCTTTCCTGCGCGGTCGTTTCCTACTCGTTGTTCACTTTGAAGCAAACGGGATGCGGATTACCCGCCGGTCCGGGTGGTCTCGTCGGTGCAATCGAAGGCGTGAGTTATCTCGGTGTCGCTGGACTCTTAGGCGCTTCGGCGTATAAGAAAACAACCACGGGGAGCGGTTTACCCGCCGGGCCGTTCGCTTTGCTCGGCGCCGCCGAAGGCGTCGCGTTTTTACTCCTTGTCGCCGGTCTGTACGTCGGCGTCGCGCAAGTGCTCGAATACGGGTACATACCGAACGCTGTTCCGGTTGAAGGTGGGAAGTGCGCGTGAGATGTCTTCGTATTTTGTAATAATGAAACAAATCAGCAGTCGTATGTATACGTTTTATTATACCTATGCACTGTCATGTCGGTGTCTAATGAAGAGAAGTTGGCTAATTAAATTCATCTAAAAAATATTCGACCAAAACAAAAAAAAACCTCAAAAACCTCAAAAAGAGAAAAGTGATCACACAACTTGCATGTGTGTGGATATGAAAGAAGCTTCGTCTCCTCCTACACTCGAAGGAGGAAGTGTTAAAGCTTTGACGAGTTCTTCACCGCGCAAAACAACAACAACAACGAAAGGGAGACGATCGGCGAACCACGTTGAATGCGCGTCGTGCGGTAAGCGGATTGGACTTTCGTTCTTTTTCTTTCCCTTTTTTTCTCTCTTCTCTTGGAATGTAACATGTCTCTCTCTCTCTCTCTCTGATCACAACAAAAAAAAACAGGCGTGAAAGAGACGCCGATGTGGCGCAAAGGCTGGGTGGATAGGATCGAGAGCTCGACTGGGCAGGAGCACCGCGTGTCGTTGTGCAACGCGTGCGGTTTGCTTTGGAAACGTGGGTGGTTTTGTGTCCACTGCGAATGCGTGTACAGAAAAGATCTGTTGGAAGAAGGGAAGAAGAACAAAGAGGAGGTAAAAGAAGAGGAGATGTGGATTGGGTGCGAGTATTGCGATAACTTTAGCCATTTCGAGTGCGAGAGGAAAGCGGAGGATTCAAAGACGATCTTGGGGATGGATGCGTACGCGTGCCCGGAGTGCAGGATGAAAGCGGTGTTGGCGTGCGCCGCCGAAGAAGAGGGAGGAGACAAAGGAGAAGAAAAAGAAGACGTCGCGTTGCCGAAATTTTGCGATATAAAGGATACAGAAACGGCGAAGAAGACGTTGGGGGAACCGCGAAAGACGAAGACGACGAATAAGGGAAGAGGTAAAAGCACGAAGAAAACAGGGATGAAGACCGTAGGGAAAAGGTGTATTCATCAGAGACCTTTTTTGAGAACGCCGAGAGGCGCGGGGAACGGGAGCAAGAAAGGTGTGGAGAAGAACGTTCTCGGGTTGCTAAAAACCGGCGCGATTTCGCCGGGGGTGAAGAAAAATCGGCCGACGAAGAGAGCGATGACGTTGAGCGCGAGAAAAGGAGACGAAGAAGAAGAAGAAGAAGAAGAAGAAGAAAAGAAGACGCTGACGAAAACGCCGCCGAGAAAGAAAGGAACGAAGAAGAAGGCGGCGCAAAAAGTGTCGAAGAAAGTTTCGACGCCGAAGAAGGCGAAAGAAACGTCTCTGGCGAAGAAGAAACACGCGATCGAGCAAAGCCTGGCGGCGCTAGAAACGCCACCGAAAGAGAAGAAATCGAAAGCAGCAGCCGCGGCATTAGAAGAGGAGGACGAATTTCCGATTGTCGACGATTTTGACGATTCCGACGTCTTTTCTATGTGGTCGATGAAACCGACGGCGCCTTCCACGAAGACAGCGTTAGCGCTGCAACGAGCGAAACAGTTCTTAGCGGACGAACACATTCCACTGGATGCGATTAAAAAACACGATTCGAGTCTTTTGGGTGGGCTCGAAGACGTCTTTGGCGACAGAACACTTTTAGCGGCAGACCACGAAGCGGAAGGTTCGAGAGAGAGCGGTACAAAAGCGGCAACTACCGCTGCCGTCGCGACTGTGGAAGCGACCACGGCACCGATCCCCATTTTCGATGAAATGTTTCCAGCCACCGGAAATCGTACGCAAGACAAAGTCTTGGCATCCGCGGAAATGATGTTGAAATCCGCCCGCGAATGTCTCGAGAAAGCCGTCGACGACCACTGGGCGCTCGTGAAGCAACACAAAGACAACGACGAGAGAAACCAACTGCAAGATCACAAGTTTCTCTCGATGAATACGCGCAAAAACACGCAGAGTCACGCGTTTAAACCAATCTTAAACGCAAAAATGGCGTTACAGAAGATATCGTCTCTACCAACGTTGAAGAAAAGTTTAGGCTCGTCTTCAATTAAAGCGAAGAATGCAATCGTTGAGCGTTCAAAGATTAAAGATACGCTCCGAGATATTTTACAAACGTTTGGCAATGGGCGAGAAATACTCGAGCATTTGAGTAAACTCGGAGGTTTTTGGACGACGCTTGCAACAGAGTTCCTTCACGAAATGAACCAAGCGCATGTGGCGAGCGCTTCGATGATGATGGCGAGCATTAATCCGTCCGAGTCGTTGAGCGTGCAAGGGGGTCCGTTCGCGACGGACGTTAAGAAATATGCAGCAGCAGCAGCAGTGATGAAAGAGGGGGATAAAGACAAAGATACCGTCAACCGCGACGATGATATCACCATCGTATCTCCTTTACCTCTTAAAATTACTTGTCCCGTGTTGAAACGTCCAAAATTGTACCCCACCGGGGGCGGCGGTTTCATCTCAAACGGTGCTGGACAAATGGTGCCTCGAATGAAAACGACAAGTTCAAAACACGACAGTCTCTTCCCGCCAGTTCCTGAGATATTTGACAGCGAAATGTACGAGGATGGTACTCAACCGAAAAGTGTCGCGGCACCAGACGCTTCCTGGGGATCCCCGTTGAGCGAGTATTTCGATATGGTTGTCAACGAAGGCGAACAACCGAACGTGAGCGGCGAAGATATTGATTGAAAGAGAAAGAGAAAGTGAGTGAGAAAGAGAAAGAGAGAGACGTGAAGAACAAATTTAGTCATTAAAATAGAGATAAACGCATTGTCTGGTATTGAATGTTCCAACTAAAATCTAAAATCTATGTGCCGTCCTCGTCACAACTCGACATGAGGCGATTCATTCTTTACTTTTTCCGGTTCGGAAAACCCGACAGGTTTCTCATACGTCGATTCACGCGTTTGCGAATTATAGTAATACGTTTTCCCTTGATTTTCGTGCGCAGACCAGAAGGTGAGATTTGGATCTTCGTCTTCGACGGGGGGAGGAGGAATGTTCGCCGCTGCTTCAGCTTCTCGTTGCGTCCTGAGCGCTTCAGCTTCTTCGTGTTGTCTGCGCTGAGCCTCGGCAGCTTCCTGTTCTTTGCGCTGCCGTTCCTTTTCTTCCTCTTCTTCTCTATCTTCTCGTCTGCGCTGAGCTTCAATGGCTTCTCGTTCCTGGCGTTGCCGTTCTTCTTCTTCTTCTTCTCGTCTGCGCTGAGCTTCTACTGCTTCTCGTTCCTGGCGTTGCCGTTCTTCTTCTTCTCTAGTAGCAGCTGCAGCAGCAGCGGCGGCGGCGGTTGCAGCCTCCGCTTCTTCTTCTTCTTGTTGCTGTATCTTTTGTTGTTGTCTTTGCAATCTTTCTTCTTCGTCAAAGGAAGGTGTCGGCGTCGGCGGCGGCGTATTCGTTTCCTTCGGCGCGGCACCAAACCCTCTTTTTTTCGCTTTCGGTAAACCCATGGCACCACTGTTAGCTCCTCCTGCAGGCAGTCTCGTCTCCATCTCCGCTAACTCTCTCTCTAAAACCGCATTCCGCGTTCGCAACTGAATCGATTCTTTTCGTAACGTCATCAATTCGCCCATAAACGAGTTCGCCGAAGCCAACTCGGATTTGGCCTCTGCAAACGCGGCTATCGATCCAGCTAGCCCGCACATCCACTGCGTGGGTTGTAAATTCTTATCGTTCTTTCCGTGCGCGTCTAAAGCTTTCAGCATTGGTTCGCGAATGGTGTCCCACGCGATTTCTGGCGTAAAATGTTCATCTTCTCCCTCTTCTCCTTCTCCGTCCTCTTGCGTTTGTCGCTGTTGCTTCTTTCGCGCCACTTCCTCGTAAAACTGATCGTTCAAGTTATTCATCAACTCCCAAATATCATTCGCACAGTTATGGTCGATGCTGGTATCCACCATTTCTCGAAACGCGCTCGTCGCGTTCGCTAAAATCACTTTATCCAAGAAATCAATAAAATCCTCCTTCCCTAATCTCGGATTGAAACCGGCGTTTTTGTTGGCGAATATAGGCATGACTTTAATTTCCGCGTCTACGTTGAACTCGTCGTCACTTTCGTCGATATCGGCGACCAGAGTGATCCCGTAACTCTCGCGCACCGGTTGCCCGACGGTGACTTCGCACCCGAACAAACTCTGTCTCGAGAACAACGCGGCGTTCTTCTCCCCTATCACCGTGGCGATAAAATTAAACACGTCTTCGTCTACCGGTTCAAACACAGCTACGCGCATTTTGGCATCTCCTTCCCTGCGCGGTCTCGCGAGCCAATCACACGCCGCGTGTTTGTTATCGCCGTCGTCGTCGAACGAGGACGACGACGACCCAATCGACCCCGATCCAAACCTCGGCGCCTTCTCGCCCGCCGTCCTCAAATCCGTCACCCCGTCTCTCGCGCTACTCAACAACTCCATGTAACTCACCGGATCGCTATAATTCCCTTTCAAAATATTCAACCCCCCCGATTTCCCGTACAACCCGACAACCCCGCACGCAAACTTCCTCGCCTCTTGCTTTTTCATCTTCCCGAAAACCTCCCCGATGGCTTGCGCCGTCCTCCCCGGCATGTTCACTTCCAACACTTTATACGCCGCGTCCATCGCTCGCGCAACCTTCCGAAACGTCGGGTACCACTCGTCGATGCGTTCTTGACACTGCATCGACCTGTCCTCCGGTAAGACAGAGACGAACATCTTCCCATCTTTCCCCGCCATCATCCTCGTTTCGAATTGCGAGAGTTGCACTTTTTCCGCGTTCGGTCCCAAAGCGACGAGCTCTGGTCCTTCGCCTCGTTCGCCTGCTAATTGGGCAAATTCATTCTTCTTCGTTTTCTTCTCGCTCCTGCTTCTTCTCGTTTTTTCTTCCTCTTCCTCCTCTTCCGCGTATTCCGCCTCTTCCTCGTACCGGTCGTTTCTGTTCTTTTTCCTTCGAAACGCCTCGTCTCCGTCGGCGTTCATTTTGCGAGTCACACCATCGTCGTCATTTTCATCGACGCATTCGATTTCACGCACGCAACGCAAAGAGAGGAGGAGGACAAAAACGAGGAGGAAAACCTTAAACGCAGAGGAGAACACCGATTTGTCGTTGAAAAAGCGCTTCATTTTCCTTCTTTTTTGTCTTTTTCTTCGAACAACGATTATTGGGAGGACGAAGTCGTCGGCGTTTCGCGCGGAGAAATCCATCGCGCGATGCGATGCAATCGCAATGGGGAAACGGCGATGCATTTTCGCATCTCTTCATTGCGCCTCCTCGCGCGCGGAACGC
>Ga0213863_10002747_pt1 | contig 12332 bp, 10 predicted proteins | sample PICome_8_FD_160128 | JGI IMG/M metagenome (GOLD analysis project Ga0213863, IMG submission 160128) | Coastal seawater microbial communities near Pivers Island, North Carolina, United States - PICO497 | ecosystem: Environmental > Aquatic > Marine > Coastal | place: USA: North Carolina... | reverse complement strand
GAAGTGCACAAAGACTCGATAAACAAGGGTGACTCTGTTCTGATAATAGATGATTTAATTGCAACGGGTGGTACTGCTGAAGCTGCGGCTAAACTTATAGAAATTTCAGGAGGTAATGTTGCAGCATTTGTTTTTGCAATAAATCTTTTTGATTTAGGTGGATCTAATAACTTAATTAAAAAAAAATATAAAATAGAAAACCTGATGGATTTTCCTGGTCACTAGTATTAAATTTGTGGTCTATACCATGATTTTTTACCAAGCATGGAATTGATAAGTCCCGAGAATCTCATCATATAAATCTTTTTTTTAAATTTATTGAAAGTTACTAAATAATAAAAAAATTTAATCATAGAAGTAGTCAGTGTGGAAACACTTGTTAAAAAAGCTCTTAAATAACCAAAATGTTTTTTATTAAAATAAAATTTTGACCACATCCAATGCCAGTTTCGAGAAAATTCAACTTCTCTTTCATAAATAGGTGAATGAGATTTTCCTCCAAGGTGATTAATTTTTGCTTTTTTTGATATATATATTTTATTGTTTTTTTTTTTCGTTCTTAAGCACAAATCATCATTTTCTAAATAAAGAAAAAAATTTTCATCAAAAAAAAAATTATCTTGAAATTTATTTTTATTTATCAACATTGCATATCCATCTACAGAGTCGACACTTAAAAACTCTAATTCATTATTTTGTAATTTCTTATTTTTAATCTTATAATTTGGATATTTAATATCATCAGATAATGGTGCTAAGATTGCATAATCATTATGCTTTGATGACAAAGTGATTAATTCATCAATAGTATTTTTATAAAATTTTACATCAGGATTAATTACAAAAGCATAATCTGTTTTACATAATTTAATTCCAATATTATTTGCGGCACCCATACCCTTATTTTCTTGAACAATAACTTTAATTTTTGAATTTTTTGTCTCTAGTTTTTCTTTAAGTTTTAGATCATTAGAATTTTCAATAATAATTATACTAGATTCTTTTGGTAAAGACTCGATACATTCATGTATTACATGATCGCTTTTAAATGTAACAATAATAAATGTTAGGTTATTTAAGCTTAAAGTCATTGTTGAAATAAATTATTATATACTTACTATAACGTTTATTATAAATAAAATCATGCAGAATATTTTAGTAACTGGTGGACTTGGGTTTATAGGTAGTAATCTTATTGAGCTATTACTCCTTAAAAAATATAAAGTTATAAATCTAGATAAGGTTAGCTACTCATCAAATTTTTATAATACAAAAGAGTATCAAAAAAATAAGAATTACAAATTTATAAAATGTAATCTTAGTAATAAAAATAAACTTAATAAAATTATTTTTAAATATAAGCCAATTGGTATTTTTAATTTAGCAGCAGAAACTCATGTTGATAGATCAATAGACGGCCCCAAAAGTTTTATTGATAGTAATATTATTGGTGTTTTTAATCTACTAGAAATATTTAGAAAATATTCGAAATTAAATAAAAAAAGTAAATTAATTCATATTTCTACTGATGAAGTTTATGGCGATATATTGAATGGACGATCTCATGAAAACTTTCCTTATAAACCTAGTTCACCCTATGCCGCTAGCAAGGCAGCTTCAGATCATCTTGTAAGTTCATATGCAAGAACCTATGGTATTCCCGCTATAGTCACAAATTGTTCAAATAACTATGGGCCTAAACAACACCCTGAAAAACTTATACCAAAATTAATTTATAATATTTTAAATAATAAAAGTTTACCTATTTATGGAAATGGAAAAAATTCAAGAGAGTGGATATATGTGGAAGATCATTGTGAAGCTTTAATAAAAGTTTTTCAAAAAGGTAAAATTGGTGAATTTTATAATATAGGTTCAAATAAAAATTTGAATAATCTTGAGATTTGTAAAGCTTTAATAAAAGTTGCTAAACAAAATTATGTAATTGGCTCAAATGTTAAGATTAAATTTGTTAAGGATCGACCTGGTCACGACATAAGATATGCACTTGATAGTAAAAAAATATTAAGAACCTTGAGATGGAAGACAAAAGTAAATTTTGAGAAAGGTTTAAAGAAAACTTTTTTGTGGTACCTTCATAATAATAATTACTACAAATCTATATCTAAAAAGGATATTGTTGAAAGATTAGGTGTAAAATGATTAAAAAAGGAATAATTTTAGCTGGAGGAATGGGTACAAGAATGAGCCCTCTTACAAAAGCTGTTAATAAACAACTTTTGCCAATTTACGATAAACCTCTTATCTTTTATCCACTCTCAATACTAATGTTGGCAAAAATTAAAGACATTTTAATTATTGTAAATAAAGGACAGTTAAATCAATATAAAAAACTAATCCCTAATGGCAACAATCTAGGAATTAAAATTACCTATATAGAGCAAGACAAACCCAGAGGATTACCTGATGCTTTTATCTTAGGGGAAAAATTTATTGAAAAAAAAAATGTAGCTTTAATTTTAGGTGATAATTTTTTTTATGGACAGAATTTAACAAAAACTCTGCAAGATAATTCTGGGTTAAACAACGGTGCTAAAATTTTACTTCACAAAGTAAAAAAACCAGAATTATATGGGGTTGCAAAGGTTAACAAATATAATAAGATTGTATCTCTTAAAGAAAAACCTAAGTTTTATTATTCAGATTTGGCTGTTACGGGTCTTTATTTTTTTGATAAAAACGTTGTTAGGTATGCAAAAAAACTAAAGCCATCGAAAAGAAACGAGATAGAAATTATTGATCTTTTAAATATGTATAGAAAGCAAAAAATGCTTTCAGCAAGTTTTCTCGGACGTGGTGGAGCATGGCTTGACGCTGGGTCGATTGAGGATTTCTATAAAACATCATCTTTTGTTGAAGCTATAGAAAACAGACAGGGATTAAAAATAGCCTGTATAGAAGAAATAGCATTTAATAATAATTGGATAGGAAAAAAAGAAATAAAAAATTCAATTAATTTTTATGGAAATTGTGAATATTCAAATTATTTAAAAAAATTAATCAAATAAATAAAAGTGAATAAAATTTTATTAACAGGATCAACGGGTTTCATAGGCTCGGAACTACTTAAAAAATTATCCAAAGACAATAAAATTTATATTACTTTAAGAAAAAAGAATAAGACCTATTTAAAAAGTAAAAATATTAATCATATATATTTTAAAGATTATGATGAATTAAATTATACTCTAAAAAAGATTTCAGTTAATACAGTAATTCACTGTGCAACACATTATGTTAAACACCATAAAGAATCTGATATTAAAAAATTAAGTGACTCAAATATTCTTTTTGGAAATATTATCCTAGAAAATCTTGATAAATTGAAGGTAAAAAAATTTATTAATTTTACTACAGTATGGGAGAATTATAATGGAATTAAAGATAATCATTTTAATCTTTATTCAGTTTATAAAAAAAATTTTAATAATTTAATAAGATTTTATAAAAAAAAATTTCTTAAAATTAAATTTTTTAATCTTGTGCTTTCAGATACATTTGGTGAAAACGATAAAAGAAAAAAATTAATTAATTTATTGAAAAAAAATTATAAAGAAAATAAATGCACTACGATTATATCAAAAAAGTTATCATTAAATTTACTAAATGTTTTGGACATATATGATGCAGTAAATTTAATCTTAAAAAAAAATATTAAACCCAACACATATATTCTTAAAAATAGTAAAAACTATTCAATAATTGATATAATTAAAAGGATAAATATTTATTCCCATAAAAAAATAAAAATTAAATGGCAATCTACTAAAACTTTCAAAGAAAAAATATATAGACATAAACTAATCAAAAATTGGACCCCCAAGAACAGTAATATTGAGGATATTGTCGATTTAATAAAAAAATAAATATAATTGTTTTTCTTTAAATACTGGTTAAATACGTTGGAATGAAAAAAATATATTATGGTAAAGCTGTTTACGACAGTAAAGAGATTAATGCAGTTATTAAAGTCCTTAGAAATAGCAGTTTAACACTGATTGATGGAAAAAAAGTTAAAGAATTGGAAAAAACTGTTTCAAATATTTTTGGGAAAAAATATGGATTGATGGTAAATTCAGGTTCATCTGCAAATTTACTCGCTTTATCATCTTTTAATTTTAAAAAAGGATCAGAAATAATTACACCTAATTTAACATTTTCAACAACAGTTGCTCCGATATATCAGTTAGGTTTAATTCCGCATTTTATTGGTGTAGAAAAAAATAAATTTATTGCTGACCCATTGCAAATAGAAAAATGTATTAATAAAAAAACTGTGGCTTTAATGATACCCAATTTATTAGGAAATATTGCTGACTGGAAAAAGATAAATAAAACTGCAAAAAAATATAATTTAAAAGTTATCGAAGACTCTGCGGATACTATTGGTTATACAATTGATAAAAAAGATGCTGGGAAATACTCAGATGTAGCTACAAATAGTTTCTATGCATCTCATATTATAAATGGTGCTGGAACAGGAGGTATAGCTTGCTTTAATGATTATAAATTATATCAAAGAGCTAAACTATTAAGAGGCTGGGGAAGATCTTCTGCTACATTTAATGAGTCCGAAAGTATCAATAAAAGATTTAACGTAAAAATTTCAGGGATAGATTATGATGCAAAATATATCTTTTCTGATTTGGGCTACAACTTTTTACCTTCAGAAATATCCGCTGCATTTGCATTAGAGCAAATAAAGAAATTAAAAAAAAATATTTCTATTAGAAATAAAAATTTTGATTATTTAAAAGATTTCTTTAGTAAGTATAAATCTTTTTTAAAATTACCAGAACAAAATAATGGAGTAAAAACTCCATGGTTAGCCTTCCCATTAGTCATAAAAAAAAACAAATTCTTTAATAGAAAAAAATTACAAATATTTTTTGAAAAAAATAATATTCAAACAAGAACGATATTTACAGGAAATATACTCAAACAACCTGTAATGAAAAATAGAATTTATAAAAAACACAAAAATTGCAATGAAGTTGCAAATGATGTCATGAAAAATGGAATTCTTCTAGGATGTCATCAAGGAATGAGTAAATCAGATTTAAAATATATAACTAATACATTTAAAAAGTTCTTAAAATATGAAAATATTAAAAACTAAATTTAAAGACTTACTTATATACAAAAAAGATACCTATAAAGATAATAGGGGATACTTTAGAGAATTATATTTAGAAAAACATTTTAATACAAAATTCCCCTTTGATGTGATGTCTTTTTCAAAAAAAAATGTTTTGAGAGGTCTTCATTTACAAATATCCAAACCTCAAGCAAAACTTTTAACTGTTCTAAGTGGCGATGTATTTGATGTATGTGTTGATTGTAGAATAAAATCTAAAACTTTTGGCAAATATTTTTCCATAATACTCTCAGAAAAAGAAAATAAATCTATTTTAATTCCAGAAGGTTTTGCTCATGGCTTTTATACTTTAACGAACAATGTTCTAATACACTATAAATGTTCAAATTACAGAGATGAAAAATCTGAAACAGGAATTCTTTGGAATGATAAAGATCTCAAAATAAAATGGCCCCAAAAAAACCCCATCATATCAATGAAAGATCTTAAAAATCATAGTTTTAATTTCTTTATAAAAAATTTAATAAAAAAATAAAATTTTCATCATTACTTTAAATGAAAAAAAAAATATTAATATTTATAATCACTTATTACTCATCATATAAGTTAAAAGAAGTATTTAATTTAATTCCATTTAAAAAATTAAAAAAATACAAAATTAAAGTTTTGATTAGTGATGATCAATCTAAAGATGACACTATAAAATACGCAATAAAAATTCAAAAAACTAATAAAAAAAATGTGGAATTAAAACAAAACTTTAAAAGACTTAATTATGGTGGAAATATTAAATCCTGTTTAGATTATGCACAAAATAGAAACTACCGATACGCAGTTATGCTTCATGGGGACGCTCAGTATGATCCAAGGTATATCCCACTATTAGTAAAAAAAATAATAAATTTAGAATGTGCTGCAGTTCACGGTTCAAGAATGAAAATTAAAAAAAATGCACTCAAAGGCCGAATGCCTATTTATAAATTTATTGGAAACATTTTTCTCACATTTATTTTCAATATGATTTATTTTACAAATTTTTCAGACTGTCACTCTGGTTATTGGGTATACGATCTTAAATATGTTAATAAAAAAATTTACAAAGATTTAACCAATACATTGAATTTTGACAATCAACTAAGAATAAATTTAATTAAAAAAGATCTTACAATTAATGAAGTTGCAATTAAAACTATTTACAATGATGAAAAAAAATCATATCAATTAATTTACGCAATAAAATTTTTATTTGAAACAATTTTTAAACGATTTAGTTAATTTCCAATAAATAATTATTTTAAATTAATACAAAGACAATTTCATTATCTTTAGCACTCATCATTGATATTTGAATATGTTCAACCTTAAATAAGGCTTGATTAATGGTAGCGGGAAGTGGGATCGAACCACTGACCTCAGGCTTATGAGTCCTGCGCTCTAACCGACTGAGCTACCCCGCCACTTAATTATCGTTGATTTATAATAGATTTTTATTTTAGTGCAATCAAGTATTTGCCCGTTTTTCTAACTCACTGTGCCTATAGTGTGCCAAGAATACGTCTAAGTAGGTTCCTGCGGAGTCACAGCGGGAAATAGATTTATACGTTTAGAAATTTTACTTAAATTTTATAAAGTATGTAGTTGTCTAAAATAATTCTATAAGTTTTTTATTGACCCAGCGCTTCTTTAGCTTGATCTACTGTATAGCTAGTTCCATTAGCTGCATTATATGCAGCAACAGCATCTGCAAAACTTCCAAAACCAGCTCCAGCTGCAGCAGCTTCTAAATCTACAGAGACACCTGCGGCAGCAGCGGCTGCAATGGCTTCTGCTGCGTCGTTGAGGCTAGCACCTACACCTGCTGCAATTGCACCGGCATCAAATGAATCAATAGCACCAGACTGAAGTGAATTTATGATATCAACATTACCTTGGTATGCAGAAGCATATTCTTCAACCGACCAATCAGCATTGTAAGTTGCATTAGCTAATGCAGTTAAATCAGCATAGTTTTTAATATCTAGATTCATATATTCACCTAAGAACTGAGCATAATTGTCAAGTCCATAGGAAAAACTAAAAGCAGATGTATCAATTGAACTTTGTATATCTTGAACATTATCATTTAATTCTTTAGCCATATCTAAATTAAGTAAATCTTTATAATGATCTATAGACAATTGAGCTTTAATCGACTCTATGTCTTCTTCAGATAAATCAATCATAATTCCTTTAGAAGTATCATCAATTTTTTCTGGGATAGGAGTTCTCCAAGCATTAGCCCAATCTTTTCTTGCCCAACGCTTCATATTATCTACAGATTCCATTTGAAAGTTAATTGATGCAAGATCTAAGGAGTTTTCTCTAAACTCATCTAAGATTTTATTTATGGGGATATTATTATTTTCTAAATTAAGAATATCTAATTGTATTTTATTTGATTTTTTTGCTTTAACTAATTTTGTTGTATTTGAAGCTTCTCCCAACAATTTAAGTTCCTTTTCTTCAAAATTTGAAAAGTCTGCATTCGTTAGATCTATTTTAAATCTCTTTTTAACATCTTTATTTTTTATTTCAGCTAATAGGAAGTCTGCTAAATTATAAGCACTTAATAAAGCACTGGTGTTTGATAATTCAATTTCTTGAATAGTGCCTAGAAATTTGTCTAATCGATTATAATTATCGTATTTATCTATTTTTTTTATTTCTCTATCAACTTTTTTATATAATTTTGAATATTCCTTTTTAAATTTTTTCTCACTAATTCTTTGTTCATTTTTATCTTTAACTAAATTCTTAACAATGCTTAATTTTTTTGCTAATTGTAAATGTGTTTTAAGTAGCTTTTTTTCTTCACTACTAAGCTCTAAAATTTCTTTTTTACCTAGAGAAAATAGTTGTGATAACGTGTAGTATGTATTGAGTACTTCCTGAACATCATCTTCTAAAGTAAATCCTAATGCATTTCTCATAGCCTTTCTTGCTTTATTAAGACCATAAATTTTTTTAATATTAGTTTTTGTCCAACCAATATTTGGGTATTTTTCTTTAAACGCAATAATATCTTTTTTGTGATCTTTAAGTTGTTGCATATAAAAAAATTCAAAATAGCCCATACCTAGCATTAAATTTTCAGGAAATTTGTCTAGCATCCCTTTTTGTTGAACAAAAATTAATCCTATTTTCCCTTGTGAATATTTAGACATTTGCACAAACTGATTATCTCTTGGTTTGAACATGCCTGATGGTGCAGTATCTATTTCATTGAAAGTTCCAAATGCTTCTACGTCTTTTAAAAATATTCCATTTTTAATCTCAACTTCACTTCGCTCTTCAGCAAAAATTGAATTAAAAAGAAAGAAACTAAAAAGTATAATTTCAAGAAGCTTTCTCATTACAATAGATATTCTCATTGTGTCATGTGCGTGTCAAGAAATGTTGAGAAGTAAAATAAGGTACACAGAACAGGAATCCCGACCACTGACCTCAGGCTTATGAGTCCTGCGCTCTAACCAACTGAGCTACCCCGCCACTTAATTATTGGTGATTTATAATAGGTTTTTAATTTAGTTCAATCAACTTTTGATCTGTATATTTATTTTATGATTGTTAAAAGAGTTGAAAAAAGACCTAAAGATAAAATTACTGAACTATAAAAAATAATTTTTCTTTTATTTTCATTCTTTTTGTCCACTCTTACTCTGTTCAATAATTTGTTGATATCAACTCTTCTATTTTGCTTAATATGTTCAACTGTAATAGCTTTTTTTTGATCATTTTTTTCACTGATATGTTTGTTGTCGTGAAAATAGGTTTTCTGCATAAGTCATTAAAACATCAATTAATTAGCCCAGCAACTAAAATTATAAAAATCTAGAACTTTTATCTTTTAGAGGAATAATCTCTACCTTGGCTGAGTATTTTTGTTTAGCAACCTCAATATATAGATCCATTTTAGAAAGCTCTTCATTAGTATGGTTTGAGGTTACATATCCAAAAGATAGGTTTTTTTTAAAATTAAAAGAATAATTACCTGAAGTTGTTCTGCCAATAATTTTATCCTTTAAATAAATTGGTTCTTCATGAAGTAATAAGGGTGAACCCGGCTTGCTATCTAACAAGGATAACATAATAAATCTTCTATCATGTTTTTTTTCTTTAACTTTTAATAAACTTTCTTTACCAATAAAGTTCACTTCTTTTTTGTAGCTAATTGCAAAAGTCAATCCTGCTTGATATTGATTTTCTTCTGGTGAAATATCATGCCCCCAATGTAAAAATCCACTCTCCATTCTCATGGTATCCATTGCATGAGAACCACAATGTGATAAATTATAATTTTTTCCTTCTTCAATGATTAATTGATAAATTTCTTTAGCATCTTTATTTTCTATATAAAGTTCAAAACCTAGTTCACCTACATATGACAATCGTTGAGCCCAAATTTTTTTTGAGTTAATTGTTATAAATTTTCCATAACCAAATTTAAATGTTTTATTACTAAAATCATCTTTTGAGATTTTTGAAATTAAATTTCTACTTTTTGGTCCAAAAACTCCAAGACAAGCTAGCTCATCCGTAATATCTTTTAATTCTAATGTTGGTGATAAATGTTTTACAATATGTGCCTTATCATGAGTTCTTGTTGCAGCTGAACTTATTATTCTAAAATAATCTTTATCAATACAAATAACTGTTAAATCAGTTTCAATTCCTCCTGCCTCATTTAACATTTGTGTGTAAGTTGATCTTCCTATTTCGTTTTTAATATTTGCTGTACATATTCTTTGTAATTCACTATGTGCTTGCTCTCCTTTTATTTCATATTTTGAAAAAGGAGAGAGCTCAAACAGACCAACATTAGTAACTGTGTTTTTAGTTTCAAATTCAACTGCAGGATACCAATTTTGATAATCAAAACTATATTTGTATTCTGCTTTTTCATTATTTCTTGCGTACCACATAGGTCTTTCATACTCACCCAATACACCAAAGCATGCTCCCTCCTTTTTTAACTCTTCATGATAAGGTAATATTCTTTGATTTCTCGAAGTGTTATGTTGCTTGTAAGGCCAGTGCATTCCATACAAGTCACCAAGAGTTTCTGTTACTCTTTCCATGATAAATTTTTTTGAAGAATGAAATTTTTGAAATCTTTTTATATCTAGAGAGAATAAATCTTCATTCATATATCCATTAATCATCCATTCAGCAGTAACACGACCTGCACCTCCTGAGCTTGCTATACCAATGCTATTAAATCCACAGCAAGTAAAAAGATTATTAACCTCAGCTGTTTCTCCTAAAAGGTATTGAGTATCAGGCGTAAAAGATTCTGGTCCTGAAAAAAATTTTCTAATTCCGGCTGTTTCTAAAATGGGTAATCTTTGAAATGATTTTTCTAAATAAGGTTCAAAATGGTCAAAGTCGTCTGGAAATTCTCCAAAAGAAAAATCATCTGGTACTATTCCTTTGTCTTTAAAAGCAGGTTTTGCGTTAGGTTCAAATATTCCAACTAACATTTTGCCAGCATCCTCTTTTAAATAAAGACAAGAATTATAATCTCTTAAAACTGGTAGATTTTTAGGCAATTTATCTAATGGTTCTGTAATTATGTAAAAATGTTCATTCGGATATAGGGGTATACTTACTCCAATATCTTCACCCATTTGTCGAGCCCACATCCCGGTTGCTATTACAACATATTCACAATCAATTTTGCCAAATTTAGTTTGAACACCAACAATTTTTTTATTTTTTACTAATATTTTTTCAACTGGCGTTTTTTCAAATATTTGAGCCCCTTCCATTTTTGCAGCTTTTGCTAAAACATTAGTCACTCCAACGGGGTCTGCTTGACCATCTTCGGGCATATAAACCCCTCCTAATACATCATCATCATTAATTACAGGATAAAGTTCTTTAACTCTTTGCTTACTAACGTTTTCAACATTAACATCAAATAATTGAGCAGCAGTTGCTTGTCTCAACAATTCTTGTAATCTTTCAGGTGTACTTGCAACTGTGATTGCACCATTTTGTTTTAGTCCAGTTGATAAACCAGTTTTTTTTTCTAATTCTTTGTAAAGATTTAAAGAGTATTTACGAAGTCTTGTAATTGTAGCGGATGCACCCAACTGACCAACAAGACCAGCTGCATGCCAAGTAGTTCCTGACGTTAGTTGGTCTCTTTCTAATAAAATGGTATCTTTCCAACCATATTTCGCAAGATGATATGCAACAGAGCAACCAGCAACTCCCCCACCAATAACAACAACTTTTGCTTTGGCCGGAAGCATTTTATCCATACTTTTTTACTGGGTTATAGCTTTTTCCGCTGCTACAAATTCGTGTCCAAAAACATCAGCAACCGCTTTATAAGTCACCATACCCTTATGGACGTTTAATCCTGCAAGGAAATTTTTATCTTCGCTTAAAGCTTTTTGATAACCTTTGTTAGCAAGTTTAACTAAATAAGGAAGTGTTGCAGCATTTAATGCAATTGTTGAAGTTCTTGGAACTCCCCCTGGCATATTAGCTACACAGTAATGAACCACATCATCAATAATGTAAGTTGGATCACCATGGGTTGTTGGTTTACTAGTTTCAACACAGCCTCCTTGATCAATTGCAACATCAACAATAACAGATCCTCTTTGCATCAATTTTAACATTGGTTTAGTAATTAACTTTGGAGCTTCGGCACCTGGAATTAAAACACCTCCAATTAATAAATCGGCTTTTGCAACTAATTTATTTAAATCAATCTTATCACTTTGTTCTGGAATTATTTTATCTCCAAACATTTCAACTAATTGTTTCAATCTTGCTTCAGATTTATCAACAATGTGAACTTTTGCCTGCATACCCGTTGCAATTACAGCAGCATTTTCTCCAACAACACCACCACCTAAAATAACAACAGTTCCACCTTCAACTCCAGGAGCACCTCCCAACAAAAGTCCTCTGCCTTTTTGATTTTTTTCTAAACAATGCGCACCAGCTTGAACTGACATACGTCCAGCAACTGCACTCATTGGTGCTAGTAATGGCAATCTTCCGTTGTCATCTGTAACCGTTTCATAAGCTATACAAACACCTTTAGATTTAATTAAGCCTTCTGTTAATTCTTTAGCTGCTGCCAAATGTAAATAAGTATAAACAATCTGATTTTCTCTAATCATCTTAACTTCACCTGATTGAGGCTCTTTTACTT
>Ga0213863_10002746_pt1 | contig 12333 bp, 10 predicted proteins | sample PICome_8_FD_160128 | JGI IMG/M metagenome (GOLD analysis project Ga0213863, IMG submission 160128) | Coastal seawater microbial communities near Pivers Island, North Carolina, United States - PICO497 | ecosystem: Environmental > Aquatic > Marine > Coastal | place: USA: North Carolina... | reverse complement strand
TGATATCCTGCTGCTTGCCAGTCTGTAAAAGCGCTGCCACATAGGCATTGTTTTGCACCGTATAGGCCACCCACTGAGCATCAGGAGAAAGCTGGAACTCCGTAACCTTGGCACTTTTGAGCAACTTGCGCTGATCACGGCCCTGCAGATTCACCGACAACAACTCCAGCTCGGTGCCAAAACTCTCAGGGGCATAGTTGCTGTAGTAGAGTCGCTCCGGGTCCGCAGCAAAATGCGCGTTATAGCCCGAGTCGAGCACTTTACGCATAGCTTTGCCATCGCGGTCCGCCAGGTAGATACCAGGCTCCATGGACCATTCCGACGACAGCAAATAGCCGCCGGTTAAACGGCGAAACACCAACTGCTGACCATCCGGAGAGAACTTCGGCTCCACATAGATACCGGGCTCTGTGGTAATACTGGTCCCTCTACCGCCACTGGCTCGCACCACTTTAACCGCGCCCAAGGTCTTGTCGTGCCAAGTGCTGTATACAATCGACTTGCCATCTCGCGAGAAGCTGGGATAAAACTCATCATGGTCATTCTGTTTAGTCAGGCGCTTAACTGCCCCGGATTTGCTGTCGCGAATATACAGCTTGCCCAGCGCTTGATAGACAGCCCGATCACCAGTGGGCGACAGGCTGGCCCAGCGAATCATTTTGATAGCCATCTGGTCTGGTGCCACATCCACTCCAAAGCGCACCGCTTTTTGCACCAGTTTTTCCGCTTTGATATGCATAGGGATAATGCTTCTCTCCAGACTGTTGGTGTTGAGTTTGTGAAACACACCCCCAGTCCAAAACACTAGATGCTGGCCATCGGGCATCCAGTCAAAGTAGGCAAAATTGCCCTCCGAGCCAAAGGTCTCCTGATGATCGCGCTCCATTTCGGTATACAGGCGTCGGTCGACACCGGTCTTGAGATCTTTCAAATAGAGGACGGTTTTGCTGTCTTCCCGCTTGAGGTAGGCCATATGCCGACCATCAGGTGACGGGGTCGGCACAATCGCCCCACCGACACCACCTATAAAATAAGACTCTTCCCCTGACTCCAGATCATGGCGAATAATATTGAACAGCTCAGTCGTGGCGTTTTTGCCGTACTCCCAGATGCGGCCCGGGGTAACATCCTTGCTGTAATAGAGGTAACGGCCATCCGGTGAGAACGCCGGGTCAGTGGCCGACTTCTGGCTGTGCTTGCCAAACTCGCGGCCTTTCACCATCACCCCATTGCCGCCAGACCTGTGATAAATCCAAATTTCCCCTGCGGGGATAGAGCGAGAGGACATAAAGCCCTTGGTCACCGCAATATAATTTCCATCCGGGCTCCAGCTGGGCGTGTGCACAAAGGTAGTTGTCTCCTGGCTCACCTGCACTGGGTTCGAGCCGTCCGCATTCATAATCCAGAGATTGCGGGCACCGCTCCTATCACTAATAAAAGCAATCTGGCTGCCATCGGGACTGTACTGAGGCTGCATAGTCCAATCAAAACCCTGAACCAACGGACTGGCATGGCCGCCGCTAATGGGCATCTGGTAGATATCCCCCAACATATCGAAAAGCATGGTCTTGCCATCTGGGCTAATGGTCAAATTGGACCAGGTACTCTCGTTGGTATCTATGCGGATAGTTTGCAACTCACCGCCGGGTTGGCGGATATCCCAAGGATCTGGTTCAGCAGGATCAGCCGCAACAGCTGCAGCATAGCTTGGGGCAAAAAACCCGAAGGCAATGATGGGAATCAGAATTTTGATAATGTTTGAACTAGGGGGCGAGCTGGGCATAAAAAGGCGATCCTGTTACAGCGAGAGCAATCAAAAATCGCTCTGCTACACTTACAATTTGGATGAGATGGTACGCCTAAATCTCGAGAATCCTTCCACCCCCTTTGGGGTACATCTACAATCGCATAAATGTTTACTAAACCGGACCGGAATGAAATCTAAACTCTGTATCCGGCAGCTCAATCAGCTCCTGCTCCCGCTGGGAGAACAGGTCAATGCGCACCTGGATATCCTCATCACCAGCGGCTTTTTTGGCCAGCTTCAGATAGTCCTGATAATGGCGCCCTTCTGACTTAAGCAAAGAGGTGTAGAACTGCTCCAACTCATTGTCCAAGTACGGAGCAAGGCGGGCAAAACGCTCACAGGAACGGGCCTCAATAAATGCCCCAATCACTAGCATATCAATGAGCTTGCCCGGATCATTGGGCCGCGCCAACTCACGCATGCCGGCGGCATAGCGCGAGGCGGATATATGTTGATAGGCGATATTGCGGCGCTTCATTATGGCAATCACCTGCTCAAAATGACGCATCTCTTCCCGGGCCAAGCGAGACATCTTGTTTAAAAGCTCAAAGTTGTCGGTGTAGCGATAGATCAGGTTCAGCGCCGTACTGGCCGCCTTTTTTTCGCAATTGGCATGGTCAATTAGCATTAGAGTCTGATTATCCAGCGCGTTCTCAAGCCATCTATCTGGCGTAGCACAGGGCAAAAACCCCTGGATTTCTTCCAAGGCGCTGGTGGGTGCTACGGTTAAACTGGGTGCTGTCATAAAAGTTCTCTAACCTGCCATCATCTTTTTAATTGCCGATTTGCGTTCATCATCCACCAACTTGACCATTGGTCGCTGGGCCATCAATGTCATCCAGCCATCCAGGCCCGCAATATCGTCCGCAAGATCCCAACCCCAGACCTTTTTCGCCACCGGCCGCGCAGCAGGAAGATATAGTAGGCAAAAAAATCTGCCATGCACACCTGATCTCCCATTATGTAAGGTGAAAACGACGCCAACCGCTGCACCGCCGCTGCGCCCTTTACCATGGTGGGTTTTACTTCATCCGCCACCGCCTGGTTTAGCTCGCGACCAAAAAACACGTAGCCCATCACCCGCGCCGACTCAATACCAATATACAGCTCAATGGTTTTGATCAACTGGGCCATCTGCGCGCGACGAAAGCTGTCCTGATCAATCATGGGACCCTCAGGGACACAGCTCTCCAAAACCCCAGAATCGCTGTGGTTTCACTTAAATAGCCTTCATCCACCTCTATACAGGGCACCTTACCCATGGGGCTCAACTCAAGAAAAGGCTCGCTGTAAGTTGGCTCAATATGGACCTCCTCAAAGTCAAACCCCTTCTCCAACAGAAAAACCTTCACCATTGCGTGGTAGTTGCTAATGCTGAAACCATAGAGTTTTATCATTGCTTGATCGCCTTGTTAACCAATCTCGTTATCCTTAATGTCGACCCTAGCCGCTGGGTCCGTCGCTTCACTGCAGGAACCCACCACCTGACTTGCCGACTCCGGCAGCAGCCTTTCATAGGCATCCACAACTGCAGCAAATTCAGCCGGGTTTGCCGCCGCCTTTTTGCGGTAGTGTTGCAAGGTCTTTTGCAAGTAGGCCTGATGATCAGCTAGATGTAAATCCCACATAACAGTGCCAGTGATGCCAATTTCCCCAACAGCCTCATGGGCCGTTTTTGTGACATAAATAGCCTCATAAAAGCGCCTGTTCTCAAGCACAATTCGCTCTTGGCGCAAATAGAACCCCTGCTCAATCAAGGCGTTTCGCACCGCATAATTGCCATGCACCGAACAGAGCAACAGATCAAAAGGCACATCGGCCATTCGGGCGCACAGACTATGAATAAACTCGACCGTTTTATTGCCGCCAACTCCTGCAATCACAAACAGCTGAGGCACTACAGAAGGCAACTCAACCGCCCGCAAGTCATCACAGATCACCTGCCAGCTGTAATCACTTGGCGGAAACCGCTGCTGCAACTCGCCCTCCAGCAAGAGCATTTGGGGCTTGAGAACATCAACAAAAACCACCTGCTCTGCCCGCTTCTTAAGCAGCAAAGACATCCCTAGCAGCCCGTGATCACAGCAGCAATCCCAGATAATCTGGTACTGCCGCTCAACCATATTATCTAACTGGCTCAGGCGCTCGCCGAGCTTCACCCAAGTCTGCTGGCTATTCATAAGGGTCAAGGTTGTTCATTGGGGCTACCGCTAAAAATAAGGTCGCAGATTACCGGACAAACAGGCCGCAAGACAGCCTTTTGCACCATAATAGGCAGCAGGCTGCGGATAATAACGCCAAGAATAATGGTTATAGACCATAAGCATGTAAATAAACTACAGATTCCCGTATAATTTCGCCCGAAATCCAGCACCACCCCAGTGTGCCGGAGTAATCTACTTGTGAAGGAGAAGCACCAAGTGCTAGAAGCATATCGCGCCCATGTTGCAGAACGAGCCCAACAAAACATTCCCCCCAAACCGCTGGATCCAGAATGGACTGCCGGCCTAGTCGAGCTACTGAAAAACCCACCTGCTGGTGAAGAAGAATTTCTGCTCGACCTGATTGCCAATCGCGTGCCTCCGGGTGTAGATGAAGCCGCCTATGTGAAAGCGGGCTTTTTAAGCGCTATTGTCAATGGCGAAGCCTCCTCTCCACTGATTGATCGCAGTGCCGCGGTAACACTTCTCGGCAATATGCACGGTGGCTACAACGTCGCCACGCTAGTCGCCCTGCTGGACGATGCCGAGCTGGCAGCACAGGCCGCTGAAGAACTTAAAAGCACCCTTCTAGTATTTGATGCCTTCCATGACGTTGCTGAAAAAGCCGATGCAGGCAATGCAGATGCTAAAGCAGTCATGCAATCATGGGCCGATGCCGAATGGTTTACCAGCAATGACGCGGTGCCAGAGAGCATCAAAGTCGCTGTGTTTAAAGCCACAGGCGAGATCAACACAGACGACCTGTCCCCAGCTCAGGACGCCTGGTCGCGCCCAGATATCCCACTGCACGCCCGCGCCATGTTTAAAATGACCCGCGACGGCATGCACCCAGAAGAGCATGGCGTCACCGGCCCTATGACCCAGATCGACGAACTCAAAGCCCGCGGCCTGCCCGTTGCCTTTATTGGAGACGTGGTTGGAACAGGCTCATCTCGTAAGTCAGCTACAAACTCCGTGCTTTGGTTCTTCGGTGAAGATATGCCCGGCGTACCCAACAAGCGCTCCGGCGGCATCTGCTTTGGCAGCAAAGTGGCCCCCATCTTCTTTAACACCATGGAAGATGCTGGCGCCCTAGTGTTTGAAGCCCCAGTAGACAATATTGCCAATGGCGACGTTATTACTATCTTCCCTTACGAGGGCAAGATTCTTAACGAAGCTGGCGAAGTAGTTTCAGAATTTGAGCACAAATCAGACGTAATTCTCGATGAAGTGCAGGCCGATGGCCGTATCAACCTGATCGTAGGCCGCGGTCTAACCCAGCGTGCCCGCGAGCATATGGGCCTGGCCCCCTCAGAGGTATTCCGTCAGCCAACCGCACCAGTTGAATCCGATGCAGGCTACACCTTAGCCCAGAAAATGGTTGGCAAAGCCTGTGGCGTTGAAGGTATCCGCCCCGGCACCTACTGTGAACCCAAAATGACCACTGTGGGTTCACAGGACACCACCGGCCCCATGACCAGAGACGAGCTAAAAGACCTAGCCTGCCTAGGCTTCTCAACCGACTTGGTCATGCAGTCATTCTGTCACACAGCGGCCTACCCCAAGCCCGTTGATATCAGCACCCAGCACAGCCTGCCCGACTTTATTATGAACCGTGGCGGCGTCTCACTGCGCCCCGGCGACGGCATTATTCACAGCTGGCTCAACCGCATGCTACTGCCAGACACCGTAGGCACAGGTGGCGACTCCCACACCAGATTCCCCATGGGTATTTCATTCCCCGGCGGTTCCGGCCTGGTAGCGTTCGCCGCTGCAACCGGCGTAATGCCACTGGATATGCCCGAGTCTGTACTGGTGCGCTTTAAAGGCAAAATGCAGCCCGGCATCACCTTGCGTGACCTAGTACATGCCATCCCCTACTACGGCATAAAAGAAGGCTTGCTGACTGTAGAAAAGAAAGGCAAAAAGAACTTCTTCAGCGGCCGCATTCTGGAAATCGAAGGTGAAGGCATTGAAGGCCTAACCGTAGAACAGGCTTTTGAACTATCAGACGCCTCCGCCGAGCGTTCAGCCGCCGGCTGCACCATCAAACTCAGCGAAGACTCAGTGGCTGAATACCTGCGCTCCAATATCACATTGCTGCGCTGGATGATCGCCGAAGGCTATGGCGATGTGCGCACATTAGAGCGCCGTGTGCGAAAAATGGAAGAATGGCTGGCCGAGCCCAGCCTAATGGCAGCCGACGCCGACGCAGAATACGCCGCCGTTATCGAAATTGATCTGGCAGATATCAAAGAGCCCATCGTTTGCTGCCCCAACGACCCAGATGATGCCAAGCTGCTTTCAGAGGTTGCCGGCGACAAGGTCGACGAAATCTTTATCGGCTCCTGCATGACCAATATCGGCCACTTCCGCGCCGCAGGTAAGCTCCTTGACGAAGCAGGCTCCGTAGATTCCAGATTCTGGATCTGCCCACCGACGCGCATGGACGCTCACACGCTGATGGAAGAAGGCTACTACAATATCTACGGCAAGGTTGGTGCTCGCACCGAAATGCCAGGCTGCTCGCTGTGCATGGGCAACCAGGCGCGCGTACTGGCTGGTGCAACTGTACTATCCACCTCTACTCGCAACTTCCCTAACCGTCTGGGCGATGGCGCCAATGTCTACCTCACCAGTGCAGAGCTTGCCTCTGTAGGTGGTATTTTGGGCAGACTGCCAACACCGGCTGAGTATATGGAATACGCCAGCAAGATTGACTCAATGTCTGACGAGATTTATCGCTATATGAACTTTGATCAGATTGAGTCATTTCAGAAGTCAGCTGAGGAAGGCAAGCTGATTGCCGCGCAGCAGATTGTGGAGGTGGCAGCTCAGTAGAGTTGTCATTCTGAGGCACAGCATGCTGTTATATTTTCAGCATATAAAAAACCCCGCGAAAGCGGGGTTTTTTTTACTTATGAGCTCCTGGGCCCATCTGATTTTTTGACTGCATCTAATTCAGCCGAATGTTTACTGACACTGTAGTCCTTAACCGAAGTACGCTCTGACAGCTCATCCATCGACTTCGAGAAAGCGACCTGTTTATTTCTCATAGTCTCTACAGGATCTTTGCTTGAAAACATACCTGCAATAATTGATTTACTGTGGCTTCTCATCTGTAACCTCCAATGATGATTAAGGCTGCCGTATATCGGTGGTTTGCTCGGACTTGTAGGCGCGCATAAAGGCTTCTTGGGTGACGTCTTCTATATCTTGGGCATTGCGCAGGTAGCGGGAGATAAAGCGCCGCAGTGAGTCCACATGGGTTTTGTAGACGGTTAATACAGCCGAGTTGGTTTGCAGCTGGATACCGGCACTTACAATAACGCCAGTGAAGTTGTTCGCGAGGCTCTGCGCTTAAAGATGCAACAGGATGAAATCTACCAAACCAAGTTAGAGGCCCTGCGCTCTGCCATTGTAGAGGCTGAGAAAAGTGGCATTGCTGAACCTTTCGATATGAAAGAGATTATTGCCGACACAAAGACAGACCTGCAAAAAACAGAGGCTCAGGAGAGAGGCCAAAGGAGAGATGTAGCAGGATGCTAGACGTCACAATAAGGCCTAGAGCCAAGCTAGATTTACAAAATATTTGGCGTTTCACCTTACAGCACTGGGGTTTAAATCAAGCCAACCAATATATCGCTGATTTGGAGCAGGCAATTATTGCAATATCAGAGAATCCACAGGTAGGGCTGGCTTATGCCGCTACAGATCCAGCCCCTCTCGGCCGGCGTCATCAACCACATAGTCATTGCCATCTGGGATCAGCACAAATTTGCTGCTGACCACAGCACCACCTGCTGCTGAGTAAAGGCTATTGGGGGCAATGCTGGTTGTGGTGGCGTTGGCAGCCATGGTCAGCTCGCCATGGGCGGTGGTGATCCAGTCACCGGCGCTGTTGTAGCCTCGCACCTGATACAGTACCTCCAGAGCGTTGGAGCTTAGGCCTGTGCGGGTCACCTCGATACTGGTGCCCTGCCATGCTGCGCTTAGTGCCACAAGCTCTGGTAATAGGCCTTTTTCTACTTTTATACGCACAGGGTTAATGCCCAACATATAGGCATTGTCACCGTCGTACATGCTGAAGTTGGAGATATGGAAGGAGCCGCTGCTGTCCCAGCTGTCGTAGCCGGTAATAAAGTTCTCGGTGGCGGCGGTGGCATCCAGGTCATTAATCTGCAGCAGTTCAGAGGAGTTGCCTGTCGCTATATTGTATTCATGGATGGCATTGGGTTGGCCGCCATCGCTAAGGCCTATATAGATTTTTTCTTCGTCGGCACTCAGTTGAAAGACCCAGGTTTTTAGGCTGCTGGAGAAACTGGGTCTGCCCAGAAAGGTCCAGCTGGCAGCAGCATCATTAAAGCGGTAGATATTGCCCTGGTCGTCGCTGACATAGAGGTTTTCCCGGCGGCGGTCCCACTGCCCCACTTCCATGGCGTTGGGGCCCTGCAATGCAAAGCTCGGTAGTTCACCAAAGCCGCTCTGGGGGTCGTAGTACCAAACATGGTTAAAGGTGCTGGCTGATTCGCCTTGGTTCCACTGGTTTCTGGAGGAGCCGCCAGTGATATACACACGCCCGCGGGAGTCCACCCACATAAAGCGATTGCTGTAAAAGTAGCCGGTCCAGGCGCTGGGCTTGCCAAGCACTGTGGTGGTGCCTGTGGCTATATCGTAGCGCACCAGTTTATTTTCTGGGATGCTCATGCCGTAGAGCAGGTTGTTTACCGGGTCTTTTTGAATGGTAACAATCTGTAGGGTCTGGGCACCTACGCCATTGGGCTCTGTGGCGCTGAGGTCGGTAAAGCTATTGTCCGCTGGTTGGTAGCCATACCAGTGAAAGCCTCTGGTATTTAGAAAACTATTGTTCATATCTGAGGAATCGAGGGTCGCCAAGTAGACGGTGCCATTGTGATGGACGGGCCGCGTATGGAACTTCTCGGCGCTCTCACCGGCCTGCCAGTTGTTGGCGGCTTCGGATGCTGATTTGGCATCGCCCACCCAGCGCAATGTGTCATCGTGCTGGTACATGCGGTAGAGCATTGAGTTGGTCTGATGGTCGTGACCGGAGATATAGATCTCACCTTCGGCATCGGAGCCCACGGCCAACCAGCTCTGGTCGGGGCGCGAGCCATCTGGGGCATCGGGCATTTGCCAAATATGCACGCCGTCTAGGCTGCCATCTCTGGCACTGTTATAAGGGACAGTAATTACCTCTGGCTCGGTGGTTTCTGGCTCAGTCTCTGTTCCAGTCTCAGTCTCAGTCTCAGTCTCAGTCTCTGTTTCTGTTTCTGGCTGCTGACTGCTTGGCTGCTCTGATACGGACTCTTCCGGCGCATCTGGCCAGTTGGGGCCGCCACCACAGGCGCTTATCAGGCTGATCATAGCTATAGGAACAAAACGTTTGGCCCAATATGGGGAGCGCACGGACAAGGGTACAACGCCTTCAAATGGCATATTGTTACTCTCTTGGGGATAGAATTGGTTTTACTTATTAACGGGAAATAACGGTTATTGGTATCACAATTTCTGGGTTTTGCTCGACTGGAGATATCATGCCCTAAAGGGCCGGAGAGCTAAAGCCCAACTAGCCCGGCAGCAGCCCCTTTTGTCGTATTGGGCGCAGTGATATATCGTTTCAATACCTTCACCGCACTTACCTGTTACATATAGGCGTTGGAGGTATCTGTATGATCAGTCACATCCCGCACACCTTTAAGCTCGGGAATCTTTTCCATTAGGGTTTTCTCAACCCCTTCTTTTAATGTTAGTGACACGGCGGAGCAACCCTGACAGCCACCGCCAAATTCCAGTACCGCAATGCCATCTACTATTTCGGAGAGGGACACCACACCACCGTGGGAGGCGAGACCGGGATTAATATCGTTGTACAGCAGGTAGTTCACCTTATCTTCAATGGGGCTGTCGTCAGTAACATTGGGCAGTCTTGAGTTTGGGGCGCGAATGGTCAGCTGGCCGCCAAATTTGTCTTCAGCAAAATCTACCTTGGCTTCATCCAGAAACGGGATACTGCGCTGTTCGAAGTAGGCATTAAAGGCGTCGTACTCGACAATTAGGTCTTCTTCGTTATGCTCGCCCGGGCGACTGTAAGCAATGCAGGTTTCAGCTTTGGGTGTGCCTGGGTCGCTGACAAACATGCGCACGCCTATGCCTTCGCAGTTTTGTTTTTCCAGCAGGCCGGCAAGATAAACCTGAGCTGATTCGGTGATTGTTACATTGAGCATAGGGTTGTCCTGAAGTAAGAGCTTGATAGTCTAATCTTGAGTAAATAACTGGGGTATTTTACGCCATCGCCCGGATCAGGCCAACGCTTTGTTGATATTAAAGGTCGCTTTTTAGATTTATTTTGGTATCATGCGCATCCATCAAAATATTTTGATACACCAAGCAACCAATGGCACGGAACAGCATTATGTCGCAAAAGATTCTAGACGCAGCCCAGCAACGCATTTTAGTTCTGGATGGCGCCATGGGTACTATGATTCAGCGCCATAGTCTCGAGGAAGAGCACTTTCGCGGGGCGCGTTTTGCCGACTGGCATACAGACCTCAAGGGCAATAATGACCTGCTGAGCCTGACTCAGCCGGATATTATCTGTGATATCCACCGCGCCTACCTTGAGGCCGGTGCGGATATTATCGAGACCAATACCTTCAACTCTACCCAGGTGTCTCAGGCGGACTATCAGATGGAGGCTATCTCTCGCGAGATTAATGTAGCCTCTGCCCTACTGGCGCGCAAGGCGGCGGATGAGTTTTCTACGCCGGAGCGCCCGCGCTTTGTGGCCGGTATTCTGGGGCCTACCAGCAGAACCGCGTCGCTGTCTCCGGATGTAAACGACCCTGGTGCCCGCAATGTTACCTTTGATGAACTGGTGGAAAACTACACAGAATCCACCCATGCCCTGATTGAAGGTGGCGTGGACCTGATTATGGTCGAGACCATCTTCGATACATTGAATGCCAAAGCTGCGCTGTTTGCGGTGCAGCAGGTGTTTGAGGAACTGGGCACTGAGCTACCTATTATGATCAGTGGCACCATTACCGATGCCAGTGGCCGCACCCTATCGGGCCAAACGCCAGAGGCGTTCTGGAACTCGGTGCGCCATGCCAAGCCTATTAGTATTGGCCTGAACTGTGCCCTGGGGCCCAAAGAGTTGCGCCCTCACCTGCTGGAAATTTCCACTGTGGCCGACACCATGGTCAGTGCCCACCCCAATGCCGGGCTGCCCAATGAGTTTGGTGGCTATGATTTGGATGCACTGAATATGGCTGAGACGGTGGCAGAATTTGCCGGTGCCGGCCTACTTAATATTGTCGGCGGCTGTTGCGGTACCACGCCGGAACATATTCGCGCCATTGCCGATGCCGTGGCCAATATCAAGCCTCGACAGATTCCCAGCATCGAGCCAGCCTGCCGCCTGTCTGGTTTAGAGCCCTTTACCATCAAGGCAGACTCATTATTTGTGAATGTGGGTGAGCGCTGTAATGTCACTGGCTCGGCGGTGTTTAAGCGGCTGATTCTGGAAGAAAATTACGATGCCGCGCTGGCCGTTGCACGCCAGCAGGTGATTAATGGCGCGCAGATTATTGATGTGAATATGGACGAAGGCATGCTTGAGTCATTGCCGGCCATGGTCACCTTTTTGCACCTGGTTGCCTCGGAGCCAGAGATCTCCCGGGTGCCAATTATGGTGGACTCCTCCAAATGGGAGGTGATTGAAGCTGGCCTGAAATGTATTCAGGGCAAGTCGGTGGTCAACAGCATTAGCCTTAAAGAGGGCGAAGCGGAGTTTATTGAAAAAGCCAAACTGTGCAAAAAGCACGGTGCAGCTATTGTGGTGATGGCTTTTGATGAAGACGGCCAGGCCGACAATCTTGAGCGTCGCCAGCAAATCTGCCAGCGCAGTTATGACCTGCTGGTTGATCAGATTGGTTTCCCGGCGGAAGATATTATCTTTGACCCCAATGTATTTGCAGTTGCTACTGGTATTGAAGAGCACAATCGCTACGGCCTGGATTTTATTGAAGCCAGCGGCTGGATCAAACAGAACCTGCCCCATGCGCTGATTAGTGGCGGCATCTCCAATGTGTCGTTTTCATTTCGGGGCAATAATCCGGTGCGGGAGGCTATTCACTCGGTGTTTCTGTACCACGGGATTCGCGAAGGTCTGAGCATGGGTATTGTCAATGCTGGGCAGTTGGCGGTGTATGACGACTTGCCCACAGAGCTGCGGGATGCGGTTGAAGATGTGGTGTTATTCCGCACCCCTGAGGGCACGGAAAACCTGCTGGCAATTGCCGA
>Ga0213863_10002742_pt1 | contig 12351 bp, 13 predicted proteins | sample PICome_8_FD_160128 | JGI IMG/M metagenome (GOLD analysis project Ga0213863, IMG submission 160128) | Coastal seawater microbial communities near Pivers Island, North Carolina, United States - PICO497 | ecosystem: Environmental > Aquatic > Marine > Coastal | place: USA: North Carolina... | reverse complement strand
GGTGGAATGGCTGCTCAACCAGCAGTGATGCCGCCAAATAATATGCAAGGTGGAATGGCTGCTCAACCAGCAGTGATGCCGCCAAATGGTATGCAAGGTGGAATGCCTATGCTATCCACGGATTATAGGCCAGCAGCACGACCGCAGCTTTTCAGTCAAGGTAGCTCACCGCCTCAACCGCAACCAGCAGTTTTTACGCAAGCTCAGATAGAAGCTAATCGTGCAGCGCAACGCACAAATAGGGCTGATCCGCGAGCATTTCGACAGGCCCAAAGAGATTTACGTCAAGAGCAAAGGGTAGCAAGCCGTGGCGTAATGGAGCAACAGCAAGCATTAAGAAATGAGCGTCAAGCTGCAATTCAAGGGTTTACGCAACAGGCAATGGAGCAAACTGGTGCAGCAAGTGCAGATGATCCGGCAGTTCGCACAATGGCGCGTCAGATGTTCCAACAGAGCGATCAGGGCCAACAACTTAGGCAACAGGGTCAAGATTTAAAAACAAATCTACAGGGAATACGCGATCAAACACGGCAGCAAAGGCAGCAACTAAGTACACCGTACACGCAGCCTCAAAACGTGTTTCAACAAGCAGCAGGAGCGCAAGGACAAGCGCAACAAACTTATGGTCAGTTAGCAAACTTCACCCCACAAGCAATGCAAGCAGCGGGTTTAGGGGCGGCATCACTATTTGGTGGTGCGCAGCTAGGCCCAGCAGCACAAGCGCAAGCGGCGCAACTTGGGCCAACCGCGATGGCTCAGGCAGCACAATTAGCACCAGCAGAGCGTATGCAGGCGGCTGGTCAGGTCGGGGACGTAACTGCACCAGATCAAATTGGTGTTGAGCGAGTGCAGGCAGGTCAATTGGCTGGCATGGATTATGGTCAGTATATGAACCCATACACCTCAGAGGTGATTGATCGTACTGCTCAAGATATTGGTCGCCAGCAAGAGAGAGCTATGGGTCAATTGGGCGCTCAATACGAAGCGGCTAAGGCTTTTGGGGGATCACGGCAAGCGCTTGCAGAAGGAGAGGCAGCGGCAGGGTTTGGGCGTGCTTTTGGAGATATTGCGGCCCAACAGCGTCAAGCGGGATTTACGCAAGCTCAACAAGCTGGTCAATTTGACATTCAACAGCGAATGCAGGCTGGTCTTGCCAACCAACAGGCAACACAGCAGGCCCGCACACTTTCTTCGCAACAGCGAATGCAAGCATCTAGCCTTAACCAGAGAGCGGCAGAAGCGGCAGCGCAGAGAGAGCAAGCGGCTCGCGCAGGGAACATGGCGGCTGCAAACCAATTTGCGCAGCAAGAAGCGCAGTTTAAGCAGCAAGCTGAATTGGCAAATCAGGCAGCGCAAAACACAATGACGCAGCTTCAGGGCCAATTTGGTCAAGCAACAGGTCTTGCAAACCAAGCAGCGCAAAATCAATTTGCATTGGCGCAAGCAGGTTACGGTCAGCAGGCTGGTCTATCAAACCAAGGCGCACTTAATCAATTTGCATTGCAACGTGCCTTACAACAGCAACAGGCAAACCAAGCTAACTTTCAAGGCCAATTCACAGGCGCAGGCATACAGCAAGCGGGTGCAGGTGGTCTTACTGGATTGGGTTCGCAAATGTTTGGTCAAGGTCAGTCAATTCAGCAGCAGCAAATGCAGCAGGGCGCATTACAGCGCAACTTAATGCAGCAATTAATTGCCGCTGGGCAGCAGAACTTTGGTCAATATACTGGCGCACCAACAGGTGGTTTAAATACGCTTATAGGTGGATTGACCGGCGCAGGAGTGCCAAGAGGTACTACATCACAATCTCAGCCTAGTTTTTTAAATTACTTACAGTCAGCGGCAATGTTTGGACGGTAAATGCAACTTATTGACGCCTTAAACCTAAGTGATCGGGAGCTATTAGCAAGAACGCTAATGGCGGAAGCTGGCAATGGGAGCATTAATGACATGCTTCCTATTGGCAATGTGATTATGAATAGGGCAAGGCAAGGCGGCACGTTGCAAGACGTTATCTTAGCTCCTGCACAGTTTTCACCTTGGAACACGACTAAGATGCCAGATGGCTCTTTGCTTTACGCTGCTGGTAAGGGTCAGGGCAGAGACATGGGTGGCATAAAGCCTTCCAATAGCGCTTATGAAGTGGCTGATTTGCTTCTGTCGGGCGAGGCTGCTGATGTAACTGAGGGTGCAACACACTTCTTTAATCCAAGTATTTCTAAGCCAAGCTGGGCAAAAGGAATGGCTGGTAGAAAGATAGGTAGTCATTTATTTGGCAGTGCCGGTGGTTTTAGAACGGGTGCGCCTAAAATTCAAACCCAACAACCGTTAAGTGCTACTTCTGGAATTGGTGGCGGCTCACTGTTATCGAAGGAACCTGAAATGAGTATGAACCCAAACACGCCACCCCGTTCTGGACTTCTAGGCTTTATGGACATTATGCGCCAGCAAGATCCAGAAACAGGTATGACAGCAATGGAGCGCTTTGGGGCGGCACTAGATCCTTTAGTAAGACCTAATGAGCGCATGGGTGAGCAGTTTAGGGCATCTGGTGCTAGACGCTTACAGACGCAATCAAAGAATAAAACTATTGAAACTCTGAGGCAACGCGCTCAAGCGGGCGATCAATTGGCTATGATGGTTCTTCAAGGCTTAGAAAGCGGAGCATATGACGCTAAAACTGCTATGTCTTTGTATATGGGTAAAAAGCTAGAAGCGAACAAGAAACCTGAAACTTTTGGAGTTACGCCGCAAATAATCGTTGATGATGAAGGCAGAAAAAAAATATTACAGATTGGCAATCAAGGCAGTATTAATATTTCTGATATTCCAGAAGGTTTTAACTTAATGACTAAGGGATTGAAAAAAATTGATATGGGAACATATTTGTCATTTCAAGACCCGTACACAGGTCAAGAAGTTTATAGAGAAAGTAAAAATCTTGTTGAAGCGGCGGCGCAGTCTGCTCTAGGCGCACAGCAAGGTAAAGAAATCGCTGGTTTCCCAGAGGCAATTGCAACCGCAGATACGACATTAGACCTTATTCGGGATATAAAAAACGATCCTGATTTAAAAAATGTTTTAGGTTCTTTGCAAGGTAGAGTTCTCCCAGAAACGCCATTTGCAGAAGCAATTATCGGTAGAGGGGGCCAGCGGGTTCTTGCAAACATTCAATCCTTGCAAGGCAGAATATTTTTGCAAGCCTTCGCCACCTTAAAGGGCGGCGGTCAAATTACAGAAATTGAAGGTTTAAAAGCAGAAAAGGCGATGGCAAGATTAAATAGGTTCTTATCACTGGAAGATTATCAGAATGCTTTGTCTGAATTGGAGGCCGTTATTACGGCCAGTAAACAAAGAGCCATTAAAGGGATTATTGTAGATAATCCATATACTGGCCCTCTTGGTAATGAATATTTAACTACAGGTCAAAATATGCCGACTACTCAAAATAAAACTGTTGGAGATAACGGGTTTAAAGACGTTGGCAACGGTGTGCGACTTAGAATTAAGCCAAAGGAATAATTTAATGCCTATTTATGAAATTGAAGCTGCTGGGCAATTTTTTGAGGTAGACGCACCTGATGAAAAATCAGCTATAGATGCAGTGGCAATAGAGATTGGGCAGCAATCTGCGGCTTCAATGGTTCCAAGCCCCATAGACTTTGGCCCTAAACCAGCGCAACGTGAAAATGTGTTTGGCGATATTACTCAAGAGGCAATGAAACAACCTTTAGAAGCGTTGCAGTATTATGGTCAAAGAATTACTGAACCTGATCGAAACCTTGCGCAACGCGCTGGCGATGTAGGTATGGCTGGGCTTATGGGCTTAGGAACTGCTTACGCTGGTGGTGCTGGGGCTTTAGCTGAGATATTTGCTGGTGATCCAACGCAAGAAAGAAAATTAGCCCGTGATCTTATGATGGCGGGGGAAGTAGCGGTTCCAGAACTAACTGGTGTTACAAGTTCAGCTTCGCGTTTAGGCAGGCAAGTTTCCGCTGGAAAACTTCCTATTTCTAGTCGTGAGTACGGGGAAATGACCCCGCGAATGGAAGCGGCTAGGGCGGCGCAAGAAATAAGCATTACCCCAAGCGCTGGAATGCAAGGGCGGCTTCCTTCAATGTTAGAAGCTGGACTAGAAGCAAGTCCTTTTTCAGCGGGTCAAGTGCAACGTGGTCGTGAGCGCGTTATAAGTGAAATGCAGGAAGTTTCTCAGCAAAGTGCCAGCGATTTAGGCATTCCAACAACTATTGAAAAGGCTGGTGAAAAAATTAAAGCTGGATCGGCAGATTTTGTTAAACAATTCAAACAAAAATCAACTGCTTTATATAATGATCTTGACAGATATATACGCCCAAATGATTTGGTTGTTGCTCCCAGCACATCTGATGCTTTAGAAACTATTTTGAAATATTCGGATGAGCATCCAGAAATTTCAAAAATGGTTAATTTACAAAAATATCAACCATTTCTAAAGGGTTTCCGTCAGGATGGCATAGACACTGCCATTCCTTATGAGCTTATAAAAAATTTGCGTACTACATTTGGCGAAAGTTTAAGCACAAATTCTGGCCCTTTAGGAGATTTAAGCCAAGCTAAAATAAAACAAATTTATGGTGCTTTAACAGATGATATGGAGCAAGCTGCTATTTCTTCTGGCCCAGAGGCACATAGAGCGTGGCGGCGAGCTAATCAATATTATAAAGCTGGTAGAAATTTTATAGATGAAACTTTAGCTAAAGTTTTAAACGTTGATACGGAAACTGCTGCATATAATAAGTTGCACAATATGCTTATAGAGGGTAACGCCCGCCAAAGCACAAAAGATATATTAACAATAAAAAGACGTTTGCCAGAAGATGCATTTAATGATTTCAGGGCAACCGTTGTTAATCGTATGGGATTAGCAAAAAAAGGTGGTCAGGATGATTTAGGAGAAGTATTTTCGCCTCAAACCTTTTTAACAAATTACAACAAAATGGCTGACACTTCTCGCAAAATTGTATTTGGTAAAACTGCGCCAGAGCTAAATAAACTAGCCAAAACAATAAATTCTTTTAAGGAAGCTGGTCTTGACACTAATTTTTCAAAAACTGCGCCTACATTGACAACTCAAGGTATTATAAGCGCATTTGCAACTGGCGCTTTGGGTTTGGGTACTACTGCTGCAATAGTGGCGGCAAACAAAGGAAGTGCTGCATTCTTAACAAATGTAAAAGTTTTAAAAGCCCTAAACGCTGCTGCAAGAAATGATATAAGTTTGTTGCAAAAAATTGCTCAAGGTTCTGATTTAATTGCAGCGGAAGCGCAAACTATTTTAAGAACTTCTGCGGCAATGCAAGCAAACCAGCAATAAAGGAAACATCATGCGGTTAGAACCACTAGATCAAACACAGATTGAAAGCATTGTTTCCAAAGCAATTACAGATGCAGTGGATTTCATTGACAGCGAAATTGCGCCGCGTAGGATTAAGTCTCAGCGTTACTTTGATGGCGAAGTAAACATAGGGCATGAAGAAGGTCGCAGCAAGGTTGTGGCAACTAAGTGTCGGGAAGTTGTGCGCGGTATAAAACCAAGCATTCAGCGCATATTCTTAACAAGCGAAAAGCCTGTTGAGTTTGTGCCGCGTGGCCCAGAAGATGTTGCGGCTGCGGAACAAGCAACCAGCTTTGTTTCTTACAAGTTCCAGCAGCACGATGGTTATCGTGTTTTGAACGATGTTTTCCAAGATGCTATGGTTAAGAAAGTTGGCATTGGATACGTTTACTATAAAGAAGAAACAGACACAGAAATACACACCTTCACAAACCTTACAGACGAAGAATTTGGTTTGGTTGTAGAGGATGATGATATTGAGGTTCTTGAGCATGAAATGCGGATCAATGCTTCTCTGGATGAGCAGGGTTTAGACATAGAGGTTCCAGAGCATGACGTTAAGGTTTCTAGGTCTATTCCAAAGGGTGACATTTGCATAGAAAGCATCCCACCAGAAGATTTCTTTGTAGATAGAAATTCGCGTGGCATTGACGATTATTACATCTGTGGACACAGCACAGAAATGCGCGTTGCTGATTTGATTGCAATGGGATTTAGCCCAGATGATTTATCTGGCTTGGACAGCAGTGAATACAGCGTAACGGATGATGAGGCTGAGTTTGAGCGCCGTGGCTATGCTATAGATGAAAGCGAAGATGAAAACATCTCAGGCGCTTCTAAGAAGATTACGGTAACGAATGCCTATATGGAACTGGATATAGAAGGCACAGGTATTCCTGTCTTATATCAGTTTTTGTGTGCTGGCTCTACATATAAGCTGTTGAATTTTTATGAAGCTGATTATGCGCCATATGCGATCTTTGAGTGCGATCCAGAGCCACACGCTTTCTTTGGCACTTCTCTTGTAGATTTGGTTATGGACGATCAGGACGCGGCTACATCTATGCTACGCGGTGTTTTAGATAACGTGGCATTGACGAATAACCCCGCATTGCAGATTGTAGATGGTCAGGTGGCCGTAGACGATTTGTTAAATAACGAGATTGGGCGCATCGTTAGGGTTAAGGCTCCAAACAGTATTATGGAAATGGCTGTTCCTTTTACGGCGGGTCAGACACTTCCAGCGCTGCAATATTTTGACCAAGCGGTTGATAACAAGACAGGCGTTTCAAAGATGGCGCAGGGTCTTGATCCAGATGTTTTGAAATCTTCTACAGCAACGGCAATAGCCGCATCTCAGGAAGGTCAAACAGGTCAGGCAGAAGTAATAGCCAGAAACTTTGCAGAAGGCGGTATGCGTCAGATGTTTCGCATGATGCTGGATTTGATGGTTAAGCATTCTGATAATGAAGAAATTATGCGCCTTAATGGTCAGTTTGTTCCCGTTGATCCCAGAGCGTGGGATGCAGACATGGACTTGATGGTCAATGTAGGTATCGGCACAGGTCGCGAGAATGAACGCGCAGCGGCGCTACAGCAGGCCCTACAGATCCAACAGCAGGTATTCCAAGCCTATGGCCCACAAAACGGCATTGTGTCTCTGACGCAGATTAGAAACACTCTTGCTGACTTGTTAGCGATTGGTGGTTTACGCAATGCGGATCGTTACTTTATGCCCATGTCGCCAGAAATTGAGCAGCAGATGATGATGCAGCAACAGCAGATGGCGCAAGAGCAGCAAGCAATGGCAGGGCAGCAAGGTGATCCAAATGCAGCATTCTTGCAAGCAGAGCAGATGAAAGCACAAACCAGAGCGCAAGTTGATATGACCAAGGCGCAAATGGATTACCAGTATAAGATGCAGAAATTAGCTGCTGATGATGACTTGGCGCGTGATGATATGATCCAAGACCTTGCGGTTAAGGTAGCTGAGATATTAGGTAAGTATGGAACATCAGTAGATGTTGCTCAGATTAAAGCGGAGCAGCAGGCAAACAATATAGTAGGAATGCAGGGTGGATATTGAGCAAAGAGCTAAACGCTCAAGATCACTGCTAGAAAATGAATGGTTTGTAGAAACCATAAAAGATTTGCGAGACACCCAAATAAGGACTTTCGCAGATAGCAGCGCCCAAGAGGTGGAAAAACGTGAGGATGCTCACGCCATGTTGAGGGCATTAATGTCAATAGAGCGCCATTTACAGGCAGATGTAGATGCCTTGGCGCTCATAAAACGGAAGGGAAAGCACCGTGGAAACGACTAACCCAATCAATGGTAACGACTTGCAGGCGGTTACTGACAATTTGATTTTAGAAACGCCTGCTAATTCTGATGATGCATCAGAGGGATCTGTAGAGGCAACTGAGGACACTCAGCCCGAAACAGTGGATGCTGAAGCACAAGGTCAGAATGATGACGTATCATATGGCGACACAGATGCATATGATGAGGATGTTGAGGATGAGCGTCAGGCGGCTCAAGAGGAGCCTGCTTTATACACTGTCAAAGTTGATGGTGAAACTAAGCAGGTAGACCTAGATGAGCTTACCCGTGGATACTCTGGGCAAAAGTACATCCAAAAGGGTATGAGCGAAGTAGCGGAGCAAAGAAAGCAATTTGACGCGCTACAACAGCAAGTAGACCAAGAGCGCCAAGTTTTGTATCAAATGGTACAGCAAGTCCAGACGCAAGGCGTTCCGATAGTACCTGAATATCCATCTGAGGAACTGCGTGACAGTGACCCTCTAGGTTTTCAGGAGCAAGCGGAAGCATATCGTCGCGGCATGGAAATGCGTCAGCAATGGGAGCAAAAAGCTTCTTATCTGGCGCAGCAAGAGCAAGCGCGTAATCAGCAGTTAAATAATCAATTCCTTGAGCAACAGGCAATGCGCCTAGCTGAATGGATGCCTGATTTTAACAATGCCGAAAAGCGCAGTGCATTTATCCAAGATGTAACAACCAAAGCCAAAAAGCATTACCAGCTTACTGATGAGCAAATTGGTACTGTTAAAACGGCAGAGGAAGTTATGATTTTAAATGATGCTCTAAAATGGCGAGAACTTCAGGCTAACAAACCTGCTGCCCAACAAAAGGCAGAGGGTGCGCGGCCAGTAGTCAAGCCAGCAGCCAAGCGAGCGGCAAGCGCTGGAAAAGCAACCAAAGCGAAAAAAGCAACGGCGGCAATGAAGCGGTCAGGTGGCATAGATGATGTTGCCGCGTGGCTAACCTCTTAACTTTTGTCTAAAGGAATAAGACAATGGCTGTAACAGCTAACACAAACGAGACATATGATGTGTCTACAATTCGTGAGGACTTAGCGGAAGCAATGACCTCAATTTCGCCAACAGAGACTATTTTTATGTCTACTATTGGCACACGCAATGTTGACAACACTTACTTTGAGTGGAGTGAAGTTGATCTTGCTGCAACTGGTGCAAACCGTCAGATTGAGGGTGACGTGGGCATTGCCAACACTGCACCAACTAATGCGGTTCGCAAGGGCGGATATACGCAAATCAGTGCCAAGGTCGTTGAGGTGAGTTCAACGAACCAAGCGGTTAATGGTGTTGCTAATGCTCAGACTGTAGCGAAGCAAGTTGCTTACAAGCTTTCTGAACTAAAGCGTGACATGGAAGCAATGCTTCTGGATAACGTTGCAGCGTCAGCCGGTGCATCAGGCACAGCGCGTCAAGCGGCGGGTCTGCCAGCCTTCTTAACATCAAACACTTCGCGTGGTTCAGGTGGTGCTAATGGTACAACATCTGGTTCGGGTGAAGCTGGTTTTGTAAACGCAGCAGCTACCGATGGAACTTTGCGTCCATTAACAGAGGCACTTCTTAAAGATGTGATTGCTGATTGCTGGAATGCAGGCGCACAGCCAACTATTGTTATGTGTGGATCTGCTCAAAAGCAAAAAATGTCTACCTTCACAGGTAACGCAACACGTTACAAAGAAGCTGAAGATAGCAAGCTGAACGCTGCAATTGACGTTTATGTTTCTGATTTTGGTGAACTTCAGATCGTTCCTAACCGTCATATGCGGGTGAGAACAGTGTCTAGCGTAGATTATACACCAGACGTTTTTGTTATTGATCCAAACTATGCGGAAGTTGCTTATCTGCAAACAGCCAAGCAAGAGCCTCTTGCAAAAACTGGTTTGTCAGAGCGCCGTTTGATTTCTTGCGAATATGGCCTTCAGGTCACTTCACAGAAAGCTCACGGTATTGTTGCAGACGTAAACGCAACATAATAAACTTAGGGGGGCAGAAATGCCCCTCTATTCTTTATGGAGGTGTTTATGAAAATAAAGATAACAACAGATCGAAAGCCATTCTTTGCTGGAAGGCAATTAGAAAAAGGTGATGTGATAGAGGCAACACCAGACGAAGCAGCAACATTCATTGCTAACGGGTTTGCTGAGGAAAACAAAGCATCTGCGCCGAAACGTGCGCGTACTGCAAAAGGTAAACTAAAAGCTGATGACCCTTCTACGCCAGATATAAATGAAGCGTGGGAAGGCGGGAAAGCACCAAAGAAACGCGGAAGGCCAAAAAAGAATGTCTGACACAATTCTAAATACTGAATGGCATACAGAAGATGACAAGGTTGTTGTAAAGCGTTCTCAAGATATTCAGCGCATTTTGGACTTTAATAAAGAACGCAATATTGACGGTCACAACAGAAAATCTGACATGCGTTTAGCCGGTTCTATACCATTTGTTGTTGCTGAAATGTGGGCGCGGGAATGCGGATCTAAAATTGGGTCGCAAGAGTTCGGAGAATATGTTAAAAAGAAATTAATGAGTGGTGACTTCAGCAAGCTGATCGCAAATGGTTATTAGGGCTAAGGCGTTGAAATTTGTGCAAGATTACATGGGTTTTGTGATTGCTGTTGCGGGGGCTGTTGCTGCTTCTGGATGGTGGATTATTAATAATCTTTTAACCAGTAAGTCTCAAATCAAGCTTCTTGAGCAAAAAACAGACATGATGCATGAGTTGTTGAAAGAAATGCGTGACGATCAAAAAGAGATGCGGCGCGACATTCAGAATTTAGCTGTCAAGTAAAATGTGATATAATTGGGCCATGATCTGTGCCCTTACATCTATTGCCTTTGGAATGTTTCCGCATGGGATCATGTACAAGGCTTGCCGGTATCGCTGCCCGCGCCCGTCATTTTATTACCATTATCCAAAAACATACAGAATACATCCTGATGCTAAATGCTTGGGATATATCATTGTGGGAAAAGACACATGATAGATCCATTTACGGCGTTTGCTGCCGTTAAATCTGCTGTATCTGCGGGCAAGGAGCTTGTCAACGTAACCAAGCAAATTGGTGAATTTTTTGATGGTGTGGATGATCTACGCAATGCCCATGAGAAAAAGAAAAACAGCATTTTCTCTGGATCGGATGAAAACGCTATGGAAACTTTTGTTAATTTGCAGCGGGCAAAGGACGCAGAAGAAGAACTGCGCCAGATCGTCATTGCCACCAGAGGGTTTTCTGCTTGGGGCGAACTGCAAGCTATAAGGGTTCAGGCAAGGAAAGATCGTAAGGCTAAGGCAGAAGCAGAGAGGAAGCGTAAGGCAAAGATTGTTGAGCGCATTATTATTTACGGCGGCTCCACAGTCATTGTTACAATTATGCTTGGAATAACCATTGTTATAATCTTGGCGAAGCAGGGGCGCATCTGATGGCTGATGGTGTTTCAGGAGTAGGCAGCGCGCCGTTTAATGTGGGAAGCGACATACATGCCCAAACCAGAGTGCGTGAGCGCATAGAAACGCATCTGGTGGAGCAGAGAGTGGAAAAAGAGCATAGGGCCAATCACAGCCACCTAGAGGCGCTCGCAAAGCAAAGATTTGATCTAAACGAAACTTATGATAGGTTTGGCCGCAAGACCAACGCTGATCGTCCACAAGGCACTAAAATTAATATAGAGGTGTAAAATGTCGGCTAAAAAGCTAGAAGATCAAAGCAAGTATGATGCTTATGATATGAATGATGATGGCATTGTTTCTGATGCAGAAATGGCAAGAGCCAAAGAAATCCGTGAGACTGAGGATTTACTACGCAAACACTTGGCACAATTACGCATGGCGCGTTGGACGCTAATTGGTATGGGTGTATTCACGGTTTCTATGTTTGCGATGCCAGTGGACAGGATACAGGCTTTGAGCGATATTTCTAATTTGTTTTATATAAGCGGTGCTGGCATTGTTGGCGCTTACATGGGAACCACAGCATGGATGAGTAGAAAATGATTGATAAATTAATAGCACCCGTAACCGGTCTTTTAGACAAGTTTATTCCAGATGCCGACGAAAGGGCAAAGCTCGCGCACGAGATTGCCACAATGTCGGATCGACACGCGCAAGAGTTGGCCCTCGCTCAGATATCGGTCAACCAAGCAGAAGCAGCAAGTGGAAGCATTTTTAAAGGTGGCTGGCGTCCTTTCATTGGTTGGGTCTGTGGGTTTGCTTTTGGTTGGCATTTTATTGGTCAGCCTGTTGCCCTTTTTGTCGTTGCGATGACAGGCACACAGATCCCGCCCTTGCCAGAGTTTGACATGGGAACATTGCTCACCGTTCTTGGCGGTATGCTAGGCATTGGTGGTTTGCGAACATACGAAAAGCAGAAAGGCTTAACCAAATGAGAGAGATAAACGAGATTATAATTCACTGCACGGCAACAAACCCAAGCTGGTATGCTGATCGGTCTGTTGATGATGTAGTAAAGGAAATCAGGCGGTGGCACGTTGAAGAACGAAAATGGTCTGATATTGGCTACCATGCAATCATTCACCGTGATGGATCTGTGGGCTATGGTAGGCCCGTAGAGCGCTCAGGAGCGCACTGTAGAGGCCGAAACAAGTCATCCATAGGGGTAAGCCTAGTAGGTGGCCGTGGCGGC
>Ga0213863_10002738_pt1 | contig 12359 bp, 8 predicted proteins | sample PICome_8_FD_160128 | JGI IMG/M metagenome (GOLD analysis project Ga0213863, IMG submission 160128) | Coastal seawater microbial communities near Pivers Island, North Carolina, United States - PICO497 | ecosystem: Environmental > Aquatic > Marine > Coastal | place: USA: North Carolina | collected... | reverse complement strand
ACCTCGAGCTGTTCTTCCGCGCCAAGGTGCGCGATGAGATGAAATTCGACTCGGTAGAGGCGCTGAGCGCACAGTTAAGGGAGGATATCGCGCGCGTGCGCGAACTCATTATTCGCCCCGTTCAGGACTAGCTGGGGCCTCACGCCAGCACTGCAGGGGAGAGCCAAACCTCCCCTAAGTTTTTAAGCCGCGGCGCTCACGCGGCACAGTGAAGAAGCCAAGATCATGACGAACGAAAACTCTAGCGAAACAGTTAATCTCAAACAGACACTCAATCTGCCTTTTACGGAATTTCCGATGAAGGCCAGCCTTGCCCAGCGCGAGCCCGAGATGCTCGCGCGCTGGCAGAAGCTGGATATCTATCAGCGCATTGCCGACAAAAACATCGGCAAAACCAAATTCATCCTGCACGACGGTCCTCCCTATGCGAACGGGGAGCTGCATCTTGGCCACGCGATTAATAAATCGCTGAAAGACTTTGTCGTTAAGGCTAAGTCTATGAGCGGTTTCGATGCGCCCTACATTCCCGGCTGGGACTGTCACGGCCTACCTATCGAGCACAACGTAGAGAAGAAAAAAGGCAAGGCGGGCGTAAAGATCTCCCATGCCGAATTCCGCGCGGCCTGCCGCGAGTATGCGAGCAAACAGGTGGAGCTGCAGAAGCGCGATTTCATCCGCCTCGGCGTGTTCGGCGACTGGGAAAACCCCTATCTCACCATGAATTTCTCGACCGAGGCCAACATCGTGCGTGCTCTCGGTAAGATCGCCGACAAAGGCCACTTGGTGAAGGGCTATAAACCGGTTTACTGGAGCGTCGTTGGCGCATCCGCCCTCGCCGAGGCAGAGGTTGAGTATCAGGACAAGCAGTCTTTCGCGATCGATGTGCGATTTGCCGCGGTAGATAGAGCAGCGCTACTGTCGATCTTCGCGGCCGAACAGGCCGAAGGCGAGCTCAGCGTGATCATTTGGACCACAACGCCGTGGACGCTGCCGTCGAATCAGGCGGTTAGCCTCAATGCAGAGCTGGACTATGCGCTCGTGCGCTGCGACCTCGGGCGCGGCAGCGAGCTTGTTGTTGTCGCCAAAGATATGGTCGAGGGGATCATGGCGCGTTACGCCTGCAGCGACTTCGAAGTGCTGGCGACCGCGCTGGGCGAGGCGCTCGACAAGCAGCCGCTCAAACACCCCTTTGTCGATCGCGAGGTGCCTATCATCCTTGGTGATCATGTGACTACGGATGCCGGTACTGGCGCCGTGCACACTGCGCCTGACCACGGTGTCGATGACTTCAATGTCGGCAGGGTCTACGGTATTGGAACGCTTAATCTTGTCGACGAAAACGGAGTCTATACCTCCGGCGCGGGCGAGTTTGCAGGGCAGCATGTTTACAAAGTCGACGAGCTGATTATTGCTAAGCTAGAGGAAGTCGGCGCGCTGGTGCGCCGTGAAACTATCCACCACAGCTACGCGCATTGCTGGCGAACTAAGACGCCACTAATCTACCGTGCGACGCCGCAGTGGTTTATCAGCATGAATAAAGAGGGCCTGCTCGAGGACAGTCTAGCCGCTGCCGCGGGTGTGCAGTGGATACCAGAATGGGGTAAGGCGCGAATCGAGTTGATGCTTAAGGGCAGCCCGGACTGGTGTATTTCACGCCAGCGCACCTGGGGCGTGCCGATCACGCTATTCGTCAACAAGGAAACCCAAGCACTGCATCCCGAGACCTCGCGTCTGATCGAGGAAGTTGCGCTGCGCATCGAAAAGCAGGGCATCGAAGCCTGGTTCGAACTCGACGCTCAGGAGCTTCTCGGCGACGAAGCGGAGCAGTACGAAAAAGTCACCGACACCTTGGACGTGTGGTTCGATTCGGGTGTGAGCCATTATTCGGTCATGGAGCAGCGCAGCGAGCTGAACTATCCGGCGGATCTCTACCTTGAAGGTTCAGATCAGCATCGCGGCTGGTTTCAGTCCTCGCTCAAGACAGCGGTCGCCATGAACGGCACGGCGCCCTATAAGCAGGTGCTGACCCACGGCTTCTACGTGGATGCGAACGGTAAAAAGATGTCGAAGTCTTTGGGTAATACTGTAGCGCCGCAGAAAATTTTTAAGGACCAAGGCGCCGATATTCTTCGCCTTTGGGTGGCGGCCACTGACTACCGCGGCGAGATGACCGTGAGCGACGAAATATTCAAGCGCGTTGCCGATTCCTATCGCCGAATCCGCAACACTGCGCGTTTCATGCTATCGAATCTCAACGGCTTCGATCCGGCGCAGCACAGCCTCGCCGAGGACGAGCTAGTGGGGCTAGACCGTTGGATAGTGCGTCAGTGTCAGCTGCTCGAAGAAGAGGTGGTTGAGCACTACAGCAGCTACAATTTTCACAACATCTATCAGCGCGTGCACAACTTCTGTGTGATCGAGCTCGGCAGCTTCTACCTCGACGTGATCAAAGACAGGCAGTACACCTGCAAAGCGGAAGGCGCCGCACGGCGCTCAACGCAAACTGCGATGCACCACGTGTTAGAAATGCTGTCGCGTATGATCGCGCCTATTCTTTGCTTCACCGCCGATGAAATTTGGAATGCAATCCCGGGCGAGCGCCCGCTGTCGGTATTCCTGTCGAATTTCGGCGAGGGTGCAGCACGCTTCGCCGAATCGGACACGCAAAGCGATAGCTTCTGGCGCTCGGTAATGGAGGTAAAGACTGCGGTCAATAAGGAGCTCGAGGTGCAGCGCGCCGCGAAGCGGGTAAATGCCAACCTCAGCGCCGAGGTCGATCTCTATTGTGAGCCCGAGCTCGCTGCGCTATTGAATTCACTCGGTGAGGAGCTACGTTTTGCCCTCATCACCTCCCGCGCCACAGTGCACGCATTCGAGCAAGCGCCAGCCGACAGTGCCGCTACCGAGCTGGCTGCTCTCAAGCTGGTCATTACCCCGTCGGGTAACGAGAAGTGTGAGCGCTGCTGGCATCATACGCCTGACGTCGGTGCGGACTCAGCCTACCCGAGCGTGTGCAAGCGCTGTGTGGACAACATCGCCGGAGTCGGAGAGACGCGGCAGTTCGCCTAAGGCGGGGCTCTGAGGCGAGGTCTGAATCTCTGCGACAACCGTAGTTTTCGCAGGGGTTCCAGCCCGCAGCGTAATGGATAAGGAGTGAGTCAGTGTCACAGCATAACCAACAGGACAGCAGCATAGTCGAGGGGGCGCGGGTGACTCTGCACTTTTCGCTGTCGCTTGAGACCGGCGATATAGTCGATTCGAACTACGCGGGTAAGCCGGCGAGCTTTCACGTCGGCGACGGCAGTTTGTTACCGGGTTTCGAAGAATGTCTGCTGGGAATGGGCATTAACGACGAGATCGAGAAAAAGCTGCCGGCGGAGCAGGCCTTTGGCGAGATCAACCCGCGCAATGTTCACAGCTTTCCCGCGGCAAAGTTTAAGAGTCTAATCGAAGATCCTCTAAACCCGGCTGAGGTCGGGAGCATCGTGTCTTTTCAAGACCCCGGCGGAGGCGACCTGCCCGGCGTGATTACCAGATTGAATAAAGACACGATCACCGTGGACTTTAATCATCCCTTGGCAGGCAAGGCGATTGTCTTTCGCGCTAAGATATTGGCAATCATTCCGCCAGGAACCTCAGCGCTCGCGATCAGTTGAGCGCGAGCAAATAGATCAGCAGGAGCAGGCAGCTGCGATGACCCAAGCGACCCCCAAAGCAACCCCTCAAGATGCGTTCACGCCGGCCCAAGCGAGCATTAGGCTTGCGAACCCTCGCGGCTTTTGCGCAGGGGTTGATCGCGCGATCGACATAGTGAATCGCGCATTGGATATCTTTGGCGCGCCGATTTATGTGCGGCACGAGGTTGTACACAATAAGTTTGTGGTAGAGACCCTGCGCGAGCGTGGCGCGATATTCGTTGATGAGCTCGCGGCGATTCCCCCGCAGGACAGTAGCGGGCGCCAGTCTATAGTCGTATTCAGCGCGCATGGCGTGAGCCAAGCCGTGCAGGCCGAGGCGGCGGAGAAGGGCTTTCGCGTGTTCGACGCAACCTGCCCGCTGGTGACTAAGGTGCACCTCGAGGTGGCTAAGTTCAGCGAAGCAGGCCGGGAATGCATTTTGATCGGGCATCAAAATCATCCGGAAGTTGAAGGCACCATGGGGCAGTACAACGCTACGCGAGGCGGGCGCATCTATCTGGTTGAGTCTGTCGACGATGTTGCGACGCTAGTCGTGGATAACCCAGAAAACCTCGCTTATGTGACTCAAACTACGCTGTCGATGGATGACACCTCGCGGGTCATAGACGCGCTGCGAGAGCGCTTCCCGAGTATCGAAGGCCCGCGCAAGAAAGATATCTGCTATGCCACTCAAAATAGGCAGGATGCGGTGAAACAGCTGGCGCTCGAATGTGACCTGCTGCTGGTTGTCGGCTCGCCCAATAGCTCTAATTCGAACCGTCTCAAGGAGCTCGCCGAGCGCTTAGGCTGTGAGTCTTACCTTGTAGACAATGTCGAAGTTATTGATCCCGCCTGGCTTACGGGTAAAACACGGTTTGGGGTTACCGCGGGCGCCTCGGCGCCGGAGGTTCTAGTGCGGCAGGTCGTTGACTGGCTCGAGCAGCAGTCGGGTGCGCGCCCACTCGAGCTCGACGGCGTGGAAGAAAACATCGTCTTCAGCATGCCGCGGGACCTGCGTGCGGATTAGAACTACCAGCTCACCAATCTAGGCGAGCTGGTTGAGTTCTTCGCGTTTGGCGCGCAGGGCAGTAACGTAAGATTCCATCTCCGCTAGCTTCTCACGCTCTTTGGCGACCACCGCCTCCGGAGCGTTATCGACGAACTTGGCGTTGCCTAGTTTGCCGCCTACGGCCTTAATGCCGCCTTCCAGCTTGCCAATCTCTTTGTCTAGTCGCGCCTGCTCGGCAGCAACATCGATAAGACCTGCCATGGGGACGAGTATTTCCAGCGCCCCGTGCAGCTGCGTTGCGGCCGCGGGCGCCTCTGCTCCGGGCTCTAGCCATTCAATACTTTCGAGCTTCGCTAATTTCTGTAGGAACACGCGGGACTCGGAGAGTTTAGTCTGGTCGTCGGCATTGCTGCTGCGCAGGAAGACCTTGATAGTCTTGGCCGGTGAGATGTCCATCTCGCCGCGGATGTTGCGAATACCAACGATGACACCCTTGATCCATTCGATGCTGGCCTCTGCGGCCGTGTCGCGGTTGTCCGCATCGGGCAGGGGGAACGGCTGCAGCATAATGCTGTCGCCGGCGATGCCGAGAAGTGGCGCGATCCGCTGCCAAACCTCTTCCGTGATGTACGGCATGAAGGGATGCATGAGTCTTAGGCTCTTCTCTAGGATACTCAAGAGCGTGTGGCGCGCGGCCGCGGCTGCTTCGGGGTTAGCCTCGTCGTCCCACAGCACAGGCTTCGATAGCTCTACATACCAATCGCAGTATTCGTTCCACACGAATTCCTGCAGAGTCTGCGCTGCGATGTCGAAGCGGTAGTTCTTCATGCACTCCTCGATCTGCTGAGCGGTGCTCTCGAAGCGGCTGATGATCCATCGATCGGCGGGGGACAGGTGAGCGCTATGGCTTGCAGCGTCGCTCACAGTCTTGCCTTCCATATTCATCATCACGTAGCGCGCCGCGTTCCATATCTTATTGCAGAAGTTGCGGTAGCCCTCGGTTCGACCCAAATCAAATTTGATGTCGCGGCCTGTTGAGGCGAGAGAGTAGAAGGTGAAGCGCAGGGCATCGGTGCCATAGGCGGCGATGCCGTCCGGGAATGAAGTTTTCGTAGCCTTTGCGATCTTCTCTTTAAGCTGCGGCTGCATCATGTCTGCGGTGCGCTTCTCGAGTAACTCCTCGAGGCTAATGCCATCGATAAGATCGATAGGATCGAGGATGTTGCCCTTGGACTTTGACATCTTCTGTCCGTTTTCGTCACGGACAAGACCTGTGATGTAGACCTTCTTAAAGGGGATTTGTCCGGTGAACTTGAGCGTCATCATGATCATTCTAGCGACCCAGAAGAAAATGATATCGAACCCGGTAACGAGCACATCGGTTGGATGGAATTTGTCGAAGAACTCGCGTTCACTCGGCCAGCCGAGGGTTGAGAAGGTCCACAGTGCTGACGAGAACCAGGTGTCTAGAACGTCCTCGTCTTGGCGCAGAATGACGTCCTCGCCTAGATTGTGTTCTTTGCGTACGGCGGCCTCGTCGCTGCCTACATAGACCTTGTCGTCTTCGTCGTACCACGCGGGAATTCGATGCCCCCACCACAATTGACGGCTGATGCACCAGTCCTGAATATTGCGCATCCAAGCGAAGTAGGTGTTTTCCCAGTTCTTGGGGACGAACTCGATATCGCCGTCTTCCACTGCCTTGATGGCCGGATCGGCCAGCGACTGCACGGCGACATACCATTGGTGTGTTAGATAGGGCTCGATGACCACGCCGCTGCGGTCGCCGCGGGGTACCTTGAGCTTGTGCGGTTCGACTTTCTCTAGAAGGCCTAGCGCGTCTATGTCAGCGACGATCTGCTTGCGGGCTTCGAAGCGATCGAGTCCGCGGTAAGCTTCCGGCGCTTCTTCGTTGATGCTCGCCTGTTTGGTGAAGATGTTGATGATTTCGAGGTCGTGACGTTTGCCTACCTCATTGTCATTGAAGTCATGGGCCGGGGTGATTTTCACGCAGCCCGTGCCAAATTCAGGGTCGACGTAGTCGTCGGCGATGATCGGAATGCGGCGATCGCACAGCGGCAACTGTACGAATTTACCTACTAGGTGCGTATAGCGCTGATCGTCGGGGTGAACCGCGACAGCGCTGTCTCCCAGCAGTGTCTCTGGGCGTGTTGTTGCGATAACCAGGTGTTCGTCGGAATCGGCGATGGGGTAGCGGAAATGCCACATCGAGCCATCTTCTTCTTCCGAGACAACTTCGAGATCAGAGATAGCCGTGAGTAATTTGGGGTCCCAGTTCACAAGGCGGTTGCCACGGTAAATCAGGCCTTCGTTGTAGAGGTCGATAAACACTTTCTCGACGACCTCAGACAGGCCTTCGTCCATGGTGAAGCGTTCGCGCGACCAGTCGAGCGAAGAGCCGAGCCTGCGCAGCTGCTGTGTGATGATGTCGCCGGACTCTTGTTTCCAGTCCCAAACTTTTTCGACAAAGCCATCGCGGCCGATTTCCTGGCGCGATGTGCCCGCTGCATTGAGCTGGCGCTCGACGACCATCTGCGTGGCGATACCCGCATGGTCGGTGCCTACTTGCCAGAGCGTGGAGCAGCCGCGCATGCGGTGATAGCGGGTCAAGGCATCCATAATGGCGTGCTGAAAGCCGTGCCCCATGTGGAGTCGGCCGGTGACATTGGGCGGCGGGATGACTATGCAGTAGGGGTCGCCGTCACCTTGGGGCGCGAAGTAGCCGCGCTCTTCCCAAGTCTTATACCAGCTAGCTTCGAGTTGTTGGGGTTGGTAGGTCTTATCCATGAAAATGCCGCTTATTTGTGAGTGCTGTCGCCGTTGGGGCTAGCGCGCAAGTATAGCGTATGCGGGGCGCAAAATGGGATGTGTGGATCGGGTGTGTGCGATGAATGCGTGGCCTTGAAAGGCGGTGTCCTCAAGAGAGCAGGATGCTCGACCTAGATCGCAATCATCTCGGGCCGCGTGCCCGCCTGCTGATAGTGGCGGAAGCGCTCACGAGCCTGCTGCAGTGCGCTTGGCTCTTGAATGATTATCTCGTTGACGCGCGCGACAGGCTCGAACCCCTCCACCGCAGTAGGGCAGAGATTAATGAGCACGTCCCGCGCCCACTCCGGCACGGTTGCAACGGCAATACTGACGCGTTCGGCGCATGGTTCGGTGCCCACGAGCAGCGCGTGGGGGACGAAGCTGCTGGGCGCGAAGGACCACAGCAGCGAGTCGATCGCCTGCGCTGCGGTTTCGTTTTCAGTAAGCAGGCAGACGCTGTGGCCTAGGGAGCTGGCTTTTTCCGCAAGCCTGCAGGCGAAGACAGCGCGGGCCTGTTCGCTGTCTTGCTGCAGATTATAGAAATTGACCTGAGCCACGGCGCGCAGTCTATGCTGCGCGGCGGCGCAGATATTCCACTAGCAGGCTGACGGGTCTGCCGGTTGCGCCCTTCGCTGCGCCGCCGTGCCATGCTGTCCCGGCGATATCGAGATGCGCCCACTTAAATTTTGTGGTAAATCGCGACAGGAAGCAGGCTGCGGTGATGGTGCCGGCCTTTGGGCCGCCAATGTTCGCGATATCGGCGAAGTTACTGTCTAGGAGGCCTTGGTACTCGTCGTGCAGTGGTAGCTGCCAGATTGGATCGAGGCTCGCATTGCCACAGTCGATTAACTCGCCGGCTAGCTCGTCGTCATTGGCGAGCATCGCGCTGACATGGGAGCCGAAAGTCGCGACGGCTGCGCCCGTAAGCGTGGCGACATCGATGACGCTTGCGGGCTTGAAGCGTTCGGCGTAGGTCAGCGCGTCGCATAGAACGAGTCGACCTTCGGCGTCGGTGTTCAGAATTTCGATAGTTCGACCGGACATGCTGGTGACAATGTCGCCAGGCTTGGTCGCTTTGCCGCTAGGCATATTCTCAGCAGCCGCGACTATCGCGACGATATCCAGTGGCAGCTGCATCTCGACTATCGCGCTCATTGTGCCTATGACGCTTGCCGCGCCACACATATCGAATTTCATCTCATCCATCATGGCGCCGCCCTTCAGGCTGATGCCGCCGGTATCGAAAGTGATACCCTTGCCCACGAGGCAATGCGGGGCAGGGCGCTTGCCCTTGCCAGCCTTAGCCCCTTTGTATTCCATTACGATGAGCTGTGCTTCCTCCTTGGAGCCGGCAGAGACCGACAGCAAAGAGCCCATGCCAAGGCGTGCCATCTGCTTCTCCGACAGCACTTTTACGCTCAGTTTGCTCTTGCCCTTGGCCAAAGCTAGGGCTTCTTGGGCTAGGAAGGTCGGCGTGGCGATGTTGCCTGGCAGATTGCCCAGCTGTTTCGCGACGTTGATCCCGCGGCCTGTCGCTCGTCCCGCAGCGAAGGCCTTGTCCATGCGTGCTCTGGACGTTCCTTTGGGGGCAGCGAGGGTGATTGACTTCAATGTGGGCAAGCTCACCTTGCTGCTCTTGGTCGTTGCATAGCGGTAGCTTGAGTCTTCTAGCTCGGTAGCAAGTCGCTCGGCGATCCAGCTGAAGTCGGCACCTTTAACCACGAGCGACGCGAGCGCGAAATGGGCGTCCTTCGCCTTGCTTGCCAGTGCAGCCTTAGCGGCAGCCGCGATCAATGATTTCGCGGCCTTAGTGTCGAGTTTTTTGGCCTCGCCGCTGCCAACCAGCAGAATACGCTTGGCCTTTATACCGTCTAGCCCCTGCAGCATCAGTGAACTGCCGACTGCGCCGTCGAAATCACCGTTAGCTAACAGACGGCTGAGGCGCTTTGCGCTCGCGGCGTCAACTTCCCGGGCCTCGGGGCTTAGCGCAAGCTCGGCACCTATTGCGAGTACCAGACAGTCGCTGCTCACTGAAGCGGGTTTTGCGGTTTTAAGAGCGGCTTTCATAAATAATCCTTATCACTTAATCGTAAAAATTTGAGTCGCGTTTTTGCGGTTCAAGCGCGCGATGCTAGGCAGTTTCGTCTCGCTATGCAAACTTTGCTAGTCGAACCCGCGTTGCACTGCAGCGGCAGTGCGCGCTGCCTAGTTGCTTGTAACTACAGAGCTCTGCAGGAGATTTCTCACAGCGTCTGCTACTCAAAAGCTCGCGCGTGCTCAGGGAACTCTCTAAGCTGCTGAGAGTCTCATACGGTGTGACTTAAAATTTGGGCTTGTAGCATCGGCGAAGCGTCCATACTTACAAGGCACTGGGTGCTTATTTGGGTGTGTGTTTGGAGGGTGGCAGGAGATTGAGCTGGCGGGTATGGCTCGCGGTTATGCTAACAATGCACCCGGCTCTTCAGTAATCCAAAAACGAAGCAAGCTAAAAACGCAGCCAAAGACATAGCTATGACTGTAGCACCTCGAGCAAGCATGACCGAAACTCTCGTCAACAGTGCAGCAGTACGCTTGGAGAATGAATTATGCCTAGGATAAAAGTCAGTGTTCCCGAGACGCCGCGATTCCGCATGGAGCGCAAGGTTGGAATAAGCGATCTGAACTACGCTAAACACCTCGACAGCGTGGCGATGGTGAATATTTTGCATGAAGCACGGCTGCAAATGCTCGCAGATCTTGGCTTCACAGAGGGCAATATCTATGGGCTCGGCCTGGTGGTTACCGATTTTGCCATCGAATACTGTGCCGAGTCCTTCGCCAACGACACGCTCGTCATCGATGTGTCGCTTGGCGAGTTTAATCGCTATGGCTGCGACATCGGCTACACCGTGACCAATGGCGCGTTAGATCAGATTGTCTGCAAGGCAAAAACCGGCGTTGTGTTTATGGACTTCGACAAACATCAGCTCGCCGATGTCCCCGCGGCTTTCAAGACCCGTCTAGAGCTGCCCGAGGTGCGAGTCGCCTAGCTGCTTAGTCTGCCAAAATCGATTAGACTGCGACTTTCTGTTATCGCTCAGGGCCTGCCAGTTTGATCGTTTTCCGCTATCTCAGTCGACAGCTGTTGCAGGCCATGCTGGCTATCACGGCTGTGCTGCTCGTGGTGGCGCTCACCGGGCGATTTATTCAGTATCTCTCCCAGGCTGTGGCCGGTGAAATTGCCAGCGACGCCCTCGTTCTACTCATCCTTTTTCGGCTGCCCGATTTCTTGCTTGTTATCCTGCCACTGGCTTTTTTCTTGGCGGTATTACTTGTCTATGGGCGCATGTATGCCGAGAACGAAATGCTTGTGCTTATTTCGAGCGGTCTTAGCGAGCGTAATCTGGTTCGTCTCACCCTGCGCTTCGCAGCCTTCGTGACGCTGCTCGTTGCCCTGTTGTCTCTCTTCCTAGCCCCTTGGGGCGTGCGCAAGACCGAGGAGCTCTTGCAGTCGCAGAAACAGCTCACCGAACTAGATTTAATCGTGGCTGGTCAGTTCCAGCGTTTCGGAGATGGCGAGCGCGTGACCCATGCCGAGCGCGTGCGCGATGAAGGCGGAGGAGCGCGCAGGCTGCAAGGCGTGTTTGTTGCTACTGGTGCGGGCTCGGCTCCCCGAATCCTGATTGCCGAGACAGCGCGACCGGTGGTCGAGGCCGACGGTTCGCGCTTTATGCGCTTAGATTCGGTCACGCAGTACGAGGGGCAGCCGGGGCGCGGAGATTTCACCGTTAGCCGGTCGCGCTCCCAATCGCTGCGCCTCGCCGATGCGCGGGAGCAGGAGCTGATTCTCGAAGAGGCGACACTGCCGACCTCTGAGCTGTTTGGCGCCACCGAGACGGCGAAGATTGCAGAAGGGCAGTGGCGATTAGCGACGCTGCTTCTCGTGCCTATTCTCACTTTAATCGCTGTGCCGCTGAGTCGTGTTGCCCCCAGGCAAGGGCGCTACTCGCGTCTGGTGCCTGCGGCGCTTCTCTATGCGCTTTATTTTGTTCTGCTGCAGTTTGGTCGCGACGCGATTGCCGGTGGCGACTGGCCGCCTGCGCTTGGCCTCTGGTGGGTGCACGCGCTGTTTTTGCTCGCCGGGCTCTATGCTAACGGGCTGTTCTCCGCGAAGGCGCGAGTCTGGAAGGCGCAGCAATGAACGGCAGACTGACTCTACTCGACCGCTATGTGAGCAAGCATGTACTGCTCGCTATGGCGGTGGTGCTGACCCTAGTGCTGAGCATTGACGTCGTCTTTGCCATCGTTGAAGAGCTCGGTGATGTCGAACTCGATTACTCCGCTGCTCAGGCTTTTCTCTATGTGGCGATGACGCTGCCATCAAGAGTCTTTCAGGTCTTGCCGTTCACGGCATTGGGCGGGAGCCTCATTGGCTTAGGGGTTATGGCGTCGCACAACGAGCTGGTTGTAATGCAGTCCGCGGGGGTGAGCACCTGGCGCCTGCTGGGCAGCGTGCTTAAACCCGCCCTGCTGATTATGCTCGCGGGTCTTGTGATTGGAGAGTACGTTGCGCCGCCTCTACAGCAAGCTGCGCAGAGCAATAAGGCGCTGCTCAGCAGCGGCGTGGATACGATTCAGTCCGACCGTGGCAGTTGGCGCCGCATTGGTTCGGAGTTCATCCATATTAATGCCATCGCGCCGGGCGGGCGCACTCTGTTTGGCGTGTCCCGCTATCAGCTAGCCGATCAGGCAGAGGCACCAAGCCTCGCCCGCATGAGTTTTGCGCAAACCGCGCGCTACGTAGAGGCGAGCGATGATGAAGCGGCCTATTGGCTTTTAGAAGAGGTCGCAGTGAGCGAATTCCT
>Ga0213863_10002733_pt1 | contig 12369 bp, 9 predicted proteins | sample PICome_8_FD_160128 | JGI IMG/M metagenome (GOLD analysis project Ga0213863, IMG submission 160128) | Coastal seawater microbial communities near Pivers Island, North Carolina, United States - PICO497 | ecosystem: Environmental > Aquatic > Marine > Coastal | place: USA: North Carolina | collected... | reverse complement strand
TACTAAAGCAGTACAACGAAAGTATTTCTGTTGATCCTGAGGAGCTAGAACAAAATAAAAATAAAATTGTAGATACCTTAAAAAATTATAAAATTGGTATAGCTCAGATTAAAGCCACCGTTGGACCTACCATAACATTATATGAAATTGTTCCTGAAGCTGGAATTAGAATTTCAAAAATTAAAAATTTAGAGGATGATATTGCATTGTCATTGTCGGCACTTGGAATACGTATCATTGCCCCTATCCCTGGTAAAGGAACCATTGGTATAGAAGTACCAAATAAAAAGTCTACAATAGTTTCAATGCATTCAGTAATTGCCTCCAAGAGATTCCAAGAATCAAAAATGGAGCTTCCTATTGCACTAGGAAAAACAATATCTAATGAAACATTTGTAGTTGATTTAGCAAAAATGCCTCATTTATTGATGGCAGGTGCTACTGGGCAAGGAAAATCTGTTGGTCTCAATGCGGTACTTACATCCTTACTTTACAGAAAACACCCTGCCGAAGTAAAATTTGTTTTGGTTGATCCAAAAAAAGTTGAATTAACCTTATTTAATAAAATTGAACGTCACTACTTAGCAAAATTACCAGATACAGACGAAGCTATAATTACTGATACCGCAAAAGTAGTTAATACCCTAAATTCTTTATGTATAGAAATGGATAATAGATATGATTTGTTAAAATCTGCTATGGTTCGAAATATTAAAGAATATAATACAAAATTTAAAGCTCGAAAATTAAATCCTAATGAGGGTCACCAATTCTTACCATATATTATTTTAGTTATTGATGAATTTGCAGATTTAATAATGACCGCAGGCAAGGAAGTAGAAACTCCCATTGCAAGGTTAGCTCAGTTGGCAAGAGCTATTGGAATTCATTTAATTGTTGCTACACAAAGACCATCAGTTAACGTTATTACAGGTATTATAAAAGCAAATTTTCCTGCTAGGATAGCTTTTAGAGTTACCTCAAAAATTGACTCAAGAACAATCTTAGACGCTGGTGGAGCAGATCAATTAATTGGGCGTGGTGATTTACTTTACACAGCTGGAAACGAAATTGAAAGAATTCAATGCGCTTTTGTAGACACTCCAGAAGTTTCTAAAATTACCGATTTTATTGGTTCTCAAAGAGCTTACCCAAATGCACATTTACTTCCAGAATATATTGGAGAGGAAGGTGGCACAAGTCTTGATATAGATATTTCAGACAGAGATAAGTTGTTTAGAGAAGCTGCAGAAATTATTGTGATAGCGCAACAAGGGTCAGCCTCACTTTTACAGAGGAAATTAAAATTAGGATACAATAGAGCTGGACGCTTAATAGATCAGTTAGAAGCTGCTGGTATTGTTGGCCATTTTGAGGGCAGCAAAGCCAGACAAGTATTAGTAACAGATTTAATTGCTCTGGATCAGCTATTAGAAAATGAAAAAAATGTTTAAACTTAAAAAAGTAATACTAACTATTGGTGCAGTTTTTATTAGCCTAGCTGTACATTCCCAGCAAAATTATAACTCTAAGCAATTATTAGACGAAGTTTCTTCAAAAATGAAAGCTTATAAAAACATGCATTTAAATTTTAGTACCTCTTTAATCAATGAAGAAGCAGGTATTAAAGAAAATGATGAATTACCAATAAAAGGAGAGATTTATCTACAGGGAGATAAATATAACTTAAGTTATTTAGGTAATAATTTTATTTTTGATGGTACTAAATTATACGTCATTAATCATGATGAAAAAGAAATTACTATTAATGATGAAGATTTAAGCGAAGATGAAGGCTTTATATATCCATCTAAACTACTTACTTTTTATGAAGAAGGTTACGAACATAAACTAAGTAACACATCCACTATAAAAAATCGTAAAATACAATTCATTGAATTAACTCCTATTGATACAAATTCCGAAATAGTTAAAGTTGTTCTAGGTATAGAAGTTTCATCAAAACACATTTATCAATTAGTTCAATTTGGAGAAAATGGTGCTAAAACTATTTTAACTATCAACAAATTTAAAAGTGATCAAAACATTACTGATGAATTATTTAATTTTAATAGATTAAAATATGAAACATTAGATTACTTAATAGATTAGATGAAAATTTTAGACAAATATTTACTAAAATCATTTTTAGTTCCCTTTTTTGCAACATTCTTAATAATCCTTTTTGTTCTTGTTATGCAAGCTCTTTGGATGGCTTTTGATAGTATAGCAGGAAAAGGTATTGGGCTATTTTTTATTTTTAAATTTCTTTACTACACTGCTTTAGTAGTTTCATCTCAAGCTCTTCCTATAGCCGTGTTATTATCATCTATAATGGCTCTAGGTAATTTATCAGAAAACTATGAATTTGCAGCTATAAAATCAGCAAATATATCTTTAATGAGAATGATGAGGCCCTTAATTATTTTAACGCTGCTAATAAGTGTTTTAAATTTTTTATCTCTAAACTACGTATTTCCTTATGCTACTTTAAAGCAGAAAAACTTAACTAATAATATTAAAAAGAAAACACCTGCATTAGCACTAATACCAGGAAGTTTTAATACAGAAATACCTAATTATCAGATTAAATTTGATGAAAAATATGGGGAAAATCAAAACTTATTAAGAAAAGTTCTTATTTATGACCTATCATCAAAAAAAGGAAATAAAAAAATTATTACGGCTCAAAATGGAAAAATAATTAGCGAAGAAGGAAGTAAGTATATGACACTTGTACTTTACAATGGTTTCTATCATGAAGAATTTATTCCCAAAAGAAGAAATGTTAACAATATGAATAAAATGCCAGCCTCAAATGCAACTTTTGAGGAATATTCGTTTAATATAGATATTTCAAAATTTTCTGATGATGATCTAGAAGAGGAAAAATATACTAAGATTCAAAATATGCTAAGCTTAGCGCAGTTAAAAGATACGATTCCAACTATGAAAATTTCTTATGATGAATATCTTACATCCAAATCTACTAGTATCTATCTAAAAGTAAATGCTAAGGAACTCTTTTCTCAAACAGATTCGATTGAAAATTATAAACTAGATACCGTTTTGCTTAATAATTATGATTTAAAAGGAAAAATAAGTGTTTTAGATAGGGCCATAAGTAATGTAAAAACAACAAATAAAAATTTAACTACTGATACCAAAAGCATTCAGTGGAAAAGAAAAAAATTAAATTTATATGACATAGAATATCATAACAGAATTGCTTTTTCCCTTTCCTGTTTGATATTATTTTTTATTGGAGCACCTCTTGGTTCTATCATAAGAAAAGGAGGATTTGGTTTGCCAATGATTTTGGCTATAAGCATCTATGTAATCTATTTTTTTGCAAATACATTTGGTAGAAATTTGGCAGAAGAAAGTTCATTGTCTGCAATCGTTGGATCATGGATATCTACCATTGTAATGGTTCCATTTGCATTTTTCTTAACCAGAAGAGCTTCTAAGGGTATGGGATTATTTAATATTGATGTATTTTTGTTCCCCATCACCAAATTTTTGAAAAAATCTAAATCTTTACAATCTTAAATTAAAATGACTACAAAAAGTAAAATTAAATTGAATACCATAGAAGAAGCCATTCAAGATATTAAAGACGGTAAAGTTATTATTGTAGTTGATGATGAAAATAGAGAAAATGAAGGTGATTTTTTAGCAGCTGCAGAAAACGTTACTCCAGAAATGATTAATTTTATGGCTACACACGGGCGAGGTTTAATATGTGCACCCTTAACTGAGAAGCGATGTAAAGAATTAGAATTAGGAATGATGGTTCATAATAATACCGATCCTATGGAAACAGCATTTACAGTATCTGTTGATTTGAGAGGTAATGGAGTTACTACTGGGATATCCGCTTCAGATAGAGCCAAAACTGTTAAAGCGCTCATAGAAACAAATACGAAGCCTTTTGAACTAGCTAGACCTGGTCATATATTTCCTTTAAAAGCAAAAGAAGGTGGTGTTTTAAGAAGAACTGGTCACACTGAAGCAGCTATTGACTTTGCTAGGTTAGCTAATTTGAAACCTGCTGGTTTAATTGTAGAAATAATGAATGAAGATGGTACTATGGCTCGTCTTCCTCAATTAATAAATGTTGCTAAAAAATTCGATATTAAAATTGTTTCTATTGAAGATTTAGTCGCCTACAGAATGGAACACGACTCTCTTATTGAGAAAAAAGAAGATTATACAATTAAAACAAGATTTGGAGATTTTAGATTGAGAGCTTATCAACAAACTACAAATAATCAAGTTCATATAGCACTTACAAAGGGTAGCTGGAATAGAAATGAAGCAGTATTAACTAGGGTAAATTCTACATTAGTAAATAATGATATTTTGGGAACACTTACCAATAATGCTGATAAGAAATTAGATCAAATGTTTCAATCTATTAATGAACAAGGAAAAGGAGCTATTTTATTTATAAATCAACAAAATCAATCCCAAAATCTATTAAATCGTTTGCATATACTTAAAGAAAATCAAGCAAATGGAGTTATGAAGGCTCCAGTAATGGCGATGGATAACAAAGATTTTGGAATTGGCGCACAAATTTTACATGATTTAAAAATCAATAAAATTCAATTAATGACTAACTCCAAACAAACTAAACGAGTTGGAATGATTGGTTACGGATTAGAAATTATAGATTATGTAACATACTAATTTACAATTTAGTATTAGTATCTATTTCTCTAGGGGTTTTATCTTTCTCAAACCATCTGGCAGAATGAGATCCTCTTAAAATTACTTCAGAGTCATTTACCTCTAGCCAACTACCCTCACGTAAACCCAAAACAGATGTATTATTATAAATATGATATTCTTTTATTCTTGTTTCGCGGGACTCACCCATATGTGTAGATGATCTATCTGGATCTAAATAATGAGCATTAATATTAAAGGGAATTATTCCTAATGTTAAAAAGCTTGAAGGGTACACTATAGGCATATCGTTTGTATTCATCATCGTTATACCACAAATATTACTTCCAGCACTAGTCCCTAAATAAGGAGTTCCATTATTTAAAACATCTGAAAGAATGGAAAAGAGATTGTGTTTATGTAATTGATTCACTAATTCAAATGTATTACCTCCTCCTGTAAAAATTGCTTCAGCATTTTTGATAGCCATTGTAGAATTGTGAAATTCGTGAATTCCTTTAACATCTATTCCTATTTTTTTAAAAACATGAGCAACTTGTTTAGTATAGTCATCATAGGAAATTCCACTAGGTCTAGCATAAGGTATAAATAATAAGGTGGATACACCATTAAAAAAAGAGATTAGGCTTGGTAATAAATATTCTAAATATGAACTACCGTGGATAGTAGATGTACTAGCAATAATAAGTTTTTTCATAAATCCAAAAATACATAATGCAATTGTTAATTAACAAAAAATTATTGAATTCTCAATGTGAATTAACCAATTGAATATTTAAATTGCAGTAATTAACCGATTAAATAAATTGTGAGGAAATATCTAATATTAATGTTGCTATTTAGTTCATTGCAACTCCTAGGTCAGAAAAAAATTTTCTTACATGGAATGTTGAGAGACTCCACTAGCTTACTAAAAAATGTTCATGTTGTTAACTTGAATACTGAAAAAGGAACATTTTCAAACGATTATGGACAATATCGAATAGTTGTTTCATTAGGTGACACGTTAAGATTTTCATCTGTAGAATATGAAACAGTCAAAAAAAAGATAACAGACAGAATTTTTTTCAGCAAAAAACTAAATCTTATTCTAGAAAACAAAAACTATGTTTTGAATGAAATTGTTGTTAAAGAACACGATTTAACAGGTAATTTATCAATAGATAGAAAAAAAGTACCTAAGGATACAATTGCCACTATGGGTAAGAATTTAAGTAATTTAATTGATAATGTATCTAAAAAATCTCAAAAAGGCATTTTAAATAAACCCATTAAAAAAGACAGTAAATTAGCTGAAGAAAGCAAGAGAAATACTGATCCAACAAAATCATTTAACGGTTTAAATTTAGGAAGTATTGTTGGGGGTTTAATAAGTTTAATTCCAAAAAATAAAAGTAAAAAGAAAAGTAAAAAACAATCTATTCAATTGTTAAAAAACAGTATTTTATCAGACTTTGGTTATGACTTTTTTGACCAACTAAAAATTCCTGAAGATAAAATTTATGCATTTTTAGATTATTGCTCAAAATTTAATATTGAGGAGTTATACGAACAAGAAAGGAGGTTAAATCTTATTAAGTTACTTAAAGATAAAAGCAGCATATTTTTGGAACAACTCAAAGAAAAATAATTATTATTTGAAAATACTAAACTGTATGTTGTATTTTTATAATAAATTATATGAGTGTGATTAAAAACCTAATATTTATATTCTTACTGATTAGTTCCATTTCTACAAAAGCACAACAAGATAATTTTTGGCTCTATGGAAAATTAAAAGATTCAAGTAGTGTTGTGAAAAATGCAAACATTATTAACTTGAAAACCAACAAGGGAACTTTTTCTAATGATTTTGGAGATTATAAAATAATTGTTTCTGTAGGTGACACTCTTCAGTTTACTTCAGTTCAACATAAAACTGTTTATCGTATTATTAATGATTTCGTCTACAGATCTGAGGTTTTAGATGTTTTCTTGACAAATTCTACCTATGAATTGGATGAAGTTGTTTTAAAAACTAATGACTTAGATGGTTTTTTATCTTTAGATTTAAAAAAAACACCAGAAGATAAAAGAGCAGAAGCATTAAAAAAAACAATGAATTTTTCTAATGTAAATATGAAAGCCATCTACAATGGAGATTATATAGACCAGAGGGTTAGACCTCCAATGAACAACGTAGATCCTACAGCAATGTTTGCAGGCGCTGGGGGTGGTGTAAGTATTCCTGTTAAATTTTCTGAAAGATTATGGGCTTTGAGAAGAGATTTAGATTTTAAAACGAATTTTCCAAAAAAATTATTAAGTGAATTTGGTAAGCCTTTTTTTGAAAATGATTTGGGAATACCACCTGAAAAATATTATAATTTTTTAGAGTACTGTAATCCACTTGGTATTGAAGATTTGTATAGACAAAATAGAAAAATGGAAATGATTCTTGTATTGAAAAGAGAAAGCATAACATATATAGAAATTACTAAGAATAGTAAAGAATAATTTTTTTCTATAGTATTATGGTTTCATTTAAGAAAATAGTTTTTTTAATTATACTTCCCTTTCTCGCATTTAGCAGCCACAAATATTATTTAAGTCTAACAGATATAGAGTATAATATTGAAAAAAATAGCTTAGAAATAATCATAAATTTATTTATGGATGATTTAGAGTATACCGTTAATAAAGATTTTGAAATTGATTTAAAACTTTCAACCAAAGATGAATTAAAAAATGCTGATAAATATTTCAAAAATTATTTAAATAAAAATCTTACTTTCAAAATAGATAATAAGCAAATAAACTTTGAATACATTGGAAAAGAATATGAAGGTGATCTTGTTTATTTTTATCTAGAAATAGATAGCGTAAATAATCCCAATTCCTTAGAATTATCAAATAAATTACTTCTTAAATATTTTAAAAAACAACAAAATGTTGTAAAATTAAAAAATGGCAAAAATCGACAAAGTGAAATTTTAACTTATGAAACTAATAAAGCTTTGTTAAATTTTTAAAAAAACCTCTAAACAAATACTCCTAATTATTACATTCAACAAATTTTTTAAATCAAAACTATCTCTCATGAAGAAATTAGCTATTTCAGCTTTTAGTTTGCTGTTTATTTCATTTTCTATTATTGGACAAGAAACACAAAAAAAATCAAAAGTAGGCCATACAGATCAAAATAAATTCAGACAATTAAAAGATGTACTACCTACCCCAAACAACAGAAGAACTGCTTCAGGGGCACCAGGATATGAATATACACAACAAAAGGTAGATTATGTGATGAACATCAGAATTGACGAAAATACAAATCGTCTTTTTGGAGATGAATCTATTACTTACAAGAATAATTCTAAAGATAATTTAGAATATCTGTGGGTTCAATTAGATCAAAACATGAGAGCTCCAGACTCAAAAACCCCTTTAGCTAAGTCTGAGAGTTTAGGATCATCCTTTGAAAGACCTGAGACCTTCGCAAAAAATAATTTAAAAAAACCTTCAGATTTTGGATTTAAAATTGAAGAAGTTAAAAATATTGATGGTAGTTCACTTTCATACATGATTAATAGAACTATGATGAGAATCAACTTACCAGAACCACTTGCACCAGGAACTTCTTTTGAATTTAAAATTAAATGGAATTACTTAATTAATAATTCCGTAAAAGATGGTGGTAGATCTGGATTTGAATTATTTCCAGATGGAAATAAAAATTATACTATAGCTCAATTTTTTCCTAGACTTGCAGTATATGACAATGTTGAAGGATGGCAAAATATGCAATTTTGGGGAAGAAGTGAATGGGCTTTGGAATTTGGAGATTATGATGTAAAAATAACAGTTCCTTCTGATCATATATTAGACGCTACTGGTGAATTACAAAATGAAAATAAGGTATTAACCAGAGAACAACGTAAGCGTTTTGAAAAAGCAAGAAATTCATTCGAAGAGCCAATTTTTATTGTGACTCAAGAAGAGGCTGAAAAAGCTGAAAAAGGAAGTAGTAATAAGACAAAAACTTGGCACTTTAATGCTAAAAATGTACGAGATTTTGCCTTTGCATCTTCGAGAAAATATATTTGGGATGCTATGGCGGTAAATATTAACGGTAAAACTGTTATGGCAATTTCGTTATATCCAAAGGAAGGAAATCCGCTATGGGAAGAACATTCTACCAGAGTTGTTGCAAATACTCTTGAGGAATATTCTAAAATGACTTTTGATTATCCATACAGCAAAGCTATATCTGTTCATGCAGATAGACAAGGAATGGAATATCCAATGATATGTTTTAATTATGGTCGTCCAAATCCAGATGGTACCTATTCAGAAAGAACAAAAAGAGGAATGATTGGTGTGATTACGCATGAAGTAGGACACAACTTTTTTCCAATGATAGTAAATTCTGATGAACGCCAATGGACCTGGATGGATGAAGGAATTAATTCATTTGTTGAAATCTTAGCTGAACTAGATTATGATCCTAACTTCTACACAGGAAATCTGCCAAAAGATATTGTAAGATATATGAGTATTGATCAAAACAACCTCTCACCTATTATGTCTCAGGGTGATTATGTTAAAAACTTTGGACCTAACGCCTACACTAAACCAGCTGCAGGTCTTTACATGCTTCGACAAACTATTATGGGACCAGAATTATTTGATTATGCTTTTAGAACATATTCACAAAGATGGATGTTCAAACATCCTAGCCCTGCAGATTTCTTCAGAACAATGGAGGATGCTTCAGCAATGGATTTAGATTGGTTCTGGAGAGGATGGTTTTTTACAACCGACTACAATGATATAGGCTTAAAAGATGTTAAAAAATACAATCTAACAGATCAACCTACTCAGGAAGCAAGAAATCTTGCTAAAAGGTACAACATGAATTTAGAGGATTACAAAGGTAAGTTAGTATTTTTTGAAGAGGAAAAAGAAGGATTTTCAGTAGAAGCCAAAAATGCATTAGATATAGATGTTATTAAAAATTATATGGCATCGATGAGCGAAGAGGAAAAAAATTCTCTAAAAGAAGCTCCTAACTTCTTTTACGAAGTTACCTTTGAAAAACCAGGAGGATTAGTGATGCCAATTATAGTAGAATTAGAATATGTAGACGGAACTAAAGAACGACAAACTTTTCCTGCTCAAATTTGGAGATATAATGATAAGGAAGTCTCTAAGGTATTTAGAACTACACAAGAGATTAAAAAAATAACAATTGATCCAGATCTTGAAACAGCTGATATAGATACATCCAACAATAGCTGGCCTAAAAAAGACAATTCAAAATTTGATAAATTTAAAAAATTCAAAATCAAAGGATAGAATTATTTAATACCCATTTTTACTAATAGAAAAACACTAATTATGAAAAAAATTGTTTCTTTTATCTTTTCAGTTCTAATTATCAGTGCAAGTACAATTGCACAGAATAGTGCTACTAAAACCCAAAAAGGGCACACAAATCAGAATAAATTTAGACAATTAAAGGAAATGTTAGCTACGCCTAATAGCCAACGTACTGCTTCTGGAGCACCAGGTAAAGATTATAGTCAACAAAAAGTAGACTATGATATGAGTATAGTTCTAGACGATAACAACCAAAAGATTACAGGAAAAGAAACCATAACATATCACAATAATTCAGATGATACTTTAAAATATTTATGGGTTCAGTTAGATCAAAATGTTAGAGCTAAGGATTCCAAAACTCCAGACATCACTCCAAGCAGCAAAATACCTGAAAAATTAAATAAACGCTGGTATGATGCCGTGTTTAGTGAGCCTTTTGACGGTGGTTTTAATATCATGAGTGTACAAAATATTGATGGCAGTAACTTATCACACACCATCAACCAAACTATGATGCGAATCAATTTGCCTGAACCTTTGGCTTCAGGTGAAAAGTTTCAGTTCAAAATATCTTGGTGGTATAATATCAATAATCACAGAATCAACAGAGGAAGATCTGGCTACGAACATTTTTCTGAAGATGGAAATAATAACTATGTTATTGCTCAATTCTATCCTAGATTGTGTGTGTATGATAATGTAGAAGGCTGGCAGAATGACCAGTTTTGGGGACGTAGTGAATTTGCTCTAGAATTTGGTGATTTTTCGGTAGACATTACTGTTCCATCAGATCATGTGATGCAAGCTACTGGAATTCTTCAAAATGAGAAAGACGTACTAACAAAAAAACAACAAAAGCGTCTTCAAGAGGCTAGAAACACATATGACAAGCCTGTTTTAATTCACACACAGGAAGAGGCTATCAATGCAGAAAAGAAACGATCACAAAAGACCAAAACCTGGAAATATTATGCTGAAAATGTACGTGATTACGCTTTTGCAACCTCCAGGAAATTTATTTGGGATGGAATGGCTGTAGACATTAATGGAAAAAAAGTAATGGCTTATTCGCTATATTCAAAAGAAGCTAATCCTTTATATGGAGACCACTCTACCCTAGCCACAGTTCAAACTTTAAAAACGTATTCTAAATACACATTTGATTATCCCTATCACAAAGCAGTCTCTGTTGACGGACAAATGGGAATGGAATATCCTCAAATGGCTTTTAATCCTGGAAGACCTGATTTACCAGATGGAGGTTATTCAGATCGTATGAAATACAGAATGATAAAAGTTACTATTCATGAAGTAGGACATAACTTTTTTCCAATGATAATTAATTCTGATGAAAGACAATGGACTTGGATGGATGAAGGATTAAACTCATATTTAGAGATGTTAGCAGAATTAGAATATGATAAAGATTTTCCAATGAGGAGAGGGTTGCCTAAAAATATTGTTGGCTATATGTCTGGAGATCAATCAAAAATAGCTCCAATTATGTCTAAAGGTGATAATGTATATAGTTTTGGAAATAATGCCTATGGAAAGCCAGCTACTGCATTATGGATTTTAAGAGAAACGATTATGGGTAAAGATTTATTTGATCATGCTTTTAAAACGTACGCACAAAGATGGAAGTTTAAACATCCTACTCCAGCAGATTTCTTTAGAACTATGGAAGATGCTTCTGCTATGGATTTAGATTGGTTTTGGAGAGGGTGGTTTTATACTACAGATGTTACTGACATAGGTATTAAAGGTGTTAAAAAGTTTATCAAAGAAGATGCTGAAAAAGATGTAAATTTTATTGAGGATTTGTCAGAAGGGCTAACCTTTTCCTCAGAAAATGCCAAAAAAGCAAAATCAAATTTCTTTTATGAAATTACATTTAACAAGCCTGGAGGACTAGTGATGCCAATTATTGCTGAATATACATACAAAGATGGATCAAAAGAAAGAAAAGTATATCCTGCTCAAATTTGGAGATATAATGATAAAGAAATAACCAAAGTGGTAAAATCAGATAAAGAAATAACAAATATTACTATAGATCCAGATCTTGAAACTGCAGATGTAGACACATCCAATAATAACTGGCCACAAAAAAAGGACTCAAAGTTTAGTAAGTTTAAAAATAAAATTAAAGGATAATTATCTGTATAAAAATCCCGTTAATTATGACGGGATTTTTTTTACTATTAAATTAGGTATAAATACTTATTGTATAAATCATAAATATTTTTTATATTTAAAAAATTATTCTTAACTCCTATTTGGATAATTAAAAAAATGTTTTTAACATTT
>Ga0213863_10002732_pt1 | contig 12370 bp, 8 predicted proteins | sample PICome_8_FD_160128 | JGI IMG/M metagenome (GOLD analysis project Ga0213863, IMG submission 160128) | Coastal seawater microbial communities near Pivers Island, North Carolina, United States - PICO497 | ecosystem: Environmental > Aquatic > Marine > Coastal | place: USA: North Carolina | collected... | reverse complement strand
TGCTGCTGATTCTACAAATGTAACAGAATTGTCTGATACACAAAGATATGACCAGATTGTAGAAGGAACAAAAAATGTACTTAATTTTGTAAGAGATTATTTTCCAAAATCAAAGCTTTTATTTGTTAGCTCAGGAGGAGTTTATGGAAAAATGCCATCTAATAAAAAAAGTTTCTCTGAAACAGATACACTCGAATCAGACATATTAGATTCTTCAAATATATATACCATATCAAAGAGAGAAGCTGAACATTTATGCCTGCATTATCATGATGTATATAATCTAAATATTTCAATTGCAAGATGTTTTTGTTTTTCTGGAATTCATTTACCTTTAGATGTTCATTTTGCAATAGGAAATTTTGTAGATAATGTAAATAATAACAACAACATAATTATAAAAGGCGATGGAGAATCAGTAAGATCATATCTTGATCAAGATGATTTAATAGAATGGCTTATTGAAATATTAAAAAAAGATTCCTTTAAAAAAACAATCTACAATATTGGCTCTGAAGATAGTATCTCTATAAAAGACTTGGCCATTTTGATAAAAAAATTGTCAAATAAAAAAATTGAAGTAGAGGTTCTTAACGAAACAGATATTAATTTAATAAAAACAGTATATGTTCCAGATTGTAAGAAAATTAGAAAAAAATTTAATTTAGTGCAAAAAGTTTCTTTATCGGAATCTATAGCAAAAATGCTTAATTAAAATACATTATGAAGCATATGAATTATAATAATAAAGATAAATGTATTAGTAAGGGGTACTACAATGAATGACTTTATAAGAGTCCCATATGGCTCAACCGTTCATGGAGAAGAAGAGATTAATGCTGTTGTTGAGGTTTTAAAGACAACTACTCAAATGTCTAAGAATGTTCGTGAATTTGAGACAAAAGTAGCTGAAAAGTATGAACACGACTATGGAATAATGGTAAATTCTGGATCTTCTGCTCTCTACTTATCAATGGAGGCACTTAATTTACCTGAAGGTTCTGAGGTTATTACACCTGCTTTAACTTTTGGAACAACTGTTGCCTGTATTGTTAATAGCGGATTAGTACCAGTATTCGTTGATGTCAAAGAAGATACTTATTGTATTGATGAGACAAAAATTGAAGAAAAGATAAATGAAAATACCTCAGCAATTGTAGCGCCAGATTTGATGGGAAATATTTGTGAATGGCCAATTATTAGAGAGATGGCTGATAAATATAATTTAAAAATACTTGTAGATTCAGCTGATACCATTGGTGCCACATATGATGGTGTTTCTACTGGGAGTTTTGCTGATATTGCGATTACAAGCTTTTATGGTTCTCATATTATTAATGGAGCTGGAAATGGAGGAATGATAGTTACTTCAGATAAATCGATAGCAGATAAATGCAGTCTATTAAGATCTTGGGGAAGAAGTTCGTCGCTATTTGTTGAAAGTGAAGCTATTGAAAATAGATTTAATGTTCAATTAGAGGGAATTCAGTATGATGCAAAATTTGTTTTTGAAGAGCTTGGATATCAGCTTGAACCATCTGAGATAAGCGCTGCTTTTGCTTTGGTTCAATTTAATAAGCTTGATAAAAACATGGAGTTGAGAAATAAACATTTTGATTCACATTTAAAGTTCTTATCAAAATATTCTCAGTACTTTTCTCTTCCAAAGCAAAATCCAAAAGCATACACATGTTGGCTTGCATTTCCTATGATTGTAAAAGAAGATGCGCCTTTCAATAGAACTGATATGCAGATTTTCCTTGAAAAAAGAAATATTCAAACTAGAGTAGTCTTTACTGGGAATGTTCTTCGTCAACCAATGATGAAAAATGTAAAATATGTTGGTAAAGCTGATGATTTTGTAAATGCTGATAGAGTTATGAAACAAGGAATTTTATTAGCTTGCCATCATGGACTTGATGATGAAATGATTAATCATCTATATCAAAGTATTGATCTATTCTTAGAACAATATGCATGATAGCTTTATAAATGCATATCGCTGAGGATAATCTAATTTTTGATTTAGATGGAACACTCTTTGACTCTGCACCTGAAATTTTAGTTTGCCTTAAAAAAGCTCTTCAACTTAATGATATTGATATCAAAGACAATCTTAATAAATCAATAATTGGTCCACCTCTCGAAGAAATACTTAAAAATTTAATTCAAAAAAAAGACACTGTTAAAATAGACAAAATAATTGAAAATTTTATAGAGTTATATGATTCTGATTATTGCTATAAAACAAAACTATACAAAGGAGTTCAAGAAACATTAAAGATCTTAGAAAAGAAAAAAAATTTAATGCTTATTACTAATAAAAGAATTACTCCAACTGAGAAGATGTTAAAAAATTCAAAAATTATTGAGCTTTTTGATAACTATTTTTCTATAGATCCGAATGATCAGTCAAAAAAAGATAAAAGTACATTGATTTCAAAAACAATTAAAGATTATAAAATTAATCCTAAAAACACTGCATATATTGGGGACACTATGGGAGATTTCATTGCTTCTAAAAAAAATAACATTAAATTCATCTTTGCAGGATGGGGATACGGTAAATATGTAAAAGATGCAGACTTGCACCTAGTCGATATAAGAGAGATGTTATAAATACTTATTTATTTGTTCGATTGTAAACTCATAAATATCTTTTTTTAAATAGAAATTTTCATACCAAACAGCAGTTTCTTTAATAGTTGTATCAATATCCATCAAAGGTTCCCAATTTAAAATTTGATTAGCTTTAGATGAATCTAATCTCAGTATTTTCGATTCAGGTAAATTTTCACTATTATCAATAACTATATTTGAGTCACAAGAATTCCAATTTGATATAAATTTGCTTGTTAGTGTTTCTACATCAATTTCATTTTCCTCTTGAGGACCAAAATTAAATGAATCAAATATATTTTTTTTATCTGTGTTATATATTCCTAATTTTAAATAGCCATTTACTACATCAATCACATGTTGCCATGGCCTTATTGCATTTGGACTTCTCAGAACAATATCTCTTTTATGTTCCATAGATTCAACAATGTCAGTTACAATTCTATCTTTTGCCCAATCACCACCACCAATAATATTTCCAGCTCTTGCAGTACACAGCTTAAGATTATTAAAAGAGAGCGCATGTGATTTTGTTAAAATTTCTGTACAGGCTTTTGACGCGCTATAAGGATCCTTTCCTCCCATAGGATCTGATTCAATAAACCTTTCTCCATATTCATTATTTTCGTAACATTTATCTGTTGTAATGCAAATAAAATTTACATTTGTTCCTAAATTTTTACAACTTTCAAGGACATTCAAGGTACCAATAACATTTGTATTGAAAGTCTCGATAGTCCTCTCATAACTCTCTCTAACTAATGGTTGTGCAGCTAAATGAAATACAATGTCTGGAGATATTTCTTTTATAGCAGAATTTAATGAATTAAATTCGCAGATATCAATATATTTTTGACTTATTTTATTTTCAAGATTCAATAACTTAAATAAGCTTGGTGAAGTGTTCGGTTTTAGACTGATACCATATATGGAAGCATCCATTTCATAAAGTGCGGTTGAAAGCCATGAGCCAACGAATCCAGATGATCCAGTGATAAGTATTTTTTTATTTTTATAGAAGTTTTGCAAAATTTTTAATTACTTTTTTAATTAGAAAAAAAACTTATCCTAAATTAGGAAATTTAACTAAATGCTTTAAATCTTTTAATACTATTATATACGATTCTTTATCTCAACTATTCAATTAGTATGAATATAATTTTTTTAAAACATATAATATAATTATATTAATGCCTTAATCCACCTGCATAATTTAAAAAATATGAAGCCGCTTTTAGAGATTCTAATACCTACTTTTAATAGGAGTGAAAGTGCTGAGGCTGCAATTGAAAGTGTTTTAGATTGCAATGATCAAAGATTGACGGTTAGATGTAACTCTAACGGTTACGAACCAAATTTAGAAAAATTTCGAAATTTTGATTCTAGAGTAAAGTATGATTGTTTTAATTACAACAGGGGGCCTCATGCTAATGGCACAAAACTATTTAATGAAACAAATGCAAAGTTTTGCATGCTTTTATCCGATGAGGATAGAGTCAATAATATAAATTATGAAAATATATTAAATTTTCTTGAGAGCATTGGCAAAAATACTCAAGTTATTGCTTGCTCAATATTTGATCAAAGTACAAATGATTATTTTTGGAAGCCTAGTTCAAGAATAGAGGAATTTAATATACATAGCTATGTTGCTTTAGGCCCATTATCAACTTACATGTCGGGCTTAATTTTTCGTGTTGAGACTTTAAAAGCATTAGATATAAATATTTTTTGTAATACGAGTATAGGTAATTCTTATAGTCACCTTGACATGACACTTCATATGCTTCGAAATGGAAAACTAAGATTTTTCCATGAAAGGTTTGTTGAGAAGGGAGAAAATCTTCAATATGGAGGTCATGGTCACTCTCATAAATTAAAAAATTCTACTAAAAATACAATTGATAACAATAATATGAATTTAAATCCATCAGTGTATGGTCCAAAAGCAAGAGTGCGGCAATTTTATTATCGTGAAAATCTTTTGAATAAACTAAAAGATAATATTGGTTTTATGTCTTTATTTATTGGTAAATTAAATTATTTAGAATTCCATTTTAAAACCATAATGAACTCTTATAATGTTGTCATTCTCCCTAAAAATACAATTTTAAAAGACGAAGTATTAGCTGGATACAATGATTCAAAAAAACATGGAGAGTTCTCAGGCACACTAGTTTCATATCTCTTTTTAACACTATTAAGTTCGCCAAAAATTATTTCAAATTTATTATTTATATTTATAGCAATCTTTAATAAGATAATGCGAAAGCTTTATGTTTTCAATATGATCTTTACTAAAAAATATAAATAAATATTATTTTAAAGTCTTAGATAAATTCTAAAATTTCCAGAGCTTAATACAAAATAAAAAATTCACTTCATCTGTTAGTAATTTAAAAAAAAATGACAAGTTAAATAAGAAAAACTGTATAATTACGGCCATGAATGAGAATTCCAATTTAAATATCGCCGGTTCTGATGTTGATGAAATAGATCTGGTAAAGATTTTCAAGATCCTTCTACAAGGTAAATTTACTATTATTACTTTTACTGGTTTTTTTGCGATTGCAGCAGTAGTATATAGTCTCTATTTACCAAATATATATCAATCTGAAGCATTGTTAAGTCCAGTTGGCTCTGAGGTGGGGGCTAATCAACCACAGAGTAGTATTAGTGGAATTGCAAATTTAGCAGGCATAAATTTTTCTTCACAGTCAGGCAGCAATTCAACAAAGGCCTTAAAGAAAATAAAAACTCTTAGTTTTTTTAAGGAAAGTATATTGCCAAATATTTTTCTTCCAGACCTTATGGCAGTTAAATCATGGGATGAGGCTACCAATACAATTATTTATAATGAAAATGTATTTAATGCAGAGACCCAAACCTGGAAAGAAATACCAAGTCCTCAGAAAAGTTTCAAGATTTTCAAAGATATTCTTGAGGTATCACAAGACCGTGATTCAGCTTTTATTACCATCGCTATAAAACATAAATCACCATACGTGGCTCAAGAGTGGACATATTTGATAGTAAATCAAGTTAATGATTTTTTTAGAGTAAATGACAGACGCGAGGCAGAAACTGCAATGGACTTTTTAAATCTTCAGATAGCTTTAACGAGCTATACGGAAATAAAACAAGTTATTGCTCAGCTGCTTCAAAAAAGAATGCAACAATTAACTTTAATAGAAGCTAATCAATTTTACGTTTTTTCCTACCTTGATCCTCCAATGGTGATGGAAGAAAAAATACAACCTAATCGCAAATCAATATGTATTTTAGGAACCCTTCTTGGGGCATTGCTTGGGATTTTCATAGTTCTTATTCGTGAATTTTTGATTACTAAGAATAACTCTTAAATGATGTATACGTTCTTAGGATTCTTTACTGATATCGAACATAAAACGATCGATAGTTTCAGAAATTAAGCAAAATTTAATATTACAATGAAGATTATATTTTTAGACTTATATAAAAGTAAACTTTACATATGTATAAACTACTAAAAAAACTTTTCAATCTTCTTACTCCAAGTCAGCGAAGGCGCTTCTATGCACTTCAGCTATTAGTTATTTTAATGGCAATTATAGAAATATTTGGTGTTGCCTCTATTATACCCTTTATGACTATTGTTGGAGATATGAGTCAGCTTCATCAAGACACCTTAATTGCAAAAGTTTATCAATCAAGTGGAATAACTTCAGAATCTCAATTTGTTTTTTGGTTAGGTATTTGTGTCTTAATTGCACTATTTATATCAACAATAATTTCTATGATTACTATTTGGAGATTGTCTATGTTTGCTAACAAAATAGGCACAGAAATTGCGGATAGACTTTATAGTCACTATTTAAAACAAGATTGGTTATTTCATGCATCAGGAAGTAGCGCTCAGCTTACAAAACAAATTGCTACTGAAACATTGAGAGTAACTGGTGCTATTTTAGTTCCTTTTGTGCATATTAATGCTAAAGTTGTCCTTGCTGTATTATTGAGTATCAGTATTTTCATATATGATCCGACAGTAGCAATTATTGGCCTATCTCTTTTTATATTGACATATTTTATTATTTTTAGATTAGTAAGGATGCGCCTTACAAAATATGGTGAGTTAATATCTGATGTAAATGAAGAACGTTTTCGTTTAATGAATGAGGGCTTTGGGGGTATAAAAGATGTTCTTTTGCTTGGAAGGGACAATGATTTTATAAAACGTTTTAAGATTTCAGGTAATGTTTTTGCTCACAGTCAGGGCTCAATTACAGCACTAGTTCAAACACCTAGATATATTATGGAGTTAATTGCATTCGGTTCAATGATTTCGCTCATTTTATATTTAATTGTAAGTCATAATGGCAATCTTGGTATGATTCTCCCAATTTTATCCGTCTACGCAATTGGTAGCATAAAGCTACTACCTGCATTTCAACTGATTTATACAAGCGTCTCACTTATAAGAGCTAATCTACCAGCATTCGAGTCAATAAAATATGACCTTAATAATTCATTTAAAACTAATTCTTCTATACAAAAGATTGATCAAAGCTATCTTAATCCAAATAAAAACATATCCATTGAGAATGTAACTTTCACATATCCTAATAAAGATGAGCCAGCTCTAGATGATCTAAATATGTTGATACCTGTTAATAGCGTAATAGGTATTGTTGGTCCTTCAGGCTCAGGTAAGTCAACATTAATTGATATTTTGCTCTGTTTAATAAAGCCTCAAAAGGGCCAACTTAAGATTGATGACATTGTTATTAATGATCAAAATAGTCGATCATGGCAAAACACTATTGGGTTTGTAGCACAAAATATTTTCTTATCAGAAGGAACAATTGCAGAAAATATTGCATTTGGACTACCCAAACATGAAATCGACTATGATCAAGTCAAAAAAGTGCTCACCCTTGTACACCTCAATGATTTAATAAACAGTCTTGAAAAAGGTTTTCACACTAAGGTTGGCGAGAGGGGTATACAACTATCTGGTGGTCAGCGACAACGCATAGGAATTGCTAGAGCTCTATATCATAAAGCAGAGGTGCTTGTATTTGACGAGGCTACTAGTTCTCTTGACGGTATTACTGAAAAAATGATTATGGAAGCAATTCACGACTTCAGTGGGAAAAAATCTATTATATTAATAGCTCATCGTCTCAAGACTGTTCAAAAATGCGACAAAATATTTTTTATTGATAAAGGCAAAGTAGCTGATCACGGTACATATGATGAATTAATTGAAAAAAATAAACATTTTAGAAATATGGCAATGCACGCTTAAAGAAATGAAATTAGCATAAATGAACAAAAAAATATTAGATTTAGTAAAAATTTCTAAAAATGCACAATTATTTAAGAAATTAAAGTTGAATACTAAAAAATAACTTGAGACTTATATATAAAATAAATGGTATCTCATAAATTTAGTTAAATTTTTATGAAAAAAAGATTATTAATTACTGGGGGAGCAGGCTTTATTGGATCTGCACTTATTCGTTTTATTATTAACAACACTAATCATGAGGTAATGAATGTTGATAAATTAACTTATGCAAGCAATTCATTTTCTCTTAAGACAGTTGAGAGCAGTTCAAGATATCAATTTGAGAAGATTGATATATGTGATGAAGATGAAATTAATAATATATTTGATAAATATAAGCCAGATATCATAATTCATTTAGCTGCAGAGTCTCATGTCGATAGGTCAATTTATAGCCCTGGGAGTTTTATAAGAACAAATATCTTTGGTACATATATTTTGCTTGAACAGTCAAGAAAATACTGGGAATCGCTTGAATCTAACAAAAAAGATAAATTCAGATTTCATCATGTATCGACAGATGAAGTTTATGGTGATCTTAAAGATACTAATGATCTATTCACCGAAACATCTCCCTATGCTCCAAGCTCTCCGTATTCTGCGTCTAAGGCAAGTTCTGATCATTTAGTTCGTGCATGGAGAAGGACATATAAGCTACCAACATTAATAACAAATTGTTCCAATAATTATGGATCTTACCAGTTCCCAGAAAAGCTTATCCCTAATACTATTCTTCAAGCATTACAAGGAAAAAAAATTCCTATATATGGTGATGGAAAACAAGTAAGAGATTGGCTATATGTAGATGATCATGCTAGAGCGATACTTGATGTTGCTCTTAGAGCAGATGTTGGTAAGACCTACAATATTGGAGGCCATAATGAAATTCCAAATATTGATGTTGTAAAAACAATTTGCAATATTTTAGATGAACTTAAACCAGGCAATGATTATAATCTAGATAGATATGACCAACTTATTACCCATGTAAATGATAGAGCAGGGCATGACTTTAGATATGCTATAGATGCTAGCAAGATTGCCAATGAGCTTGATTGGATTCCAAATGAATCTTTTAATACAGGTATCAGAAAAACTATAAAGTGGTATATTGATAATATAGATTGGTGTAATAACATTTTAAGACAAAATAACCAATCGAAATAAAAAAGGTTGTAATTTAATGAAAGGAATTATATTAGCTGGAGGATCTGGTACAAGACTTTATCCGGTCACCAAAGCTCTTTCAAAACAATTAATGCCAATTTATGACAAGCCAATGGTTTATTATCCCTTGTCGGTACTAATGATTGCTAATATCAAAGAGATATTAATCATATCAACCCCTGAAGATTTACCAAGATACAAACAGTTACTGGGCAATGGGAGTAATATTGGTATGAGCTTTAACTATATAGAACAACCATCTCCAGATGGATTAGCGCAAGCATTTATTTTAGGCAGAGACTTTATTGGTGATGATGACGTATGTTTAATACTTGGTGATAATATCTATTATGGCCATGGAATGACAGATTTACTTTCTAGCGCAGTAATGAATGCAAAAGATAAAAATATGTCAACTGTTTTTAGTTATCATGTTAATAACCCGGAGCAATACGGAGTGATTGAATTTGATAATAAAGGGAAGGTTCTTAGTATTGAAGAAAAGCCAGAGAAACCTAAAAGTAATTTTGCACTAACTGGTTTATATTTTTTCCCGAATGATGTTATTTATAAAGCTCAAGATGTCTTGCCCTCAAAAAGAGGAGAATTAGAAATCACCACTCTCATGGAAATGTATCTCAATGAACAACGGCTAGTTGTAGAATTAATGGGTAGAGGTTATGCTTGGTTAGATACAGGCACACACAAAAAACTTTTAGAGGCTTCAACATTTATTGAAATAATTGAACGAAGACAGGGTTTAAAAGTTGCATGTATTGAAGAAATTGCATTTAAAAAGGGCTACATATCTATAACTCAACTCCTAGACTTAGCAAAACCGCTAGCTAATAATCAATATGGACAATATTTACTTAGATGCGCACAAGAAATTAATATAAAGGAAAACTAAATGTTAAAAAAAATTTATATTCTTGGAGGTGGAGTAACTGGTTTAGCATCAGCTTATGAGCTCTTAAAATATGGTCACAAAGTTGAAATTATTGAAAAAAGTTCAACTATTGGCGGTCTCGCAAGAACTGAAAGTTGGAAGGGAAAGCCTATTGATATGGGACCTCACATATATCATACGCCCGATGATGATATCAAAAATTATTTGTTAAATGAGTTTGAAGGCCTTTTTCATGAAAGAGATCATTGGGCTAAAAATTTTAAAAATGGTAAGTTTTATGATTATCCTATCTCTAGAGAATTTATTAATAGCTTGCCAAAGAAAACAAGCGATAAAATAAATGATGAGCTTGCAAAAGTTAATCCAGATGATTTATCAAAAGCTAATAATTATTATGAATATACAAAAGCTCTTGCTGGAAATACTTTGCAGGAGCTTTTTTTTACTAAATACCCTGAAAAATTATGGGGCATTCCCACCAAAGAGCTTGATGCAAACTGGGCGCCAAAAAGAGTACAGATTACTGAGGAAAGACGTGCATTTTATCAAGATCAGTGGTCTGCTGTAGGTAATGAAGGCAGCGGAACTATTTTAGGAAGTCTTGAAAAAAAAGTTCTTGATCTTGGGGGCATTATTAACCTAAACGAAACAGTTGATGAGATTCAATTAAGTAATAGTAATAACATTAATAAAATCTTGACTGATAAACGTGATATAAATTTAATGCCAAAGGACATTGTCATAAACACCACATCATGTACTAACTTTTCCAAGTTCCTAGGTTATCAAACTGGCTTAAAGTATAGAGGGGTAATTTTAGTAATGTTGGAACTTTCGATCTCAAAAGTATTGCCAAAGGGTGTCGATTTTATATATGTTGATGATCAAGATATTTATTTCAATAGGGTTTCAGATCAGAATTCATTTATCAAAAATCCATCAAAAAACGAAACCATAATGTGTTGCGAAATAACTTATTCTCCAAATGATAAATATGACATTATGGAAGAAAAAAAGTTATTTAATGATGTTAAAAATCAATTTACTAATCTTGGTTTATGTGACTTAGATCAGATAACGGATTATAAAGTTATTAAGTTGCCTGAAGTTTATCCAATGTATATAAAAGGTTATCAAGCAGCCCTTGCTGAAACTAGAGAAAGGTTTGATAAGATACGTAATTTATATACTTTAGGAAGTTTGGCAGAGTTTATATATGCCGACTTGCAAATACTATTTAGTAAGGCTATTGATCTTGCTCAAATTATAAGTGATAAGACATTTAAAATTAATTCAATAGATAAAACTAATCCACGCCTAGATTTTAATGAAACAGTTAATATAAAAGATAAAATTGTTGGTAAAAACTATGAGACTTTTTTGATAGCCGAGATTGGGCTAAATCATAATGGAAGCATATCTATGGCAAAAAAATTAATTGATGCTGCAATTGAGGCTGGAGCAGATGCGGTCAAACTTCAATCATATAAAACTAAATATCGTGTTGCAAAGCATGGAAAAACATCGCGTTATGTTGAAAAAGTACTTGGCGTTGAAGAAACAGACTTTGAAATGCTTAAAAAATGTGAGCTCACAAAAGAACAAACTATAGAACTTTTTGATTATGCAAAAGATAGAACCATAATTTTTTCAGCTCCATTTGATTTAGAGAGCGCTGATGAGCTCGAAGAGCTTGGAGTTGATTGTTATAAGATAGCATCGTTTGATTTAGTCAATTTACCACTTATCAGAAAGGTAGCATCTACCCAAAAACCAATCATAATTTCAACTGGTATGTCATATCTATCTGAGGTTCAGGATGCGCTTATGGAAGTTGCAAAATGTGGCAACCCAAATGTAATTTTAATGCAGTGTACATCCTCCTACCCCTGTCCTCCTGAAACGATGAATATAAGAGCTATTGATACGATGAAACAAGCATTTAATGGTCTTCCGGTTGGAATCTCTGACCATGTTATTGGTGATATGGTTAGCCTTGGAGCAGTAGCCCGAGGAGCAGATATTATTGAAAAACATTTTACTTTAGATAAAAAAATGGAGGGCCCTGACCATATCCTTTCCATGGAACCAGAAGAATTTTTACAAATGAGAGATCGAGTAAATATTGTTGAAAAGTCTCTCGGAGATGGTATTAAACAACCTTCATCAAGCGAGATAGCTTCTATTATAAGATTCAGAAAAACAATGTATGCAAAAAATAAAATAGATAAAGGCTCGGTAATTACTGCAGAAGATATAATATACACAGCACCCGCATATGGTATATATGCAAAATATGAGGATATAGTTATTGGGATGACAGCTACAAATGATATTTTAAA
>Ga0213863_10002728_pt1 | contig 12392 bp, 6 predicted proteins | sample PICome_8_FD_160128 | JGI IMG/M metagenome (GOLD analysis project Ga0213863, IMG submission 160128) | Coastal seawater microbial communities near Pivers Island, North Carolina, United States - PICO497 | ecosystem: Environmental > Aquatic > Marine > Coastal | place: USA: North Carolina | collected... | reverse complement strand
AGTCAGAAGCGCCGAGGAAGAGCCCCGCTTCCCTATCATGGTAAACAGCCATCGCCGCGCCCTGCGCTCCGCGCACGCGCACAGGATGTCCAAGAGCCTCGTAGAGACGCAGGGAGTCTGCGGAAACCGCACGCTCCTCGATACTTGTGACGTCCGGCAGCCACTGGTGGTGGATACGCCCCGCTTCTACCGACTCGGCGATATTCATATCGTGGTCTATGACGTTGAGAATGAGCTGCATCGTCGTGTTGATAATTGTCTTGCCACCGGGGCTGCCGGCTGTGAAGAAAGGCTTTCCGTCTTTCGCCACAATCGTAGGCGTCATGCTCGACAGCATGCGCTTTTCTGGCGCGACCAGGTTGGGCGCAGTACCAATAGCACCGCGAGCGTTAGTCACGCCCGGCATCGCATTAAAGTCACCCATTTCATTGTTGAGCAGATAGCCGCCTCCGGCAACGACCATCGCTGAGCCGTAACCATACTCGAGCGTGTAGGTCATGCTAACCATATTGCCTTCGCTATCGACCACCGAGAAATGCGTGGTTTCTTCGCTTTCATAGGGTTCAGCAAACTTCGTCGGGTCGCTCACATCGGCCTTAGCCATATCGATCGTGGCGCGCAGCTTAGCGGCGTAGTCTTTGTCCATCAGTCGCTCCAGAGGCATCCCTTCATTGAAATCGGGGTCGCCTAGGTGCTCCGCGCGGTCAGCGTAGGCGCGGCGCATAGACTCGGTAAGCACATGCAGGTAGGCCGAGGAGTTGTGCCCCATCGCTGAAAGATCATAGCCTTCGAGAATGTTCAGCATCTGCACTAGAGCCACGCCGCCTGAGCTGGGCGGCGGCATGCTGACGATTTCGTAGCCGCGATAGTTGCCGCGAATTGGCTCGCGCTCGACGGGCTGATAGAGCTCCAAGTCTTCTTCAGTAATAATGCCGCCGTTGGCAGCCATGTAGTCTGCCAAACGCTTAGCGTTCTCGCCTTTGTAAAATCCGTCGCGGCCATTAGCCTGAATCAGCTCTAAAGTGTGCGCGAGGTCTTCCTGCACCCACAGTTCGCCGAGTTCATAGGCTGTGCCATCCGCTTTGAAAAACTTCGCCCGCGATGGCGGGTACAGATCGAATCGCGACTTGTTGCGAGCGAAGCCGCTTTGCAGTGAGTAGGTGATGGGAATGCCCTCGCGGGCGAGCTTTATCGCCGGCGCTACCAGCTGCGCCCAAGGAAGCGAACCTCGCTCTTGGTGAGCCTTCCAAAGCCCAGCAACCGTGCCGGGAACACCAACCGACAGCGCGCCGCGGTGATTGGAGTTGGCTACGATCTCGCCATCGAGGCCCAGAAACATGCGCTCGGTCGCTGCCAGCGGAGCCTTTTCACGGAAATCGAAGGTCGTCGCATCGCCGTCTTCACCGTGGTAAACCATGAAGCCGCCGCCGCCAATATTGCCTGCTGTCGGCCAAGTGACAGCCAGTGCGAAAGCGGTGGCGATAGCCGCATCGACTGCATTGCCGCCGGCCTGCATAGTGTCAACGCCGGCCTGTGAAGCGAGGCGCGACGCGCTAGTCACGATACCATTCTTTACGCGCAGCGGTGTGCGACCGCCTTCAGCGAGAGTCGCCGATGTCAGAACGAGGCTGAGCATCAGGACGAGGGTATTTATAAAACGCTGCTGGTTCATTGCGGTCTCCAATCCGTGGTCGAGCTAGGTAATGCGGGGTGAGCTCCATCGAGCTTTGATGAGCCAGATGGGGCGAATTTTCGCGCTTGTAGGCGCTCGGTAATGCGAGAGTCTAGCAGAATTACTGCAAGGCTGAACCCTAACGCCTAGGCGCTACCCCTGCGAGCTTGGGGGTGGTAGATTGACACTCAGAGTAATATAAAGCTTTAAAGGAGCGAATCCTAATGACAACACACAGCCTCCTCAGCCTACCTTCAGAGCTGCGCCGCGCGCCAGCGCTCTGCGCCATGCTAGTAGCCAGCACCTTCGGTCTCACCGCATGCACCGAGCAATCTGCCCCAGCCTCCAACGACCAAGCCGCCGCCACGGCAGCGGAAATAGGCGAGACAGAGGCGCAGCTAATCGAGCGTGCGCGGGGTATTCATGATCGCGTGATTACTATCGATACCCATGCCGACATCAACACCGGCAACTTCACTGAGACGGTGAACTACACCATGAACCTCGACACGCAGGTCAACTTGGTGAAGATGGCAGCCGGCCGCTTGGATGTAGCCTGGTTTATTGTCTATACCGGCCAGTCCACGCTCGACGAGGAAGGCTACGCGGCGGCCTATGCCAATGCGATTGATAAGTTCGATGCGATCCACAGGCTTGCCGAGGTCATCGCGCCGGATGAAATAGGCATCGCGTACACGTCTGACGACGTGAGACGCCTGGCCTCCGAAGGTAAACAGGTGGCTATGATAGGCATCGAGAATGCCTACCCCGTTGGCTTGGAACTGAGCAATATTAAGGACTTCCACGATCGCGGCGGTCGCTATATGTCTCTTGCCCACAACGGCCACAGCCAGTTTGCTGACTCGAATACGGGCGAGAACGACAACGACTACCTCCACGGCGGTTTGAGTGACCTCGGTCGCCAGGCGGTGGCGGAGATGAATAAGTGGGGGATCGTGATCGATGTCTCTCACCCCTCCAAAGACGCCATCATGCAGATGCTTGAGCTAACTCAGGCGCCTCTGATTGCCTCGCACTCTTCGGCCCGCGCGCTCACTAACCACACGCGCAACCTAGACGACGAAATGCTTCTAGCGATCAGAGACAACGGCGGCGTCGTGCAAACCGTTGCGTTCGGCAGCTACATCAATGAGGAGCGCCGCGTACATCTCGCCGAGAAACGCGAGGGCGAGGCACCGGATGCGACAGTGGCCGACTTAGTCGATCACATCGACTACATGGTAGACCTAATAGGCATCGACCACGTGGGAATCAGCTCAGACTTTGATGGCGGTGGCGGCATCAGCGGCTGGAACGATGCTTCTGAAACTTTCAATGTCACTTTAGAACTTGTGCGTCGGGGCTATACCGAAGATGAGATAGACAAGCTTTGGGGGGGCAACCTGCTACGTGTGCTCGACGAAGTGCAGGCGGTTGCTGCCGAGTTACAAGGTTAATCGAACAAAGAGTGAGGACGAAATTATCAGCGCAATAATTCCACTTTTTTCCAGCGCGGTGATGGTTTGCAGTGAAAAATATCCGCTTAGCGCTGAAGAGAAAGCCTTCGTTGACGGCGTTGAATACAGCGCCAACTCGGGCAATAGCAAAAGCCGATCTGACGCTATTCTGCAACAGCCCGAGCTCGCTGGCGTAAATGCGTTCGTTCAAAGGCAAATAGCGAGCTATACACAGAAATTGCTTAAACTCGAGGCATCACTCGATCTCTACGTCACTCAATCGTGGCTTAACAGGGCTGAGGCTGGGCAATTCCATCCTCAGCATTCTCACCCCAACAGCCTACTGAGTGGCGTTATGTTTCTCTCCAACGAGGGCAAACACCCGCCAATCAGATTTCACCGCGCTCAGCCTCTGTTTCCTTTAGAACTGAAGTACACAGAGCTCAATGACTTTAATGCGTCTTGCCGCTGGTTCGAACCGGTCTACGGGCAGCTCATTCTGTTTCCATCGAGCCTGCTACACGACGTCGCACCGAATACAACGGACAGCGCTCGCGTGACACTGTCCTTTAACAGCTTTATTCGCGGTGAAATTGGCAGTGCTGATTCGCTGACTTCGCTAACTATTTAGGCCTTAAACTGCGATGTACCTAACTAGGGCGAACGCCTGCCCTGCTATCTCACCGGCCTCGCATGAGCGGCGCCGCGGAGGATCGCATTCATCAATAGCACGTTCAGCCCGTCTAAATAGGCTCTTACCGTGGGGTCCTGCGTAAAGCCAATCACCTGCCCTGCACCCACTGCCTGCGACACGACCGCGGGCTTGTAAGCCAGCTGACGTTTATTCTCTTCCCATAGGTAGCCGCTAGCGACGAGTTCGTCTGGCCCCTTGAATCGCACAACGTTCGAGCCGTTGTCGAAGCGTATCGGTGTATAGATATCGCTGCCTCTGGCGAGAACGTGAAGCTCAGGCGCAATACCCGCAGTCAACCAATGTTCTTGATCGGCCTCCGCACGCACGAGCACGCCTGCGACCGAGTCCGGCGCCCCGGTTACGCTTACGATGGCATCGCGATACTCCGAATCGGACGTAATATAGCTGCCGGCAACTGTTGCGCCGTCAGTCTCCTCTTCTTCGATCTCCACCTCGACCACCGCCTCTTCTCGGCGTATCGCCAACAGATCTACATCGGGATCAGCCAAAAGTTGAGTCGCTGAGCCTAAGCTAATCAACACGCCGCCCGCATCGACCCAGTCGCGCAGCCTTGCCACGCCCTCTTCTCCAAGTGCTGATTTATAGGCGCTGCCGCGCCCGACCGGAAGGATAAGAACCTGATAGCGACTTAGATTTGCACGGCGCAGCATTGACGTGCGAATGGCAGTGACAGGAAAGTCGAACTGCCGTTCTATAACGAAACGCGTATTGCCTGCGCTGTAGGCACTTGTGGGCTCATCCCAGGCCATAGCTACCTTTATGGCGTTATGCCGCACAACATTGGCGCTCCCAAAGCTGGGCCCCGAGGTAACCCAGCTATCGTTCAAACCTACTACGTTGGCACCGGTTGCGGCGGCGAGAGATTCGAGAGAGGCAAAGAGCTCCGCTTCCTCTTCCGCGTTAGCTGCGTTGTCTGCGACATCGATTATTAAGGTGCCAGCCGGGTACTCCACACCTGCGTGGACGAAGGCCTTATCGTTACTCTTTACCGCCATACCAGAACGCAGCGCCTGAGCGAGAAGCCGCACGGCCGGCGCCTGCCCCCAGGGAACCAGGTAGGAGACGGCGGCCTGTCCACCCTGTACCGCCCCGGGCTGAACAAGCTCGGGGCCAACCTTGGTAAGTTCGGCCGATGGCACACGCGAACAGCTGTCTGTCTCAACATTCATCATTAGCGGGAGCGACCAGCCGGTCACATCGTAGATTTCGTCCGGCAGATTACGCGCGCGGCGGCGCTCCTGCTCTGCTAAGAATTCCTCTTCCATCGGCACGTTCACATCCAACAGCGTGCGAATAAAGCGCTTAGCAGGCTGATCAGTACGAATCACGAAACTGCCCGCCGCATAATCTCTGCCGCAGGCGCTAAAAGCCTCTGCAGACCGGCCAACTTCCACGCCTTGACGCACGAGAAGACCGGCGAGCTTATTCGCTGCCGCCTGATCGGTTTGGCGCGCGATGACGAACGAGCGCACGTCCTCACGGCGCCCCTCGTCGATGGCGCTGGCACGATAGTTATAAAAGTCTAAGAGAAATTTCTGACGATTTTCCGCCACGGTTTCTGCCGTAGCGAGAGAGGTAATGAAGTGATTGCGAACCGTGTCACGATAACTCAACTCGACGCCGTCGTATTGCCGCACCACGAGGCCGCGCGCCGAGGCCTGCTCATAGGTCATGGCGATAGCGCCATAGTACGACGGCCAACTCGCGCCATAGCCCGGGTAGAATGCGTCGTAGACCTCACGAGTAAAATAGTCGATTCCGTAGCGATCAAAATACTTGGCGTTGTTCAAACCGAAAAGTGCAAGACTCGAACGCTGATCCTCGGCGAGATGAGGGTTGTAAGGCACCGCTTCCGGCGCGAAGAAGTACGTTCCGTCGGAGCCCATCTCGTGGGCGTCTACGAAGGCGACGGGGAACCAATCGAGAAGCGCAGCCGTGCGGCCGCGGGTCTCAGGCTGAGTCTGAATGAACCAGTCGCGATTCATATCGAACAGATAGTGGTTCGTTCGACCGCCTGGCCAAGGCTCATCATGCTCCGCTGAGATCCTATCGGAGTCAGGAAGCAAACCACGCGAGGTCTCGAAGTGTGCGATAAATCGTTCACGCCCATCGGGGTTCTGCATCGGGTCAATAACGACGAGGCTTTCGCTTAAAATTTTCTGCACCTGCTCGCTATCGCTTGCAAGCAGATGATAAGCGGTGAGCATTGCCGCGTCGGTAGATGAGATCTCGTTGCCGTGCACGCCGTAGGAAAGCCAGGTCACGGCCGGCTGTTGCGCAATGAGAGCCTCCGCCGCATCAGCGTCGAGCGTGCGAGGATCAGCCAGGGATTGCATTCCCGATTGCACAGCATCCAGCCTTGCCATAGTCGCCGGCGAGCCGATGAGCACATAAACCAGCGCCCTGCCCTGCCAGCTGCGTGCATACTCCACTACCCTCACTTGATCTGGCGCCGCTGATTGAAGCGCCTGAAAATAGTCGAGCACTGCGCCATGGCGGCTTATCTCTTCGCCGGCCTCATAGCCCAGGACTTCATTCACTCGGGGAATCGCGGGGGAATAATTTTCAGAAGCCCAATAGTCGAACGCCTCGGCCCCCGTGGTCGACGCCGACAGTAGAAACGCGGCCAAGCCGCTTAACAGTGAAAGCGACGCTCGGAGCGCTATTGAAGCGGGGGAAGCAAAACTTGGGAGAGACATACGAACTCCAGGAAATGAACTTAGTGGCATGAGAATTAAGGCGTCTAAGCGTCGAGTATAGCGACTCTAGAAAATAAAGGGACAAGCCCACGGTGACGTTATAACCGGCAAAAAAAAACCCGCGTTGCCAATGGCTAACGCGGGTTTTTATTTCACGATATCTTAGTCCTGCGGATTGCCCTTAGGCGTGCCCGGCTTACGGTACTGACCGTAAAGGTATTCTTCAGAGAATTCTGCGCATTTGAATTCCAGCAGCTGCATGTTCTCATCGACATGGCGATAGAGAGGGAAGCTGATTGTCCAAGGCGCAGTAAACGTATTGGGATCAGTAATTGTTGCACTGTAGTCGATATGATTTGCGCCCATTGGCGTGTAGCGCTCCTCTACTACCATCTCCCAGCTGTGGTGATTACCCGCGCGGTCGAACCAAGTGTCTGGCATCTGCCCGCTTACACGCACAACGAGAGTATCGCCTTCCCAGTGCGCGTTTGAATGCCCCATCCAGGCATCAACTTGCGATTGGATCTCGGGCTGATCAACGTAGAGGATACGGTTCGCTTCTGCGAACTCGTAGGCAATGAGGATGACGTCCTGAGACTGCACGATCTGGAAAGGGAACGGCAGCGCGTTGGCGCGCGGTACACCCGGCATGTAGCACTTAGTCAATGGGTCTTTATCTATCGCGTCGATACGGTTGGCATCGCGCGTGCGTAGCGCCTGCTCGGTGTAGGGGATCTTACCCTCTTCGATAACACCCAGACTGCCAGGAATGGCAGAGAGAGCGCCCATCACATCGGAGTGAGGACCTTCCATGGCGGCATGAGGCTCTACGTTAAAATGAGCCGTGGTCATTGCCTGCCAAATACCGCTGAAATCCGGCTTGCCACTTGGCGTGCGCGGCACGTCTTGCGCTAGCGCGACAGACGACACCATTGCCGCTGCGAGGGAAAGGAGCCCGGAGGCGGCGAATGCTTTCTTAGTTCCTGTCTTCATGTACTACCCTTGAATGCTTCTACAATGGAATTTTAAATATGGTTAGCGTTTTGGCGTGGTACCAAGTGTACTGCACTTAGCGACTAATCGCTCGTGCCCTCAGCCGCCATTCGTTCTTCTGCGCGTTCGCCGCGCAGGATGTTAGTCATGCCGTAATTACCTTCATGGCACGCGTATTCGTAAATCTGCCCGGCGACTTTCGTCATAGGCACAATGGCGACGATTTTGTCGGTGAATGTCGCGGGGTCATCAATCGTAAATTCGTATTCCACTGTGTCGTAGGCTGTGCGGGTAAAGCGCTCGGTGAGCACCATATCGCCGTTGGCACCGGTGGAACTGAAAGTCTGGCGTAAGCCGTTGAAGTTTTTAGTCTCAACTACCAGCGAGTCGCCCTCCCACCAACCACGGGAATCGCCTGACCAAAGGCGAATATCGTCGCTGAGCTCTGGGGCATCACCTAGGCGCACGATACGCGCGTCGTGGATCATCTCCGTCATGATTACTGCTGTGTCTTTGCTCTGGAAGATTTGCACGTTGTTATTGTAAAGGCTCGGCACAAACGGCGGGCCAGAGTTGAAGCCGACGATGCAGCGCTCAGACAGACCACGGTCCTCGTAGCCGTCTTTGGCAATGCCGCCCACTACGAAACGAACAGGGCGCGTACTCGGCACGTCGGGGCCAAGGCCGCCATACTGACGCGGCGCCCCTTCAACCGCTGCGGGAACTCGGCCATCTTTTGGGTAAACGATGTGTGAGGTACGCACTAAGTCGCCAATGCCAGCGCTTTCGATCCAGAAATCGTTATAGCCGCCCGGATTATCGCCCTGCTCAGGCGCGTCGGGATCGATAACTCGTTTAGCCGCTGCCGCCTCCGCGGCCGCCGCTGCTGCTGCCACCCGCGCTCGCTCAGCTTCGACCTCCTCGGCTGTCAAAAACTCTTGCTCGCCAAAGCGGCGGCTCCGCTGCATGGGCGTGTTCGAAGAGAAGTTCCAGACACCCTGCAAATCAGGCTGACCGTATTCAGTGCGTGGGGCTTGGTAGTCAGCATCAGACTGCGCTAGCAGGGAGGCGCTGCAGGTGAGCAGCGAGGCAAAAGAGAACCCGATAACAGCGACTTGACGAACAGGCATCGTAGACTCCGAAATGAATAATAATGGAGCTTAAAGGTAGAGGGTAAGAGGCAAATAATCAATACAAAGCAGGCAGGGTTATCCGTGTGCGCAGCGCCTTGCATCGCGATATTTCAGCCACGCAGCGAATGCGTGGGCCAAAATCATAGCTCAGAACGGATAAAGCCCAGCGCCTGTAAAGGGCTGGGCTTTATTTTGCTTATCCACGCAGAAGCGCGGAAATTATGTTAAGAGCGCGGCCGAAGTCCTAATGACTTCAACCGTCCACTTTTGCAGTTTACAGATCGAATTGAATTCGAGCGTAAATGTTGCGCCCCATTGGATCCTGCAGACCGCCCAGAACACCAGCAAATTCTGGTGAGCGCTGCGCTTCACGGTCAAACACATTTCGTGATCCGACTGTGAAATTCACGTCGCTACCCATAAGCTCGAGGCCGCGGTAGGTGTAACCTATATCCATATCTGTCCAGGCGAGGACACCTGTCTGGGTTATATTGCCTGGACGGTTAAACTCAGCGAACGCATCGAGGAAAGTGAACAGAGGGCCATCGTATGGCATGTCGTCAACATAGCGGACGATAGCATTAACTGCGTGATCACCTTTGGTCCACGTCATCTGCAGGTTCGCCTTCAGCTGTGGCATTTCAGGCGCAACACCAGTGGTGTCATTGTATTTGCCTGCCGCTTCGACAATCGGCTTGGTTGGGTCTTCCTGATAGAGGAATGAATCTACATAGGTGGCTTGCAGATTAAACCTAAAGTCGCCGACGCGGTCGAAACCAATACGATAATTAGCCTGTAAATCGTAAGAAGTTACATCGACCGATGAGGCATTTGAATCACCCGTGTTGACTTGCAGGATGTCGAAAATATCGTCCGGATTACGAATGATTCGGGGATCGGCAAGGCCTGAGGATAACCAGGACTGCAGTTCACCCGCTGCGGGTTGGTTCGCAGCACCAATGCCGTTGCCACTAAAGCCAGACCATTGCTTATAATTTTGGAAATCAATTTCCGCAATTTGCTGTCCTGTAGTAGTCACGATTCGATTTTCGAACGCGGTATTGTTCCAAGTGAGGTGAACGTCCCAATTCTCGAATACTAAGTCTAAACCGAATGACTGGGTATCCGCCGTCTCATTCTTCAGCGCCGCATTTCCGCCGGCACAAGCTGTTGTAAACGCAGAGAATGGACCGAACCTATCTGTCACTGTCGAGAGACCACAAGATACGGGATCATAAAGCTGCCCCAATGTAGGTGCAATAAATGCGCTACCTTGAGTACCACGCAGCGTCAACCAATCAGTCGGCGCGAAGGTGAAACCAAACTTCGGATCGGTTGAGCTCTGTCCCGTGCTGAATTCCTCTCTACGAACTGCCGCCTCAATTTCCAGGTTATCGAGGACTGGGATAGCGAATTCCGCAAAGTACGCGTCAACATCTCGGCTTCCGGTCGTAATAACCTCTGGGTTTGTGCCGCCAATCCAAGTGTTACCCATCAGCTCAACTGCAGAGGGAGTATTTTGGAACGAGTCCTGACGAAGCTGGTAACCCAGTGCTGCGCCTATCGGGCCGCCTGGAAGCTCAAAGCCGCCTAGAGGCACTTCGCCGTTGAGAATGATATCGATAGTGGTGAGTTCATCATATTCCCACTCAGTATCTCGAGCCGCGATGTCGTTCATCACGTGAATGCTCGTTAAGTTGCTAGGATCGGTGACAAAGAACGGGTTGTAGCATGCGTCTCTATCGTTGACCACATCACATGCTAGACCTTTCTTCATCGCCTCGATGTCGTAATTTTGATTGGACATGATTTGGAAAGTTGACTGGCTCTGCGTCCAAGCCGCCATACCTTCCCACCCGTCGATGAAGGGCACTTGGAAGTCGGCTTGGAAAGACACCCTTGAAACCGTATCTAGGTAGTCAGCAAGGTTGTCGTAATCGTAAGAGTGGCCAGAAGGAATCGTATTCGTCTTGTTGATGGGACGCAGCGTACGAGGCTTGACGTCTTCCCTAAGCAGGACACCGTTGTTAGCGGTCCCTGAGATCAGGTAATCCATGAGTCCATCGTTGTTCAAATCGGTAGTGCCACGATCAGGCACGCCGTCGCCGTTGGCATCTACACCGTACAGCTGGTTGCCGGCTGCGTCAGTGGCCAGGAACGGGTTACCTGGCAGTTCACCGCGTATTGCGCCAAGTTCACCTATGCGAGAGTTTCCTGGGTTAGAGGTTGATGTATACGAAGTTTGATGCTGTCGAGCACGGTAGGCTTGCGCGCTCAGTGTCAGCGTGTCGTCTACTTCCCATGTCATGTTAGTGTAGAGTTTTGCGTTGTCTGTCGGCTCTCTATAGCTTCGAGTGTCACCGAATTCGAAGAAACACGTGGTGCCTAGAGCCAATCCATAAGGGCTGGAGACTTGGTTAGTGCGGTAAGGATCCCTCTCTGAGGCAGTTCCACAAGCGGGGTCGATTGCACGCGAACTCGCTCCCGTGTATAGACCATCAGCGCCGCGTGTTGGAACAACCCAGTTACCCGGCGAGTTACTCGACACAGTCAGTCCGGAATTCGCGAGTACGGGGCGCTCATCCCAACCCAGACGTGAGTTAGAGCGGAACTGACCCGCAACAACGACGTCTAGGTCTCCAATATCGCCGCCCCACAGCATTTGAACTGAATGCTCATCGTAATCGCCGCGCTCATCGCCTTCAGCGTACGTTTCGACGCGGAGACCATCGAAAGATTTATAGGGAACAAAGTTAACTACACCAGCCACTGCCTCGTTACCGTAGAGCGCAGCAGCACCGTCGGCAACAATATCGAGCCTCTGAATGGCGATTGTGGGGATCTGGGTGTTGACGTTCTGATTAGCCAGGCGCTTGCCATCGAGCAGGGTCAGCGTCGAGCGTGGGCCAAGACCTCGAAGATCGATATTAGAACTTCGGTCTGAGGTGCCCTGAATAGTGTTGGTTATCGCAGAGGCCGCACCGTTTACAAAAGTCAGGTTCTGAACGACCTCACCTAGGTTTAGCGTGCCTTGAGCCTCAAGGTCAGCGGCGGTGAGCTGAGTTGCTTGCGAAGCTGACTGGAAGCCCTCGCTGCGACGGATAAATGAACCCGTAACAACAACTTCTTCGATGCTCTCATCTTGAGCCAAAGACTGGCCAGCGAGCGGTAGCAGTGACATGGAAATCGCAGCGCATAGGAGGCTGCGCTTGTGGGGAATACTCTTATTTCTAATACTCATAGTCTCTCTCCAGAGGTAATTGCATGCCGACTTTCGCTCCACGAAATGTGGTGATGAAAAGCCGCAATTGAACTTCTGCGTTCTAGCTAGGGCCAGAGGAGAGCCAAAATGGCATGTCCCTGTATGCCGATAGGAAAATAATGCGGTGCATTACCTATAACCTATCTACCATAGAGCGGAGAAAACCTACTGAGAGCAAGGTATATAGAGCCGAGGCTCTATCTATTAGCCGTCATTAACTCGCTTGTCTGATTATTATTTCGAGCCCATCGCTAAACGCTTATCGTCCCTTCTAATGAGGGATTCGACCAACAGAGAATATTGGCTTCAGCGCAAGCTGTCAAACTTTGTAATAACATTAAAAATTTCCAATCAAAACTTGAGCTTAAAGCACCCACAAACAAAAATAGCAGCCCGAAGGGCGCCCTTCTCGGCATCAGTTTTCTTAGCTGAAGGAGGTTTACATTTCGTAAGTGCTACGC
>Ga0213863_10002727_pt1 | contig 12394 bp, 7 predicted proteins | sample PICome_8_FD_160128 | JGI IMG/M metagenome (GOLD analysis project Ga0213863, IMG submission 160128) | Coastal seawater microbial communities near Pivers Island, North Carolina, United States - PICO497 | ecosystem: Environmental > Aquatic > Marine > Coastal | place: USA: North Carolina | collected... | reverse complement strand
AACAGGTTTTAGATTCGACGACGGTGTATTTGAGCGCAGTTCTTGGAAAGACTCGATAAATTAGTTCATGAGCGACCAAAGAAATTATGTAGGAATGTACGTATGATTAAAAATGAGTTGTATGTATCGTGATAAATGCGCACTCACATTTAAAAAAAAACGTTCTCGCTAAAAACTTAGAGCTCATCTTTCGGTGTTTCCTCTTCTTCCACTGCCGGCGCAGATTCTTCATCTTCTTTCGGCGCAGATTCTTCGGCTTCAGCGACTTCTTCCTCTTCATCGGGGAACTCCATTTCATCCAAGAGCGGTGCGTCTTTCTCAACGCCCATCTTGTCCTTGAGCAAATCAAAGACGCGCGACGCCATGGATTTAGAGTCGTCGATGACGAATCCAGATTCGATGAGCGCAGTTTCGAACATGACGACAGCCAAGTTCTTGGAAGTTTCATCTTCGCCATCAGCTTCGTACTTTTCCTTGAGAGCGGCAACCAGCGGGTGTTTATAGTTGATTTCCAACGTCTTCTTACCCTTCATGTACTGCGCTCTCGAGTCGTCCGATAACGCTTGCGCTCTCATGATGCGCTCCATGTTGGCAGACCAGCCGTATTTGCTCGTGACCACGACGCATGGCGTCGTGGATAATCTGTTCGAGATCTTCACGTTTTCGATTGAATCCGGGTACGAGGTCAAAAGAGCATCCTTCCACCATTTCGTGAACGGCTTGAAGTGTTCTTTCGTCTTTTTGAACTGCTTCTTCTCGCCTTCATCCGCGTCCCCAAATTTCATGTCTTCCTTGGAAGCGTTGGAAAATTTGAACTCATCGAATTCTGTCAAGTTTTGCATCGTGTACTCGTCAATCGGGTCGGTGAAGTAAATAACTTCAAATCCTTTCAACAAGAGTTTTTCGAGAAACGGCGATTTCTCCAAGGCTTCTTGGGATTCGCCGGCGACGTAATAAATGCTCTTTTGTCCTTCCTTCATTCTCTCGACGTACTGTTCCAAAGAGACCAGTTTGTCCGGAGATTGAGAGGTGTAGAAGCGGAGTAACTTGGCTAATCGCGTTCTGTTCGAGGCATCTTCGATGATGCCTAATTTGATGGCTTTACCGAAAGATTTCCAGAACTTTTCGTACTTTTCGTTCGCGACAACCTTGGCCTCTTCGTCTTCGTTCTCGTTGTCGTCATCCTCGGAGTCGTTGCCTTCCTCAGCGAGTTTACGAATCATATCCAATGCTTTTCTGACGAGCTTCTTCTTGATCGTTTTCAAAGAAGTGTGTTGTTGCAACGTTTCGCGAGAAACGTTCAACGGAAGCGTATCGGAATCGACGATCCCTTTAATAAAAGAGAGATACTTCGGCAAAAGCTCGTCGAATTCGTCGGAAATGAACACTCTTCTCACGTACAGTTTTAACGCGGAGGCTTTACCGTAGTAGTTATCGTACATATCCGGAGGGGCACTTTCCGGAATGAAGAGAATAGCTTTGAACTCAACATCGCCTTCGGCTTTGAAGTGGGAGTACGTCAACGGATCGCTCTTGTCTTTCGACAACGCCTTGTAAAACTTGGAGTACTCTTCCGGTTCAATTTCGGAAGACGATCTGAGCCAGATAGCTTTAGAGTCGTTGAGTAAGACCCAGTCCCAGACGGTTTTCGTAACCGTTTTCGTTTTTGGTTTGTCGTCTTTCTCGTCCTCATCGTCGTCGTCGTCGTCCTCATCGTCGTCGTCCTCATCGTCGTCCTCTTCGTCGTCCTCTTCGTCCTTCTCCTCGTCGGACTTTTCTTCATCGTCGTCTTCGATCGGAACTTCTTCGGATTCTTCCTTAGATTCCCACATGTAAATCGGAAAGTTGATAAATTCAGAGTACTTTTCGACCAAGTCCTTCAATTTGCCCTCGTCCAAATACTCTTGCGCTTCCTCTTTGAGATAAATCTTGATCTCCGTGCCTCTGCCGATCGCTTCACCATCGGTATCTTCAGAAATGGCAAAGTTACCGTCGGCTTTAGATTGCCAGATCCATTGCGTGTCTTCGCTGTTCGACTTGGTGCGCACTTCCACAAAGTCGGCGACTAAGTACACGGAGTAGAAACCGACGCCAAACTGACCGATGAGAGACATGTCGCCACCCTTTTGCATTTGCTCGAGGAAGGCTGACGTACCAGATTTAGCAATCGTACCCAAGTTGTCCTTGATTTCTTGCTTGGTCATCCCAACCCCTTTATCGCGGATGGAAATAAGCTTTTGGTCTTTGTCGATTTTGATGCGAATGTCGAGCTGAGCGGCATCTCCGTCGCCCAATTGCGAGGCATCGGTCAAGGACAAGAAACGAATCTTGTCCAAAGCGTCGGATCCGTTAGAGATCAATTCTCTCAGGAAGATATCTTTGTTGGAGTACAAAGAGTTGATGATGATATCCATCAAGCGCGAAACTTCGGCTTGAAACTCGTTGACTTCAGCACCCGCCTTGAAGGTTGGAATTTGGAATTCTTCCGATGACGATGCCGCCTCATCCGCCGCCGCAGCTTCTACGAATAGAGAAGAAGAGGAAGCAGAGAGCGCGTTATCGTTCCCAAAGTCTGTTGTTGAAAGTGAAAAGAGACGACACACACACAACGGTCAGTGATGGCTCGAGTTAACTTTAACCACCGATAGAAGAAGTTACTAATCCAAAATTATATTTGATCGAAAGAAAGCGAGAGAAACAAATTTCCGAGACCAAATCACACGCGGCGCGCTCTCGAAAGATGATGATTGAATAAAAAAAAGACTACGACATCATATCATTACGCACTCGAAGGGACAGAAATACCGGCAAACAAGCCGATGAGTAACCCCAACAGAAGGAATTTAGTAAACTTCATCATCGTTCTTACGTTCGCGAGAAAGAAAGAAACGAGAGTTGGTGTTTCTAAAAAAGTGATGAAGAGATGAGAAGAATTTTCCTTCTTTTCTCCTTTTCTCTTTTGGAGATGATGGGTGACAATTCGGGAGCCAATCAAAATTTCACAAATTCGCGACCACAACGCACAAAGAACAAAAACAAGCGTGGATGTGGGGTGGTGGTGAATAAATAAATTTTTCGTACAAACTTTAACAACTTCGACGCTTCTTTCTTTCCTCATCCTCATCCTCATCCTCCTCTAATTCTTCCGAGTTTCGCCGCCAATTTACATACACTTCGTCCGTTCTAAACCTTTGCGTGCACGTCGTCTGTTCTAAAGGAACACCCACGCTTCCGTTCGCTAAATATTCAATCAAGCCGGTGTACGCAATCATGGCGCCGTTGTCGATGCAATATCGTTCATCCGTCGCATATAACTTTCCTCCGCGCTCTTTAGCCATTATATCCATCATCTCCTGCAGACGAAGATTACACCCAACACCCCCCACGATGAGCACATCGTTCGCATCGCAATGCGCCATAGCTCTTTCCGTCACTTCGATCAACATCGCAAACACAGTTTCCTGAAACGACATCGCCAAGTCAGCCTTCGTGACTGTATTACTATTATTACTACTTTTCATCGCGGCTACTTTTTCTTCCGCGTTGGTTAGAATTCCACCAACGTTTATATCCATACCTTTACAATTGTATGGAAATTCCACGAAGGTTTTACCTTCTTTCGCGAGTTGTTCGATGTTATATCCCGGCGCCGGGTCGTTCGAAAGCTCTAAACACCTCGCGAATCTATCCAACGCGTTTCCTACCGCTATATCTATAGTTTCTCCAAAAATTCTGTACCTGTTATCGTTGTACGCGATGATTTGTGTGTTCCCACCGCTCGCGTATAAAACGACTGGATTCTTAGCTTTCGTTACTAATCTTCCCATCTCGATGTGCGCTATGCAGTGGTTCACCGTTTGGATTGGTTTCTTCCAAATTTGACTGAGCGTTCGAACGACTAGCGCGACGACGATGAGGCACGCCCCCATCCCAGGTCCTTTGGTGAAACAAATCACATCAATTTCCTCGCCGAAATCTTTCAACGAAAATGAAGAGCGAGATTCATTATTATTATTATTATTATCATCAAACGCTTCTCGTAAAGCGTCTTCGGTTAAATCTAAAATCACTTTTTTGTGGTGGTTGGCGGTTTCTCGCGGGAGAAAACCACTACCCGTAGGCGCGCAATACGTCCGCCGTTTGTTGCTCAAAATCGTTCCATCGCTGGTTACTATGCCGACGCCTATTTTGTTCGCCGACCCTTCGAATCCAATGGCTATCGTTCTCTTCTTCTTCATCCTTTTTCACATATATTTTATTATTATGGCGCCATGCATGGCAATCGGTGTGAGAAAATATCGAAAGAAAGAAAGAAAGAAAAATGCAAAAAAAAAACTAAACTTTTGAAGTAACGAACACGCGCACACACGGAAAGAAAGAAAGGAAGAAAGGAGAATGCCGTCGGCGTCGTCGTCGGCGTCGTTAACTGCAGCAGCGGCAGCGTTAGTAACATCATCGTCGTCGTCAACGCGTCCAAATCTGACTTCTTCAAAGAAGACGAAGAAGGTAAAACTCAACTGGGTGGTGAAAGCTTCATCAACATCGTCAAATGAAGGATACTTACCCGGCACCATGCTAAGCGCGGAGCAAATCTTAGAAGTACCCATCGATAGAAGAGCGTTTAAACCTACGAGCGAAGAGTGCCCTTTCTGTGTAAACGCGATAGTGAAAGAAAATGGGAGCAAGTGTATCGGAGTCTGTCGGAACCCACAGAATGTTCCAGGACCCCTATTTTTTCCTCATCAAATGCAAACGTGTCGAGACGCGGTTCAAATTCAACTAGAATCGATGAAAGATAAGAATAATCCTAGAACCGACCACGGCGTACAAGTTATGTGGGAGTTCAGCGTAGAATCGGGAAACATGGATCGCTCGAGATATTTCGGTTTCTCGTCGGATATGTATCACTTTGATCATTTTCTTGGGAAGTGTTTGGTAAACTTTGACGCGTTCGTATTCAATAGAAAGCACGAGATTCTTGACGAGATTTCAATGAAAGATGGGCGCACTTTGGTGAGAGTCATAGTAACTGATAAAGTTGGGAGTGATACTTTTTGGGCTTTTGTCATGGTGAAGCGCACATTCAGTAAATACGAAGGTTGCTGGCAAAGCTTGAGGATTTTGCCGTGCGATGAAAATTGGGATTCGAAATATATTAACGCGAATACAGGCGAAGCTAAGATGCCTGGAATATAAAATAGATTTATGTATATTAGTAGTACTGTACACGAAAACGACTAGTTAACGGCGGCGGTTTTGACGCCTCGGGCACCGTCTACCTTTATTTTAATATCGGCAGACGCGACGGAGGAAGCGTTGTTGTTGTTGATATTTTTTACACTCTTTCCCGAAGCAGCGCCGAGGATAATTTCCTTCAGTTCATCACCAGTTAAGCTTTCGCGATCCAAAAGCGACTTTGCAATCGCGTGCAGCTCTTTCTCGTGCGTTCGCAATAGCGTCTTGGCGCGCACGTACGCGCTTTCGAGCATTTCTTTCACTTCTTCCTCTATTTTTTGTCTCGTTTCCGAGGATAAGCCGCTTTGATTATACTCTTGACTCGCTAAACCAATAGTTTGAGAAAACCCGTACTTTGTGATCATCTCCCTCGCCAATCGTGTCGCTTGTTGCAAGTCAGACGAGGCGCCGGTTGTAATTTCATCTTTGCCAAAGATCAACTCTTCCGCGACTCGTCCGCCCATGGTGACGTCAAGCATAGCCATCAACTGTTTGCGAGTGAGATTCAACTCGTCTTTATCTGGAAGTTGCATCACCATACCTAAAGCATGGCCTCTCGGAACAATGGTCGCTTTATGCACGGGCCTCGCACCTTGCGTTCTTAAGGCAACTAAAGCGTGACCACCTTCGTGGTAAGCGGTGAGCTTTCTGTTCTCTTCCGTAATGACTGCGGACTTGCGCTCCGCGCCCATGAGAATGCGATCCTTTGCGTGGTCGAGATGGCTATTTTTCACTTCCGTCTCGTCATCTAAAGCTGCCTTCAACGCCGCAATGTTCACAAGGTTTGCTAAATCTGCTCCAGAAAAGCCCGGCGTCCCTCTCGCGACGATTTCAAAGTCTACGTCTTTCGCGAGCTTCACATTTTTCGAGTGCACTTGCAAAATTTGTTTGCGACCTTCGACGTCTGGATTCGGCACCGCGACGGTTCTATCGAAACGCCCGGGTCGAACGAGCGCTTTATCCAAAGCCTCGGGCGTGTTTGTCGCTGCAAGCACAACAATACCTTGGACATCGGACGAATTAAATCCATCCATTTCCGTTAAGAGTTGATTCAAAGTCATGCGAGTGTTCTGCGCATCTTTCGGAGAACGCTGCGAACCGACCGCGTCGATTTCGTCGATAAAAACAATACACGGTGCTTGCTTCTTCGCCGCTTTAAATAGTTCTCGCACTCGTCGAGCGCCGACGCCAACAAACATCTCCTCAAACTCAGAGCCGGAAACGTAAAAGAACGGCACGTCCGCTTCGCCCGCGACGGCTTTCGCGAGCAAAGTCTTTCCTGTCCCCGGCGGGCCGACCAAGAGCAAACCTTTTGGAAGTTTTCCTCCCAAGCGAGTAAACTTTTTCGGATCTCTCAAATAGTGTACGATTTCTTTCAGCTCATTCTTTGCCTCGTCGACGCCTTTTACATCCGAAAACGTTGTCTTCTTCTTCCTTCGTATTTTACCACCTTTACCGTCGCTCTCTTCGATGAATTCGTCCTGGTTTTGAGGTTTTGGTTGATCTGAGTTTCCTAGAAGCGATCTTCCGACCGGTCCTCCTTTATCCTCGATGAGTGCTCCTACTCCGGACAAGACCACAAAAGCTAAGCCTAACGTGCGAATTGTTCGCCAAACTTGCGCTGGAAACGTTGGTTCTAAATGCTGCACGAATAACGGCGACTTTGGCGTCCCTAGCACTTCACCGCCGGAAGCCGAGGACGACGATCCGCGCAACGCGTTTGTCGCAGCGGCTGCCGCACCGCCGGAAGCATTTCCTCCTACCCCAGCTGTATTATTTGCCGCAGCTGTCGCGTCATTGATAGCTTTTGAGAATCCTTGTAAGGTTGGAAACTGCCATCCTCCACTTCCGCTAGCGCCGTGATTGTTCTTTGCCATCATTGCGGCATTTGCAGCCGCAGCGCCGGCAAAGCCATCACCTCCTCCTCCTCCTCCTCCTCGTTGTCGTCCAAAAGCAGACGCTGCCGCCGAATGTGGTTGCATCATTTGCCCTCGCTGTAGAGTTTCTAACATCGCTGACTCGTTCAACCGATTCGTCGCTACTAATGCTTTGAGATATTCGCTCAGATTCTTCTCGTTTTGTTGGTTGACTCGGTTCGTTTCGAACAACTCAATCACTTTGTTGCTTTTGTTCTGCTTGTTCAACAGTTTGAGTTGCTGAAACTCGAGAGAGGACGAAGAAGAGGAAGAAGAAGAAGAAGAAGAAGAACCGAAGAATCTCCTGCTTATGTTATCGTTGCTCCTGTTGTTGTTGTTGTTATTCGAGACTTTGTTCGCGCTCATCGCGCGGTTGCTCTTGGAAAGATTCTTCCTCATCGTCACTCTCGTCGTCGTCATTCTCGTCGAAAAAAACGCACACGCATCTCGTGAGAGTTTTGCGAACCCATTCCTTCTCGAAGAAAGAGACATGTCGCGAGACGACGCGCTCGTATGACTCTTGTTTTTAAGAGAATGAGAAGGAAGTTAATTCACACACACACACACACACACACACACACAAGTCGCGCGCGGGTTTGGAGAATTAGTGATAAAATTCTTTTCAGTTTTTTCCTTTTCTGGGAAAGGGCAAAAGGCACCTTCATCAGAGCAACCTTTTCTCCCTGCAATCAAATAAACAAAAATTGGCAAATCATCAAAAATCATCAACACAAAAAACAAAAACAAAACGCGCGAAAGAGAGAGAGAGGAAGAGAGACTACGTACGACTCGCGCGTGAATTCGGACAGAGATTGCGCGGTAAAGGCTCAATAATTGATCTCATCTGTGGTTTCAAATTGTCGTAATGCCCTCTCGAAACGGTGGGAGTGGGTCCTCACCGTCGTCGTCGTCTTTAAAAACGAAGAAACAATTGGAAAAGCAACAGGAGAGACGAAGACGTTTTCCCGCCGCCGCCGCTGCTGGGTTGACGCTCGACCCGCTCCTCGTGCCTCGCTTACAAGCGTACGCTGAGAGTAATAAGACTCTTCTCAGAGACGTTGATGGTGCGGTTGAACATTTATGTCGAAGCTTTCGGGAATACAAGAGGAAACCCAAAGGCGTGTTTCGGAAAACTGTAGAACGAGCGATTGGCGTTGTCCTTGCAAAAGAAGGGAAAAATAATAAAAGCGAGGAGGATGCGACGAATACGCGAGGAGGAGAAGAATATGACGATGATGACGATGACGAAGAAGAAGAGGAAGAAGAAGATGACGATGATGATGATGGTGACGATTGGAGCGAGGAGGAAGATGATTATGAAGAAAACCGAGAAGAAGAAGATATGGATGTCATGAATAGAGCGTTGCAGAGCACGTACGCTACGGCTTCAAAAGGCAAAGAAGTTTTCCACCAAAGTGGTAGCATTAGAAATGGCGTTTCCGGGATTGAAAAAGGTTCAACACCGAGCGCTTTTGCGTCAGAGGAGAGAGTGAAAGCGGCTGCAATGAGAGCTTTGGCGAAAGCAGAAATTAATCCCATGGAAGGCAGACTCGCGCAAAACGGAACCGATATCAAGACCAACGTAGATGAAGATGAAGAAGGAGAACCTAACTTAGCGGAAAAGGCACAAATCGCGGGACATGAAAGAGCCGTACAAGCAGTCATGAGAGCGAATCGACGAAACAACGATAAAAACGGAGAGAAGAACAATAACAACAGTAATAGTGCTGGAGGAACGAAAGTGAAAGATCGACAGCTTCGTTTAACATCGAGCGGGTCAAAGAAAGGCGATAAGAAACGTTCAAAACGTAAACGACGGCGTGAGGCTGAAGAAGACCAGGCGATCGCCGATTTAAAGAAAAGAATGAAAGCGGATACAAATTATGATTTCCACGGCGATGGTGATCGTGAGGATAAATCCGAGAACTTATTTTCGCAAGCGACGAAACCGCGAAATGTTTCTCTCTCAGATTTGGGTGGCGTTGAAGAGGCATTATCCGCAATCGATGAACTTATACTGCGCCCTCTGAAGCATCCTGAGTTATACGATTGGCTCGGTGTGCCACCACCTAGAGGTGTTTTGCTGCACGGACCACCGGGATGTGGTAAAACAACCGTGGCGCACGCCGTGGCAAACGCAGCAATAGAAAATAACACGAACAGTGTCACTTTTTTTTCCATAGCAGCTACGGAGATTGTTTCCGGGGTTTCCGGTGATTCCGAAAAGAACATTAGACAGCTTTTTCGAGCGGCGAAAGCAGCTGCACCGAGCATTGTTTTCATAGATGAAATTGATGCAATTTGCCCAAAACGGGAAAGCGCGCAAAGAGAGATGGAACGTAGAATAGTGGCGCAATTTTTGGCATCCATCGATGATTTAAACGCAAACGACGAAGAAGACGAAGAAGATGATGATGAGGAAGGAACAGAAGAAGATGAGGAGGAAGAAGAAAATGGAGTAAGGAAGAGCATTGACAAAATCATCGATAACGCAAACAACCAAATCGATTCGGTAGAAATGAAAGACGCCACAAATGCGGAAGAACCAAACAAGCAAGGAATCAAGAAGAAGAAGTCACAAAAAGACGAGAAAGAGAAGCGACTGCGACACAAACGACACGTCGTTGTTATCGGTGCTACGAACCGCGCAGATTCTCTGGATGCGGCTTTGCGCCGATCTGGTCGATTTGATCGCGAAATTGCTCTCGGCGTCCCAGATGAACAAGCCCGGGTAAAGATTTTGAAGTGTCACTTAAAAAATCTTCGTCTGAGCGGAGACGTGGACAAAACTGATATTGCTAAGAAAACGCCTGGATACGTAGGAGCAGATTTAGCTGCTCTCGTAAACGAAGCAGCGACTTTAGCCGTTTCCCGCGTCTTTGAAAACGCAAAGACGAACGACCGCGAGTCAATTTTGACTGAACGACGATTGAAAGACTCCGAGCCGTTCACGACGAATGAACTCGAATCTGTGTCCGTGACAAACTCTGATTTTGTCAACGCTTTATTAGTTATTCAACCGTCTGCAAAAAGGGAAGGTTTTACGACAACACCATCGGTCACTTGGTCCGATGTTGGCGCTCTCACGGATGTTCGCGAAGAGTTGAAATTTTCAATAGTGGAGCCAATAAATAGACCGCACGTATTTCAGTATTTAGGCCAAAAAATATCGACTGGGTGTTTACTGTACGGGCCTCCGGGTTGCGGTAAAACACTCGTCGCACAAGCCGTCGCGAACGAAGCGAATGCGAATTTTATATCCATCAAAGGTCCAGAGCTTTTGAACAAGTACGTGGGTGAGTCTGAACGCGCAGTTCGATCTTTGTTCGCACGCGCGAGGGCGGCGGCACCTTGCGTGCTCTTCTTTGATGAGCTCGATTCTTTGGCTCCAAGAAGAGGTGGCGGCGGCGAAGGTGGCGGCGATGCCGCGATAAGAGTAGTAAACCAACTGCTTACGGAAATGGACGGTATGGAATCGAGGAAAGCAACGTTCGTTATCGCAGCGACAAACAGACCAGATATGATTGACCCGGCAATGTTACGACCGGGAAGGTTGGATAAGCTTTTATACGTTCCTTTGCCGGATAAGAGCGCGCGCGAGGATATTTTAAGGGCGTTGATACGGAAAATTCCAATCTTTGCCTCGAAAGCCTCGAATAAAACCGAACCGGATACGGCGAATAAGTTGATTAAAGATGTTAGCGAGTTTAAAAAGCTCGAAGGATTCTCTGGAGCCGATTTAGCCTCCTTAGTTCGCGAAGCGTGCGTATGTGCCATTCGCGAGAATTTAAAAGTTTCACCGGAAGTAAAAGATGGAGAAAAAGAGGAAAGTCTGCCTCTTTTATGTCTTTCGCACTTTGAAATGGCGATAGAGAAAGTTTACCCGTCGGTGAGCGTGAAAGATCGGGAAGGGTACCTCAAATTGCGCGATAGCTTGCGCGGCGTCGCGGGTGCTCTTAGAACTCCAAGTAAAGAGAGATTTTCGAATGAGGACGAGAAGAAGGACGATGAGTAAGTACTTAGAAAAATAATTGCATAAATTTTAGATTTGATTGATGTACCTCGGAGGTACCGTTAGGTAGTAAAAAGTTGTGGGCGGTTAAACAGAGAAAGACGGCTTTTATGCCAAGTGGCATTTTCAATTTCTCCTCACAAAGAAATCTCTCTCTACTTATTAGTGTCCCGAACACGATAACATCAACGCCTTTATACCATGACCCCATCGACAACTCTCTCCGTGATTTCCTCTCGCATCCTTCCGTTCAGCTCTTCGTTCTCTTCGAGCAATAAAAATCGAAAGCAGATAAAGCGATCCCTAACGACTTCTGCTGATTCTGCAGACAACGACAAAAACAACGCCCGTGTGGAAAGCGAGAACAGGGGAGAAAATGAATCCACGCGACGTAGCGCCATGGTTTTAGGAACGTCTGTCGTTACTTTTGCGCTTTTTAACGCGCAACCAGCAACGGCGAAATTGCAAGGCCGCACAGGAGGAATTCCAATCGAAAACTTTCGAGATTTACCAGGCACAAATCCTGCAATAAAATATTACGACATGAAAGGCGGAGGTGGTGATAGTGCGGTCCCTTTCCCAAAAGGAACGCGGGTCGCAGTTCACTATGATCTTAAATTTCGCTCGTTGACGATTGCTTCTTCGAGAGTTGGGGCTGGTGTGACTGGCGGAACACCATACGGATTTAACGTTGGCACGCCCGCCGCTACTCCGGGCGGTCCGTTCTTACCAGCTTTCAACTACGGCATTCAAGGAATGGGAGTTGGAACCGTTCGACGAATGCTCGTGCCTGCGGAGTATGCGTACGGTAATAATCAAGTGCAAGAGATTCCTCCAAACTCTGAGGTGACGTTAGATTTGGAACTCTTGAGCATCGCAAAAACTGGTTTAAGCAAGTAATTTTGGAATGTTTTAAGAATAACAACAACGAACGCGTAACTTTATCTAGAGAGAATGTCTTGAACGAGATCGTCGCCAAGCTTTTTATCTCTTTGGAAATTACGCATGTGTAAAATAGACACGCATCCTTCCTTGGCGACATTATTTCCTTCATACTTTTTTGGCTCGCGCAACTCCAAACCAAAATTCTTCTTCTCTCCGCTTTCACCTCCAATCATCTCCAACGTTTCGGTCAGTGCCGCTAAGGAATTCATCTTCATATAAGGACACGATGCGCATCCGCCGTCCATGCCGCACCCTTCACCCGATGCCGGTCCCGGGATGATGGATA
>Ga0213863_10002719_pt1 | contig 12420 bp, 9 predicted proteins | sample PICome_8_FD_160128 | JGI IMG/M metagenome (GOLD analysis project Ga0213863, IMG submission 160128) | Coastal seawater microbial communities near Pivers Island, North Carolina, United States - PICO497 | ecosystem: Environmental > Aquatic > Marine > Coastal | place: USA: North Carolina | collected... | reverse complement strand
CTCACAACTCTCTCTTCGCGCGATCAGATCGATGCGTCTACGGCGAATAACGTTTTCTGTGTTTCTGCGCGACGACGCTTGATTTTATGGACAGATGGTGAGAGAGAAAGCGCGTCTCTCTCTTTCGCATTTAGAGGAAAAGTGAAGAGACGAAGTGCGGCATTTCAGCAGTCAAAACGCCATTGTTTTTCTTTCTTTAACACCAAACACATGAAACGTTAAAAGACGACAGAGAAAGACATCATGTCCGGAGGAGCGAGGACGAGAGCGCAGAAAAGACGGATTGGGGAGCGAGACGTGTGGGATTTGATCGTGAATAACGACGATATAAGTTTCAAACACATTCTTCCGAGATTGAATGCGACCGATGTGAAATTCTTGTACGGAGTGAATACGGAGACGAGAGCTTTGATTAAGAGATCATCTCGCGAAAGTGATTTGAGAAAGAAGTTTGATATTGGAGAGATGTCGTCGATATCGACTTTGGAAGTTGCGTGGGAGAACAGGGAGAATAAATCGTTGTGGCCGAGTTGGTGGAGAGAAGAAACAGATTTCTGCTACGAAGTTGCTGAAACGAATAAACTCGAGTTGCTCAAGTGGGCGCGAGAGGAGAAAAAGTGTAAGTGGCATGAAGGGACGATTAGTATGGCCGCAGAACAAGGTAATCTGGAAATGGTAAAGTATTGCGTTGCAAATGCGTGTCCTATCGATGCGTGGGCGTGTGCACAGGCTGCCAAAAATGGTCATCTCGAGGTACTCAAATACTTACGCGAAGAAGTCAAAGCGCCTTGGGATTGGAGAACTGCCGCTTGGGCGGCTGGAAGTGGTCATCTTCACATACTCGAATATCTTGTTGATCGTAAGTATGATGAATATGACGAAGAAGCGTGTGAGTTTGCGGCCGATGGCGGCCACTTGGACTGTTTGAAGTACTTGCACGAAACCGCCAAAGCGCCTTGGGACGAGGAAGCCATACGCTCCGCGCACGAGAACAACCACCCCGAATGCGTACAATACCTTCTCGACAACGACTGTCCGTTACCAGACTATTGGCGATACGTACGCGAACAAGGAGCTTTATATCTAGGATTTAGATAAATACGTACTACTAAGAAAGAGATAGAAATAGAGAGAGAGATACACAAAACGCAGCTTGTAAAACAAAGAGAGAGAGACACGCATACATTCGTTCGCCTCTTTTCCCTCGCAACTCTCTCTTCATTCCTTCACTCTCGAGACATTTTTGCGCGCAACACAAAGATAAAACATCTCTCAACGCCTCGTCTTTTAGAAGCAACGAACACCACCACTACGAAGAGCGATGGGTAAAATAGATTTGCTCGAGCTTCAGTCTCGGTGTAAGAGAGACCCAGCCGGGTACCGCGAGGATTTCCTCATGCAATTGGAACACTTCAACGCGTTGCACGCCGTCTTTTCGTCCTCGTCGTCTCACGTTGGAACCGGTGTTTCCTCTTCGAAAGATCACGAAAATTTCGGCGATTTAGTCTCCTTCATCAGTCACGTCCACACGGTGTACACATCCGAGTCGAGTTGGTTTCCGTCGCTGCTTTTAGCGCTCATCGATCAACACTTCATGCGATTGGATGTTTCGCTCAGACGAAGGTTGGTGGCGGCTTTGATTTTACTGAGAAACCGAAACTGCGTTTCGGTGAACCAAGCGTTGCCGATTTTTTTTAAACTGTTTCGGTGCGCAGATAAGCAGTTGCGAGCGTTAGTGTTTAAACACGTCGTCGCGGACGTGAAGTTGGCGAATAAAGGGAAGAAGAACGAAGCGTATAATCGAGTGGTACGGCAGTTTTTGCGAGACGCGGTAAGGGACGAAAATCCGGTGGCGGCGAAGAAGGCGCTGGCGATCGTGACGGAGTTGTACAGGAGGAACATTTGGAACGACGCGAAGAGCGTGAATTTAGTCGTCGAGGCGTGTTTTCACCAACATCCGAAGATATTAGTCGCTGGGTTGAAGTTCTTTCTCGGGCAGGACGAGGCGGCGGAGAGAGCGGCGGAGGAAGGCGGGGAGAGCGACGAAGACGACGACGGCCTCGCGGGCGGTGATAAGGATATGAACACGAAACAAGGCGGAAAGCAGCTCGTGAGTAAAGACGACGTGTTCAAGGCGTACCATAAGGTAAGTTTACTTACACATACTTTGTTTCTTTCGCGTTTGCGTTTCCTCTTCGTCTTTCGTGAAACGCGAAACACGCAAAAAACAATTCATTCGCCGATGAAGATTAAGATTAAATATTTGCTACTCTCGAGGGTGAAAGACCCCTGTGACGACTAACTAATCACCAAGATCGCCGAGGCGTGTTTGTTTTTGTGCGTTTGTGCGTTTGCGCTCGAGTTTGTTGATCATCACTTTAGTGTGGTTGTTTTAGAATTCCGATGCCTTATTAAACTGACTTCTGCTCTTTTCTTTCTTTCTATCTTTCTTCCTTAAAACGACAACACAAAACAGGGCGTCGCATCTTCCAAACGTAAGAAACAAGCTAAACTGAAACGAATGATCGCATCGGTCCGAAAACAACAAATCAAAGCCGAAGGCAACGATGGTGAAGCTCGATTTGCCGCCATGCAACTCATCGACGACCCGCAAGGTTTTGCCGAAATGCTCTTCAAAAAGCTCAAAGAAGGCGCGCAAGCGTTTGAGACGAAAATGTTGCTCTTACAAGTAGTCTCCAGAGTTGTCGGTTTGCACCAGCTGATTTTGTTGAACTTCTACCCGTTCTTGCAGAGATACATTCAACCGAACCAGAGAGATGTACGTTTTGTTTATTCTAAAGACATTTTTGCCGCGTGAGCGCGCGCGCGTTCGCGCTTGTTTGTCGTGGCGAATGAAGCAGAAAATTCGGCGGAGCGCATTCATAACATGACGCATACAAAAACCACCGCTTAGTATTTGACGCCACGGATGATGACGAGCACGAACGCGCGCACGCAGCAAAAGAGTGCCTTGTTTTTGTTTCTTTATCATTTCATTTCCACGTTTACTCACGAATTATGAACAAACTTTCTTCCATACTTTTATCATCGCACACAGGTAACCAAACTCCTCGCCGCGGCAGCCACGGCGTGCCACGAACTCGTCCCACCAGATGCCATAGAACCGTTACTGAGACAGCTCGTCACGCAGTTCGTCCACGACAAAGCGCGACCGGAAGTCGTCGCCGTCGGCATAAACTCCGTTCGCGAAATTTGTAACCGCACTCCTTTAGTCATGACGGAAGATTTGCTTCGCGACTTGTCGCAGTATAAAAAAGCGAGAGATAAACCCGTGGCGACTGCAGCGAGAGCGTTGATTGCTCTGTTTCGAGAACTCGCGCCGAGTTTGTTAGAAAAGAAAGACAGAGGTAAAGGTGCTGATTTAGAGAAGAGCGTGAAAGCCTACGGAACGAAAGTGGTGAGCGAACGCGTCGACGGCGCCGAGTTATTGCAGTTGGAGCGCATTAAACGAAAGCGGTTGGTGGCTGAAATCGAAACTATGACTGAGTTTGAAGAAGAGGATGATGATGATGATGGTAACATCAATAGTAATAGTAATAGTAATAGCAATAGTAATAGCGACGATGAGGAAGAAGATGAAGAGAATTCCGAGGAAGTCGAGGATATCGAACTCTCCGAAAACGAGTTGGAAGAAAACGACATTCTTCCTGTGAAGAAAAAAATGCGCGCGAACGGTAAACTCACCTTGGCGGAACTGAAACGGCGCCACAAAATTGCCGTGTTGAAGGCGAAAAAAGTCGCCGAACGAGAAGAAAAGCTAGAAGAGGAAGAGCAACTGCGCATGATGGAAGAAGAAAATCCAATCGAACAGGAGAAAATATTCGGAGACGAAGATTTCAACAAGATCAAAGCGTTGCGCATGCAATCAAAACTGGACGAGAACTTGGACAAGATGGGCGCTAAGAAAGTAAAGAACGCGGCGGAAACTGATTTGACGCGGTTGGTGATGCGCAAAGCCGATCGGGCCTCCGAACGTCGCGTCAACCCGGACGCGTTGGCCGCCATCGGCATTCGACGCGCGCACGACAAAGCGTCTCGATTGGCTACCGTCTTAGCCGGCCGAGAAGACAACGAATTCGGTTCGTCCACCGCGAGACGTTTGAAGAAAACCGGCGGCGCTTCAAACAAAGAAAAAGCAAAGAAGAAACAGTTACCATTGGCTGCTCGCATTCACGCGGCGACGAGAAGACGCAACGCGCCCGTTCAAAAAGGCAAAAGACAATTGGGAAGATTTCGGAAAGTTTAATGTATTTTAAGGTTGTATTCAATCGACGCGGTATCGACGCGAGCAAAAAAAATGAGCGAGGCGAGGATCGAACTCGCGATCTTCGGTTTCGTAGACCGACGCAATATCCACTATGCCACACGCCCTTGTTGTATTCATGGGAAGTTTTCTTCCCTTGCGGCACAATGTTCGGCACTGCCGATTTTAAACAGTGAAATTAGGGTTCAGAAAAAGGTACTAAAAAAGTTTTGTGAGACCTTAAATTTTTAGTTTTCTTTTTGCAAAACGGTTGACACGAAAAAATGCCAAAGAAACCAGTTGAGAAAAAAAATGCATCAGAGAGAGAGAAACCGATGGATATGAGGAGTAACGGCGAGAACGACGACGACGCGTTGCAAAGAAGAAAGCTCTCACTCCTCGTGTTCTGGCCTCACGTGCACGCGGGAACAGTTTACTTCGACAGAGACGGCGAGCTGAAGATGTCTGTCGGGGAAAAAAAGAACGATGATGACGAAGGAGAGATATCGCGAAAGGTGTTCTTTAAGGAGTACGAAAAGACGCTGTCAAAAGAAACGCAAATGGGAATGCTCAGAAGTAACTTTTATCACGATACAGGAGAAGAGGAGTTCTCGATTTTATCGCGTTTCGCGTGCGCGAGAGTGTGCGTGAGCCACGCGAAAAGAATCGATTGGGCGTGTGAAATCTTAACGAACTCTTCTTTGTCTTTGTCTTCGAATACGAAGAAGAAGCAGAAAAAGAACGAGACGATGACATCGATTCAGACGACGACGAAAATGATGTTGGAACGAATACGAGAGATTTTGGTGGGCGATGATGAATATTACGACGAAGAGGACGACGATTCAGACGACGAAGATGATGAGGATGCAACTATAAAACTGGATCCGATGGAGTTAGCGATGGCGAGGATGAGCGGGAAACGAGATGAGCGAAATCGCTCGACGAAGATGATGAAGAAGAAGAAGGAGAAGAAGGAGAAGAAAAAAGTAAGTTTGCGACGTCGCGTCCAAATAATAAACGAGTTCGATGAATACATCGCTCGAAACGGGCCAAACGGCGGGTACGCTAATTTCATCTCGTATTGCGCGTTTTGCGGGTATCCCGACGGCATCGAGCGAGCGATTGCGTATCGAAATCGTGCGAAGATACTATTTTCTTCCTCGTCGCTCTTTTATCGAGGCTGGCGATGGCTCGAGAGATTGGACGACATCGACAGAAGGTTTGATTTTTTTACCGAAACGAGCCCGAATGCTACGAATAAAGAGGAAATAGTACTTTTATTTCGAATACAATTGGCAAAGTTTATAGAAGCCGTAATGATATTAGGCGATGAAATCGAAGCGAAAGAGGAGCACGAATTAACCGTCGCCGCGTATCGTCGCAACGTGATGATGATTAATAAAAAAAAGAAGATCAGAGTGAACTCGTTAGATCAGTTATTGGAAGGCACGACGTATAGTATCCTCGCAGATAACGCGAGACGGTGGAGCACATATTTGTACGCCTACGCGACGCCAACGGTGGCGGCGTTAAAAGCGTTGAAACGAGTCGGCGAGAAAAACGAATGGCTTGAAATCGGCGCCGGGAAAGGCGTTTGGGCGAGAGCGATGCGACGGTTCGGCATTCACATCACCGCGACTGATGCGATGCCAGAAGATGGTAACGATTACCATCTCATCGAGCAAGAATCGAGCAACGAGAGAAATAGAAGTATAGTTCAAAAGATGACGCACTTGGAAGCCATTAAAAAATACAACCACCGCGCGAACGGATTGCTCGTGTGTTATTGTCCCCCAGATTCAAACATGGCTTCGACGTCTTTAAGGGCTTTCAAAGGCGAACACGTCGCCGTCATCGGTGAAGATGTGATGAACACCGGCGATGTCGAAATGTTTAGAATTCTGAACGAGCGGTTTAAAGTTCTGAAGAGAGTGTACTTACCTCAATGGATGGATACGGTGCATCATCTCACCCTTTTCTCTCGAAACAAAAAGCGCAAACGGGAGAAGAAAACAAAGGTAATACAAATCGAACGGTGTCGGCTGTGTCGATGCGACCGCACGCTCCTTTCGACCGTCGAAGAACACGAACAGGAACATTATTTACGTTTTCTACCGCCGGTGAAAATGTGCGGCGACGAGTTGTACGAAACTGTTGCGTTGTAAAAATGAAATTGTTGTTTGTTGTTGTTGTGGGTTTTAAAAAAATAATATTATTCCATAGGCTTCGCGCCGGACTCGTCGTTTACGTCGATGGGTTCTTTCGCGTAAAGCGCTCTATACACCAACATGTATGCCATGTGATGATCGCCGCCACCTTTTAACGCTAAAATATCCTCCTCTTTTTTCGCGTGCGGCGTCTCGTCGTCGAACAACGTCCACGAATCCACCGGTTTCTTCGTCTTTTCGTCCGTGATGAAATTCTTCGCCCAGGCTGTATAGTGTCCACTATCCGCCGATCGTCCTTTGTGCGTCAAAACGGATACCAACTCGTAATGACCGGTAATATACGCGTCTGGATCGGAACTATCTCCGAACACCTCGTCCACGTTCATCTCAATCGCCTTCGCTCTCAACTTCCTCCCTTTATCCAAAACCTTCTTATACTCGTCGCTACAAAACTCGTACACGTCCAACGTGTTTGCAAACGTCACCGCTCTCAAAATCTTAGCCTTCTGTTGAATGTCCACCTTATAATACATTCGCGCGATTTGCGCGACCAAATGTGACGGCAACTTTGAAATTTTAGCGTGGCCCTCGAAAACGTTGTTCCCGATTTCCCTCGTTTCGTTCAATTGCAAACGAAACCCGTCCGCCAAATGGTTCACGTCGATGGAAATGTTACATTTCAAATAATTCACCGTATCCACTTCGCTCCTCGTCTCCCCCGTCGCCTCGCATTTCAACTCCGTCTCTAACGTGATCCCAAAAATATCCTTGACTTTCGGACACGCCCTGGCGAGCGAGTTCACGATGGACGACCAACACTCCTCCGCGTCTTGTTGCATCCACACCCCACTCCTCTCGTCTCTACCGGCAAATTGCGGGAAGACTTGTCTCAGCACCATCAAAAACCGCAACGGCATCACCATCGACTTGGACGTTTTCAATTCAACGAACAAATCTCTCGCCGCTTTCGCCAACGCCGTCGAGCCCGCGCTATTCGCCGCCGCGTCCGGGGCGCCGCCGTCGTTCTCACTCGTGCTCGCGCCACCACCACCGTTGTTCGTAGTATCCTCCTCGAACGTTTCCAAACACTCAACTAACTCCCCGACGTGGCTCAAACACTGCACGCACGAGTTCATGTAACACGTGTTCCCTAGATTCTGCAACCCCGGTCGAAACCGTTCCCCTAGCTCTGCCCCGTACTGTTCGCTTTCCGGCAGATCCTCCACGAACTGAATCTCATTTTCCGGTGCTTTCTCCACTTCTCGCGCGGAACCCATCACGAGTAGCTTTTTCCCTTTTTTCACCAGCTCTTCTAACCCGCATTGGGTTAAATCCGTCTCGTCGTTGATCGTTTTCCCGCCTTTTAAACCCATGATTTTAATCCGATCCGGAGGGACCGACGTCAACGAAAACAGTTGCGTTTTTAAATGCGAACCGGGTAAGGAGGTGTCCACGTCGACGGCGTAGATTTCTTTGCCCCATTTAAATTGGACGTTTTTTACGATCATCTCTCTTATAGGTGAGGTGTTTTGTGCGTGTAAAGTATCCCTCTGTCGTGCGCGAATACGCTCCGAATGTCTCTTAAATTGTGACAGATTTTGGGGGGATTTTTGAAAAGACTCGTCTGATTTTCCTTCAAAAGTACCAAGTCTTTCTCGTCGCGTTACTCCGCACGAACGCGCATAAAACGAGGGGCAAACAAAGTGCGCAAAAGGATGATTTGAAACGAGCGCTCTCGTCCGACGAAGCGCATCTCCTTTTGACGTTTTCTTTACGAGCATCTGGATGATGATTGGCTTTTAAGTGACCTGTTGTTGTTGTTGTGCTTTGCTGTTGTTAAAGAGAGACTTTGAGAGGAGACACTTTGTGTTATATAAGTCATCATGAGTGCGAACACTGGGACGACGACGACGACGACGACGACGACGACTCATTTTGAGGAGGAGGAGTGTCATCAAAATCGGTGGTACTGGAGCTTCGACGAGGAGCGACTCGCGAACGCGAGGCGTCGTCGATGGAACGATTTTGGTGGAACGATGATGAAAGAAGAGAACAACAAGAGCAACTGTTACGAAACGCAATTCGTGGCGTTTACGATGAGCGGGAAACCAGTTTGGAGTCGATTCGGGGATGTTATGAAACTTTCGTCGCTGGTAGGCGCGCTGAGCGCGATTTGCGCGGTCGCCGAAGAAGAAGAAGAGGGAGAAGAAGAGGGAGAGGTGGATGACGACGGCGAAGAAACAGTTAGTAGAGAGGGCGAAGACGCAGCGAAGAAGAAGAAGAAGGACAACAATCGGAGAGTGGGGCAGTTACACTACGTGGAAAAGAGATGTTCGTCGTCGTTTAGTGGAGCGGAGACAACCGCCAAGCTCGTCGTCGTTCGATTGGCGGTATTGCGAAAAGGCGCGTTACGGTTCGCCGCCGTTTCGAAGGATCCGCTGGACACCGAGCACGTTTTGAAAGTAAAGCTCGAGACGATATCGAAAGCGTTTACTTTCTTGTTCGGGGACGCGATTGAGATGAATTTGAGGCGAAGTAACCACCGGTTTGATCCGAGGAAGGCATTTTTTCGAGAACAAGAGGACGTGTATTTGAAATCCGTGGCGGAGAGTTGCGAGGGGGGAGACGCGTTTGCTTGCACGAGCGGAAGGTTTTTTAGAGCGCTGGCGATGAGGAAAGAGAGACGAGAGAAGGTGACGGAGGTGCTGAAAAGCTCCTTGGAGAAGTGCGGGGATCATACAAAAACGTGCTTTGCGGTTATATACACGGAGCGGAAAGGGGTCGTCGCGTACGCGTCCCCTAAAACAACCATTCGCTCGCGAGGGGTTTTCGAAGGGTTCAATGCCAACGTCGTGGGAAACCCTTCCTCGTTTGAATCGAAACGACTACGCACGGAGGACGTGTGGTATTTGATGCATCACGTGAGAACAGTAGATAGATATAAGATGAATAAGAAGCTGCAGGATAATAAAGGTACGACGAGTAATGCCACGTCGCCGCGAAAGCAAGAGAAACATTCGCGCAAGGCGAGTTTTGGAGAGGAGATTGTTTTAGCCGGAGGAGGTATCGTCGTTAAACCACCACCACCGCCACCGATGCCTTCGAGTTCATTTGCACCCGCACAGGTTACGTTGCTCGAGAAGTTCAAGCGTTCATTTTGCGAAGACGCCTACGACATGTCCATTTGTTTACCGAGCGGCGCGGAAGGCGCAAAATTCGTCTTGGCGAGGACGATGAAAATTCGTTTGAACGAAGACGAGCTCGTCGGTAAAGAGGTCGAGTACGACGACTCTAGAGTAAAAGAGAATCTAGACGATGAAACCATGTACATTTCAATCGTTTCCAAATCCGAAGATGCCGCCGCTCGCGCCCACGAGAGCATGGATGAGCTCTTCGCGCGAATGCATTCGCAAAATTTATTGCGCGACATATTTTTAGCGACGCACGAACGCGAGAACGATATTGTCAATAGCATTGCACCGGCGCTGGTAAATGCCATCGCGTATGCCCCTTCGTTATCGGACGATGACGAAGAAGAGCGCGAATCGGATATCGCCCTCACGGAAACGGCGAAAAGCGCAATCGCCAAGCTCGAACATTTCGTATACGCGAAACCAGAGCTCGGGCAATACCAAATAGCGGATTTTGAAGAGGAAGAGAAAAAAAAGAGCGACAGCGGAGAAAAGCGTAAACGCATACTCCAGAAATACGCGCGCATGCACGCCGCGGCGCACTACGAAGATGCAAACAGAAAGTTTCACGACGATATGTTGGAAGATATCGAGAAGAGCAAAGCGAGCGATGAAATGTTAGAATCTGTAGGCAGCGACGGTGGCGTCGGTTCCTCCTCCTCGCTCTCGCCGCAGTCCTCCTCGGAGTTTCGAGGAGGAGGATTTTTCAATTTTGGCGGTTTGACTTTGAACGATGGTGGTGGTACTGCAACGACCGAAAGTAACGACAACAATCGTCTCTCTCCAATGGCTTCTCGCATACTCTCGGGGCTCGGTCGAAGCGCCAGCGGGACCAGCGACACCAGCGACGATATCAATACATCAGCAAACGAGAAGCGCAAAACTTCTTCTTCTTCTGAACAAGAAGAAGGAGAAGATGAACAAAACCAAGACGGCGATGGCGATTCTACGACCCACCGCGTTCGGTACGAATCCGACCGAAGTGGCGTCCGCATCGGGTGCTTCGGTCGAGACTTTGAACTCTTCTGTCAGTTCAAACCGAACACGTCTTGCGAAGACGCCGTCGCGACGACCAACCGTCTCTCCTCGCATCTCAAAGCGCGCGAAAGCGACATGTGGCTTTGAATATTTTTGCAATGAATCATTTCACATGCATATATGTACAACTACTAAACTACGCCTATAATCTACGCCATCTATTCTCGCATTCACTCTTTCTACGCTGGTGTGCTAACTGTTTTTACCGCTAACGCGTATCTCGGAATCGAATACAAAAACCCGCGTTCGTCGAAACACGCTAATGCGTTTTTGTGGCAGACTTTCATCCCACTCGCGTTTAAAATCTCCCTCGCGAGTGCGATGTCTTCTGTTTTCGTCAGCGCGACTTCTAACGCGGTCCAGCAATCCTTGGCACCGCCGTACGCGTGAATGGTTTCCCAAAAGATGGTTGCTTTTTTCTTCCTCTCGTCCGCTTCGTCTCCGTCGTCGTCTTCGATGGGATCGGTGTTTCGAAACGTCCACGTGCGATTGTATTCCTGAGACGAGACGGATTGAAACTGACGCCTGGCGGTGAGCTCGTGCTGTTCGTCCTCTAAAGCGCTATCGTCTGGATTTGACGAGGACGAGGAGGAGGAGAAGACGCAACCCATGGTGTTGTATAGTTTGTGTGCGTTTGTTGTTCTTTATTGTGACGTGTTTGGTGTTGGTGTTGGTGTTCCATCGAATACCTTAATGCGATAGAAAAGTCTTACACGTGAAACTAGCTACTACTGTTTAATCTATTCTACGGTCTACGAGATCACGTCGTCGTCTCTGCTCGTCTCGTTTGCGTTTTTCGTAAACCCAACCGCCTCGGCTTGACCGGCGTCTTCGTTCAGCGTCTCCGCGATTTCTCGGTTCGACGGTTCGTCTCGCCACTGTTTGAGTAATCGAACGCCTCTCGCGTCGAATAAGGACCACGGCTCGGGGTACCTTCGAACGAGCGTACCTTCGATGCCGGCGGCGGACCGCGCGCGTCTGCAGGAGTACACTTTCTCCCACCTTTTTTCTTCTCCGATTGTGTCGGTCGCTAAATACTCTTTGGCCTCTTCTCGCAAGCGAAACTGCCACGGTTGACCAACCTTCTCTCCGTTACCGCTCCAAAACCCATTCACGACGACTAAAAAATGTTCTCGTTCGTTCACCACGCGTTCGCCGTACTCTCCTCTCAACAAGTTCAAAAAGAATGGCACGATGGTCGTATCGCTCGGGTGCGCGACGATCGACATGTCCTCCGTCGCCGTCCACAAACCCATCCCTTCGGCGTCTTTATCCAACAGTCCCAAATATCGAAACGCGTACCCGCTCAACATGGTTTCGACCACAATTTTCGTCTTTGCCAATCGTTCCGACATGCCACCGGACCAATCGCTCGCTTGGCCGTGTAATCCCAGCCATACGATTCGGTCGTCTTCGGATTCTCTCGGAAGCGGGAGTTCCACTCGCACTCGTTTCGTCGATGCGACGTCCGTTTTGGCGCTTCTGTTCTCTCGTAAATATCTCAGCACACTTCTGGCTTCAATCGCGGCTTCTGAGCACGTTCTCGGCGGCAGCGATGTTTTGTTCGCGCTCGTCGTAAAGCTTGCGCCGCTTAAAGTCGAAGAAACCTTCCTCTTTGATGCTTCCTCTCCTTCTCCCGTCTGAATCGTCGTCGTTAAAGTCGTCTCCTCGTTCGATGACGACGATGCCAACACGCTCGAGTTGTTGTTCTTCCTCCTCCTCCTCCGTCGGATAAAACTCTCAGCATTTGCTCTCG
>Ga0213863_10002718_pt1 | contig 12421 bp, 11 predicted proteins | sample PICome_8_FD_160128 | JGI IMG/M metagenome (GOLD analysis project Ga0213863, IMG submission 160128) | Coastal seawater microbial communities near Pivers Island, North Carolina, United States - PICO497 | ecosystem: Environmental > Aquatic > Marine > Coastal | place: USA: North Carolina... | reverse complement strand
AGATGTAATTGGGCTTGAGGCTTTCTTAAACGACTTTGATCTCACCCTGTCTCGTGCCTATAAAGGGGTGCGACATGATTCTGGTGACCCCTATAAATGGGGCGATGCGCTGGTGGCACATTACCAAACACTATCGATTGACCCCACAACAAAACAACTTATATTTAGTAACTCGTTAACCTTTGAAAGTGCCTTAGCAATTATGCATTATTTTAAAGGCAGAATCACAACAAGCTATGGTATTGGCACGTATCTTACCCATGATTTAGGTAACGCGCCACCAGATATCGTCATCAAAATGGTGTCGTGTAATCATCAACCTGTGGCTAAAATCAGTGATAACCCAGCAAAAAGTGTGTCTAGTGACCCTCTCTATCTTCAAAGTTTAAAAGAGGCTTATGGCTTGGTGCCAAACAAACCAGAAAATTAAATATAACATTGATATCGGATTACTCTGGATTAAAACAACAATCTCACTAACAGAGCTTTTTGATTTTTAATCTCAAACTTGCTACACTCTCTACTAACACTAGCCATTTAAGAGGTTTGTCTGATATATGGAATATAAAGATTATTATAAAATATTGGGCGTCGAGGAAAAAGACGATCAAGCTCTGATTAAAAAAGTCTATCGACGCTTAGCTCGTAAATATCATCCTGATGTCAGTGAAGAAGCTAATGCGGATGAAAAATTTAAAGAAATTCAAGAGGCATATCAAGTTTTAAAAGACCCGGAAAAACGTGCCGAATATGACCAAATGAGACGCGGTAATTTTGGTGGCGGTGAGTTCACCCCACCACCTTCATGGCAACAAGGTCAACGCACCTATAGTGATCATGATTTCCAAGATCAGGGACAATTTAGTGATTTTTTTAATAATATGTTTAACCAGCGTTACCAAGGCGCAGAGACTGAACCTTCCCGAGGACAAGATCAGCACAGTAAACTCTCTGTCAGTTTACACGAAGCCTATGATGGCGGCACTCGTCAACTCCAGTTGCAACAGCCGGTGGTTGATGACAAAACTGGTGTGGTCACCCAAAAAACACGTACCATCAATGTCAAAATTCCCAAGGGGGTTAAAGATGGCCAAAGTATTCGTTTAAAAGGCCTAGGGGTTTCAGGCTTACGAGGTGGCAAGCCGGGTGATCTCTATCTCGACGTGCAAATTGCCAAAGATAAACATTATCAATTAGACGGTCGCAATATCACCCTAGATGTCCCTATCACGCCTTGGGAAGCAGCCCTTGGGGCCAAAATCAATGTCCCAACGTTGGGGGGTAAAGTCGCCTTAAACATTCCTGCTGGCACACAATCCGGGACAAAACTTCGCTTGAAGGGCCGTGGTTTACCCGGAACACCACCGGGTGATCAGTTTGTCATTGTCAATATTCATACACCAGTACCAACCGAAGATGCTCACCGCGCCTTATATCAAAAAATGGCAGACGATATGGCATTTAATCCACGACAAGAATTAGGTTAATAGGAGAGAGCATCATGCAAAAAAACGAGAACACACCCTTTGAAGGCATCCTCATTAACAATGAAAGATCACTCAATCTTGTTCAACTATCTCATGCTATTGAAACCGAACACAGTTTTATAATTGCGCTGGTCGAGCATGAACTGATTGAACCTCAAGGTGCAGAGCCTGAAAAATGGCAATTTGATAATACATCACTCAAGCGCGCGCGCATGGCTCGAAGTTTTTATTATGACCTTGAAGTTAATTTGCCTGGCATTGCTTTAGCTTTTGATTTATTGGTAAAAATTGAAGCTTTAACAAAAGACTCAAAAGACTAGGGTATAGCAATATAAGCATGTTCTTTTGCGTTTCAAGCAAATAATTAGGGTATAATCCCTTAGCTTATTTTTGGTTGTATTGGTTGAGGGGGTCTTGTGGCTATGTGCTTTAGAATGTGGTATCTGTTATGTGTCATCTTGGTCTGTGGCTTGCCCACTTCATCTTATGCCTTTGGTCAAGACCTGCCTCACCCTTGGCATTTTTCACTCGATGCCTATGACACCGCCTGGAATCTTGGCATCAAAAGACCGCCTCGCCCGATTGCCTTTTCAACGGATAAAATGCATCGACAAGCTAACAATGGTTTTTTAGTCTCAGGCCATTATGAATTTTATCGTTTTTTTCATGGTCAAATTCGTCTTTATGGCGGCGTAAGTTTGGGCCAATGGTCAAATATTGACAAAGCGTATACCTTAAGTGTCGTGCCGCAAATTCGCTTTTATGTCCTTCAAAACCCAACCAAGTTCAATCTTTATATTGGTTATAGCGCCGCAGGCCCATCTTTTTTCTCCAAGTCCTCTTTTGGCGGACTCCATACCGGTCATTTTTTCTTTCAAGATTACCTAAGTTTTGGGATCGAATATGCAAACTTTTCTGTTGGAATGAAGCTTTTGCATTACTCTTCGTGTGGCTTAACCTCTGGGCATGGCTTTGATGTTCCGAATACCTTTTATATCGAGTATAATTTTTAATGGGTACGATAGTGCATAAATAAGCAAAGTGTCTATTGCTCTTGTACCATCTCAACAATACGATTGCAACTCATATCTAGACGTACCTTTTAAAAAAAGCAACCAAGTGTTGCTTTCTCGTTACGCCATAAGCATTTATTTATTTAAGTGACTAAAACAAGCAAAAAAATCCGGAAAAACCTGGCTCTACCAATTTCATGTGATACTATAGTAATGAGGTCAAACAAAACCAAAAGGATAAAAATACAATGGATGATAAAAAACAACAAGCCCTATTAGGGGCGCTTTCACAAATTGAACGACAATTTGGCAAAGGTTCCGTTATGCGCATGGGTGATACGCGTGCGGCACACGATATTTCAGTGGTCTCAACTGGCTCTCTTGGCTTAGATGTAGCGCTTGGGATTGGCGGACTGCCCCGTGGGCGAGTTGTTGAAATTTATGGTCCAGAATCATCAGGCAAAACCACGCTCACCCTCCATGCGATTGCAGAATGCCAAAAAGCTGGTGGCACAGCGGCATTTGTTGATGCTGAACATGCCTTAGACCCTGTTTATGCCAAAGCCCTTGGGGTGAACGTGGACGATCTTTTAGTTTCACAACCTGACACCGGCGAACAAGCACTTGAAATTGGTGATATGTTGGTCCGTTCAGGCGCTGTTGATATCCTTGTGGTTGACTCAGTCGCCGCCTTAACACCGAAGGCAGAAATAGAAGGTGAGATGGGCGATCATCATATGGGCTTGCAAGCACGCCTTATGTCACAAGCACTCAGAAAGCTAACCGCAAATATAAAACGGTCTAATACCTTGGTGATTTTTATTAATCAAATTCGCATGAAAATTGGTGTGATGTTTGGTAATCCAGAAACCACCACAGGGGGGAATGCGCTAAAGTTTTATGCATCAGTACGCCTTGATATCAGACGTACCGGCGCCATTAAAAAAGGCGATGAAATTCTCGGTAACGAAACCCGGGTTAAAGTGGTTAAAAACAAGGTTTCCCCTCCTTTTAAACAAGCCCATTTTGATATCCTTTATGGTGAAGGCATTTCTAAGCACGGCGAAATAATTGATCTTGGCGTGACCCATGGGTTAATTGAAAAATCTGGTTCGTGGTACAGCTATGATAGCAAGCGCATTGGACAAGGCAAAGATAATGTCAGAAATTTCTTAAAAGACAACCCTAAAATATCTGATGAAATAGAAGCCAAAGTACGCCAAAAATGCGCACCACAAAATAACACGGCAGAGGCTAAGCCAACCACAAAAACCAAAGCAGAGACAATTAAAGGTTAGCGATGCTATGCGCGAAATCAAACAGGCAGCGATTGCCTATCTTTCTCGGCGCGAACATTCTAAAGAGGAACTTAGGCAAAAACTCTCTACAAAATTTAAAAACCAGCCAGGTGCCATAGAACAGGTGTTAACCTGGCTGGTTTCACAAAACTTACAAAATGATACCCGCTATTGTGAATGCTTTGTTCGTCACCGTGTCAGTCAAGGATATGGTCCCCGTCGAATTAAATCTGAATTACATCAGCGCCACATCGATGAAGACATTATTACAAACACACTGTTAACATTAGCCATAGATTGGGAAAATGTATTATATTTGCGGCTTAAAAAGCATTTTGGTGCTATCGATATTGGCAATATTAAAAACAAAGCCAGAGTGATCAGACATTTGTCAGCGCGGGGCTTTGATTTTGCGAGCATTACCGCTGTAATAAATGAAAAAATCGTAACTTAGCCCCCGCTGAAATGTTTGATTTCTTCCCCTTTTTCACCAATCTCAAGCAAAGAGGCAATGCCAACTTCTAAATGAATGTCTGAATATTTATTATGCACTTCATCATCCATTTTTTGTGTTTTTACCCCCTCTGGCACCATGGGAAGGTCAGAAACTAACAGTAAGGCTCCCCGAGCAATATGATTTGCATGCCCTGCAATAAAAATTGTCGCGGCCTCCATATCAATACCAAGCACACTCAATTTCCTTAAATAATCTTTAAAGTCATTGTCCCATTCCCAGACTCTGCGATTGGTGGTATAGACAACGCCGGTGCGATATTCTAAATTGCGCTCTAGGAGCTTTTCGGAAACAAACTTGTGTAGCTTAAACGATGGCAGTGCCGGGACTTCAGGTGCCATATAATCATTACTGGTTCCCTCACCTCGAATGGCGGCTATGGGTAATACAAAATGGCCAATCAATGATGATGCTTTAACACCACCACATTTACCTAAAAATAAAACTGCTTTTGGCATTCTGGCGACAAGCAAGTCCATAATAGTTGCGGCATTAGCAGAGCCCATACCAAAGTTAATCATGGTAATGCCGCTCGAATTGGTTGCAGCTTGCATTGGTCGGTCTTTACCTTTGATCTCGCATTCAAATTGTTCGGCAAATTGATGTAAATATTGCTTGAAATTAGTCAGTAATATATAATCGCCAAATTCACCAACCTTCATCCCGGTATAGCGGGGCAGCCAATTGAGTGCTATTTCATATTTCGTTTTCATAAAGTCTCCTTAGATCAAGCGGTTATCTGGATTATAGCTATTAATTTTCGCATCTATGCCCTTATAATTTTTTAGATTGTTTGGCTATTGTCTATGGTTATTCCATGCTGATAGAGTTTGGTTTTAACCCTCATTAGGGCTTGTTTATTTTGAAATGGGCCGAGTAACACTTTATAGGTCGTTTTGCCTTGTTGCTTTAATGTTTCAACCTTTGGTGATAGGCCAATTAAAAATAAACGCGCTCTAAATAGACTTACCAGACGTTTATTTTTAAAGATGGCAACCCGTAGTACTAAATTTTTCTGTGAAGAGCTGACCTCTGATGGAGTGGCAACAGGAGAGACTGTCTTTTTAGTTGCCACAGGGTTTGTATTCGCGTTCTCTTTACCCTTTGCTGCCAAAAGGCGATAGAACTCAAAAGTCGGTTCAATACGTGTTTTTGCTGGCGGTTCATTTTTTTGCTTTGCATTTTCGATTTGACGATTAAGATCTCGCTTATCAGTTTCGGGGTTAGAGGATAAAGCAAGGTTTTGTGTGGGATCATTGCGTGCTGAGGTGGTAGAGACTGTCTTTGATGTCGGTTTTGCCGGCGTGATTTTCGACAAGGGAGTGGGGACTTTCTTGGCAGGATGAACAAAGGAGCGGAACGTTTTAGCAAGAGTAGTCAAAGGGTTGCTATTTTTAACGCTAAGCACAAGCGCAAAGACTAAGACCAGCGCGCTAAAAACAAAGAGTATTTTCAGCAAGTGACGACGGCCTACCTTCACACGGGGTGCACCCTGTGCGGCATTAGGGTTATTGCAACGCTTAGCCGCATCGGTTAATAGCCCGGACGTCAGGTTTTTTTTTGCATAATCTTTAAGCATGATGTTCTCCTAGGTTAAAAATAAATATGAGCTGGGGATTAATACTGCCAAATATAGCAAGGACAAGAGGCTCCCAACTTTTAAAAAATCTTTGGTGTCATAACCCCCAGGGCCAGCAATTAAGGCATTGACCTGGTGTGTCGGAATGAGGAAGGCATTTGAGGTAGCAAGTGCGGTCACAATTGCAAATAATCTTGGGTTTGCATGGATGTGAATAGCGAGGTGAATGGCAATAGGCGCTAAAACCACAGTAGCTCCAACATTTGACATTAATAAGCTAAAGAGGGCAGCAAGAACAGCTAGTGCCAGCAACAAAACCCATTGAGGGAGGTGACCAAACACCATAAACAGTCCATCTGCAATCCACGTGGCCGTGCCTGTGGTTTGCATCGCAAGCCCAAACGGGATTAACCCGGCGAGTAAAAAAATCGTTTTCCAACTAATTGCTTCATAGGCTTGGTCTATATCAATTACACGGGTTAATATCATGCCAATGGCACCGAACATAAGGCCTACGCCTGCCTGAACGTGAAAAGCAATAATAAGCAGCATACTAAACAAAAGAAAGAAAATAGCATGCCACCGTTTTTTTGGGTTATAAGCCTGCTTGGGGTAGTCTGTGGTAACCACCGCAAACTCTCTTTTTTGTGCAAGCCCTGCAAGGTTGGTCCATTGACTAAACACACCCAACGTATCTCCCGAACGTATCGTCAGTAATTTCATTTCATTGCCATGATAAAAACGATTTCCCCTAAAGAGGGATAAAACCTGGACGTTATGGCGTCTTCTCATATGAAGCTCATTCATGTTTTGGTTAATGAGCTCAGACCCAGGTGGAATAACAACCTCACTAAATCCAGAGCGCATTGGGTTAAATACATCGGCAAATACCTTAAGTTGTTTGGAAATCTGAAGTCCATATTCTTTTGCAAATTCCTTAACGATTTCTTTATCGCCCACCACGGCTATGCGTGAATCAGGGAGCAGCCGGGTTTTTCTAAGTGGTGGAACCAAGATGCCTCGTCCATTTGATACGGCCAAAACGGCTATGTTTTTCGTTACCAACAGTTTTTCAAATTCACTTAGGGTTATGCCTGCAAGGGGGCTTTGGTGGGCAATCTTAAGTTCGATGAATTTGCCGCCGAACCCGTAGATTCGCTGAAAATGTGCAAGATCTGTCCCTATGGTGTGCGCTTTATCATGCCCTTCAGGTAACACACGACGCCCAAAAAACCAGAAAAATAAAATAGTAGCGACCAAAAGAGACAGGCCAACAGGAAACACGGTAAACATGTCAATGGGTTTGAGTTGGGTAATGTCACTTGGACCATTTTGTAAGGCATTGCCCCCAATTAAACCATTTAATAAGATGAGTGGGCCAGAACCAATTAGGGTGAGGGTTCCTCCTACAATTGCAGTAAAGCCAATTGGCATGAGCAGTCTAGAGCGAGGGATATGCAAAAATAAAGTTAAGCGATTAATAATGGGTAACGCTAACGCAAAGGCACCTAAACTACGCATAAACCCAGAAAAAACACCCGTTGAAAGTGCTAAGCCTAATAACAGACGGCGCTCCTTGCCGTGGCTAAATTTTAATACGAGCTTTGATACAGAGCCCATAATACCTGTTTTTTCTAGACCTGCTCCCATGATTATAATGCCAATGAGTGAAATCACCGCATTATTTGCAAATCCGATAAAAATTAGCTTAAATGGCAATACATGGCTCAGTGCAACAATAACCATAATGAGAATAGCCACCACATCGGCACGTAATTTACCATAGATAAAGGTTCCGATCATGAATGCCATGACAAAAAGCATGAACAGAATTTGTGGTGTTAACCCAAAGGGTAGCGAATACATGATAACCAAGCCTCTGTATTGGGATTTAATCCGTACGTGTTATCACTATTGTAACTGAAATGCTTGGTCGCTGGGAGGGTAACTATTAAATCGTGTGTGACGAAATACTACTATTTGAATATAACATTAGGGCAATAAAAAAAAACAGCCTTAAGGCAATAATAGAAGAGGATACATAAAGTTCCCCCGACAGGGAGAGTAATAATCCATGACAAAAATATTTCACCGATCGTTTTAAAGTGTAATGCCTTTTTGCCTTGAACCAGGCCAACACCAATAATTGCGCCAACCAGGGTTTGTGTTGTTGAGATCGGCAAACCAAGACCAGAGGAAAGGATAACCGTTATGGCTGCAGCAATTGTTGCCGAAAAGCCACGGCTTGGTGTAAGGTGAGTAATTTTATTACCAACGGTTTTAATCACTATTTTTCCATACATCATAAGCCCTGCAATAATACCAAAGCCTCCAAGCGCTAATATCCATATTGGAATATGTGGTTGTGCCAGGGTTGGCTCTTGGAGTATTCCAAAAATCGCGGAGACGGGTCCGATTGCATTGGCAACATCGTTAGATCCGTGCGCAAATGCCATGGCAGCGGCAGCGAAAATCATGAGGAGACTAAACATATGTTCAACCTCGTTATGCATATCCACACGTGTTTTGGCTGGTTCTGTTTCAGGGTCGAGCATAAAAATAGTTAGAAGCAGCATCACAATACCAGCCCCTATTGACAATAAAATACATTGCTCATAACTCAATGCTAACGAGAGGTTTTTTAGTCCTTTAGTCAGGGTCACCATTGCAATCACAAAACCCACCAAAAAAACATAAAAGGGCAAAAGTTGTTTGGCGCGTAGATACGGATTTCCTTGGTTTAATATTAAATGTTTAATGCTGATGCACAATAAAAAAGCAATGGCTCCAGCGATGATCGGGGTCACAGCCCAGCTTAGGACAATATTTAAAATAACAACCCATTTAATTGCGCCTGCACCCACAGAAATCAAGCCAAACCCTAAAATAGCACCCACAATACTATGCGTGGTCGATACCGGCCAGCCCATCAGTGTCGCCACCAACAACCAAATTCCGGCCGATAATAACGATGCGAGCATGCCATAAATTAAAATCTCAGGATGTTGGGTAAATGCCGTAGGTGAAATAAGTCCACTTCGAATGGTTTGTGTCACTTGTGAGCCCGCCAGCATTGTTCCCGCAAATTCAAAAATAACGGCGATAATGATGGCCTGGCGAATGCTTAATGCTTTTGAGCCTACCGAGGTTCCCATTGCATTGGCCACATCATTAGCACCAACACCAAAAGCCATAAAAAAACCAAATAAACAAGCAAGGCTGATATAGATGTAATCCACAGTCTTATCCCTATAGAGGCATGTCAGATATCTTCATTGTAGCAAAAAAACGCGTCACTGATGACTTTTAGCTTGCTAAATTGCAGGAACGAATTTGGCACAAAGAGAATACGAACTCCTAATCCGGCTGCTAGACTTTACAGTGAGCCGGTACTAAAGTGGTGCGAGCGCAGTATTATAACAAACCAGGGACGCCATGACATTAGAGGTGAAAATTGAATTTATCAAAATTTAAATCCTCTATTCACTAGCCCCCTTTTTTGTAATGCAGAAAATAATACTTGCTGGTAGTGTGATTTTTCACTGCCCACTAACTCATTAATGATTTTATCATTTAGGTCCATGATATAACCAGTGTTATAACTCATATCAATCATGATTTTGCGTTCTTTATTGATATGACCAAAGCAAGAAGGAATATTTCCACACCGGGTTTCAGAAAATAATATATGGGAAAAAGGTGTGTTGTCATGGCCTAAACTAACTCCGTGACTTTGGGGCATATTATCAAACCCCAGTAGGTCAAATAGGGTTGGCCATAGGTCAAAGTGAGAAGAAAATGAAATTTTCCGATGCGCTAAAGCTGGGTGGGAGATTAAGAATGGGACCTTGGTTTGTTGATGAATAATACTATTGGAGTGGCCTCGGTAGCTCATTTCGCCAAATGATTGGCCATGATCCGCAGTATAAATAATGATGGTGTTTTGAAGGTCCATTAATGTTGAATAATGCTCAACTAACTGCCTAACTTGCAAGTCTGCTTCCAACGCCGCTTGCTTGTAACGCAGAAGGTCATCTTTCTCTGGGGTTTCATTATACACATAGTAGGGCATATGGGTTTGGATGTTTTTCATGTGAACAAAATATTGTTTGTTAGCAGTCATCTTTGCTGCTGCTTGTTGAGCCAGGACCATAACTCCGTCCACGGTGAGTAGGTTGTGTCCTTCCGGTAAATCGTCTAATTCATAATATTGCGCAAACTCTAGTTTATGCAGCAAAGGGATTGCAGGTTCGGGGCAAATATATTGTGTTAGGAAGTTATTGTTCTTCAAAATCTTTACAGCATTCTGGTAGAGAGTATTGAAGTATTCGCCTCGAAATAACGTATGGAATGAAGTGTTGGTATTCGGTGATAAGCAGATATGGTAGTCTGAAACCCAGGATTTTTTAGCCAATTCTTGAAAAAATGGTGGGGTGATATAGTCGCTGCTCAATGACTCTATTGAAAAAAGTAAAATATTCGCGCCCTTACAAAGCCCATGGTATTTTGATGGGTTTTGCTCTCTTTTGTTGGGCTCTATGATTTTCCTGTCGGTGGCTGTAAACTGAGTTCCTTGTATTGGCTTGATAGGTTCAGATGTTAAAAGCATAGTGAGACATGATGGTTGTGAGAAAAAAGGGAGGGATTTTGAAGAACGGAAAAGTAAGTAGATGATAATAAGAACCATAAAGGCTACTAACACGATGCTGAAAAAATATACATGTGTAATGATATGACTAAAGCTTCCGCGTAAAAGGGCTGAAAGACCAATGCATAACACCATGAGTATCAAAAAGTTATACCATTTTTTAAGTGTTATTTTCATTTTTGTTATTAAGAAAATAGAGAGTAATATGGATGTTATTGTTGAATATAAAAGCCAATCGGTTTTACTGAATAGTATTAAGTAGCAGTTAGTAGAGAAAATCAACACAAACAGAAGCATTTGTATGGGTAAGAGTTTAAAAATACTCGCTAGACTTGAGCTGCCTGGTGCCAGCAGAATATCACTATACTCTTTCGCCAGCTGTATTGTCTTGATACTTAAAGGGATACCAAATTGTTGGATGCTTATGATTGCACAGGCCAAATAAATCAAAAGCACGTTATAAACGACCCCTATAATTAGGCTAAGCCAGAACTGCTGTGCAAATATGCCGATACTCAGCCAAAATGTGAAAATAAAGACAACCCAGCAGTCAGCCCCACAGATAGGCAAGTCTTTTTTTGCGTTTTTTTTAGGAGGGATAATATAGCCCGTTGTTAAAAATTGCCGTTTGAATGAAAACACTATGCAGATAGATAAACATAAGCCCAAGAAGAGTTCGGGCAAGAGAGATGAAAAAGATAAGGGCATTAATATCTCCATATTCTTAATTGATGTATTATACCATTTGCAATTAGTTCATGAGTATTTAGGAGTGTTAGTTTCATGTGAATAATGGTGCTCGTGAAATACAAAAAATTGTAGGTGTAGCCAATCCTTACATCAAGGTTTTTTGTGTGAGCTAAGTGCCAGTAGCCACATTACAATGACGTGTTATAAATGCTCATGAACTAATTGCAGATGGTATTATGATATTCTGTTCTCGTCAATCTGTCAATGACTGGTATAGCCCTTGCTAGGAGCAAATGGTATTACTATTCACTATTTTATTCATCATATGGATGTTGATAGTAATTATTGAAGGCTTTTGCTAGGAGCGTATCAATTTGGAAAGCGTTTGGTGTACCAAAAGGCCTTCTGGGATACTGTCGGTCATTGATCCAGGCTTTATTTTCTTTTGGAGATGGCCATGTGCTCGTTGTGGTAATGCATTTTTCCGCAAAGTTTTTTATCTGAAAAGTGCGGCCAATTTGAATACAACCATTCATAAATATATCAACATATGATTGCGTAATTGGGTATTGAGCACTGGGTTTTTCGATATTGTTCGATCGTTGGGCATAAATCCAGTATGTTCCACTAGGGAGAGCCTTAAGCCCAAGTGGTTTTATCTCGCTCTTTTTAATCGCAACCCGACAATAGCCACTTTCTCGTCTATCTGTTGCTGCCACCTCATCATAACTTGTTGGATAATAGACCGCATTGAATGTTGAGCCTTTAGTTTAGCGGATTTTTGAGTTGTGTGTAGTTTTCAGTAAATTTCCTTTGACCTTAGGTGGTTACTACAATATAACCACGCGTTTTTTTACTTGTTGAATCAATCGTATCCATCGACGAGAAAAGACTTTTTGTTTTAACCCATACCGGTGGGTATTTATAACGAGCAACGTCTAGTAGCAAAAATCGATCCTCTTGTCTATTGTATGCCGCCAAGGGTGAAAAATGACCACAGCCTATTTCGCCAATATTTTTTCTGCAAAAATTAATGACGATGGCTTTATTTTTAGATCTAAGAACGGAAATTGCTAATTTCCTGAACGCATTAACACTTGAGTTGCTGGCATAATAGCGAACTGTATTCGGTGCATGGACCTTAATAACTTGAGTTATTTGATCTAATGTGGCGCCTTGGTACTGTACCTTT
>Ga0213863_10002716_pt1 | contig 12424 bp, 7 predicted proteins | sample PICome_8_FD_160128 | JGI IMG/M metagenome (GOLD analysis project Ga0213863, IMG submission 160128) | Coastal seawater microbial communities near Pivers Island, North Carolina, United States - PICO497 | ecosystem: Environmental > Aquatic > Marine > Coastal | place: USA: North Carolina | collected... | reverse complement strand
GGCGGGCGTGTCCCCCTCGAGCTCGTCGAGGGATCGGTCCTCCACCCAGTCCATGGGGAGCGGCGCGGGGAGAGCGCCGTCCCGGGCCACCTCCACCGTGGCCGCGATCTCGCAGGGCCCGCGCCCGGTGGCGGTCAGCTCCAGGTGGGCCGAGAGGCCCGCGCCCGAGGGCACGTCCTGGATCACCCAGCGCCACTCGCCTCCCGTGTCGAAGGCGCGGGTCGAGCCGCCGTGGAGCGGCCCCTGCACCAGCTTGTGGGAGGCGATAGGCATCAGCATCCGCCCCTCGCCGCGTACGAGGTGCGCGACCCGGCCGTGCTCCAGGTCGAACTCCGGGGAGACCAGGGTGCGGCCGGCCTGGACCCAGTTGAGCGACGACCCCCGCGAGGTCGAGGAGTCCACCACCTCCAGGTCTGCCCAGGTGGGGTGACCGACGGCGGCGGGGCGGGAGGTGATCCCGGCCACCTCGAGCGAGTCCTCACGGAGGTCGAGGAGCACGTCGCCCGCGCCGCGGGGGCCGGGGCCGAACCCGGGGCCGTTCGTGATCCAGCTCGGGCCCGAGAGCGCGTCGTAACGGACGAGCTCCCTCACGCCGCGGGCGGCGATGGCGACCTCGCCGTCGATGCGATCCAGCCAGTCCATCCACTGGCGGGCCCCGGCGTCGAAGCGCTCCGACCCCATGGCGTCGATCCAGCCGAGGAGTCGGTCGAGGTCCGCGCCATCCAGCGCGTCGCTGAACACGGCCAGGCGGGCCACGGGGAGGGCCACGTCGAGGACCTCGGGACCCGGCTCGTCGCTCAGGACAAAGTGGTCGCCGCCGATCTGGCCCCAGCCGCCCTCGTGCTCGTCCACGAAGCGGATCCGCACCCGCCGCCCCTGGAAGGGCTCGAGGTCGAAGCGGGCGGGGGTGAGGGTGTTGGTGCGGTCCGCGCTCGTGGCGATCAGCGCCTCTCCCGTCTCCGCGTCGATCAGCTCGACCCGGACCGTGGGCTCGTCCCCCCCGTTGACCAGGAAGTGGAGGTAGGACCGGATGATCGTGAAGGGCGCGCTGGTGAGGGTGCCCACGTAGGCGTCCGCGGAGCCGGGGGCGTCGGGGTGCCCCGCGTAGCTGTTGACGGCCCCTCGGCCACGGGGCTTGAAGGTCGGCTGGGACGAATGGATGTCGTCGCGCCGGACCGGGCGGCCGATGAACGCCTCCCCCTCCCGGACCCAGGGGCCCAGGGAGCAGTGGTCGAGGTCCTCGCCCTCGAAGTCCTCGAGCACGATGCACGGGCGCAGCTCACCGCGGGCCTCGAAGGCGGCGTCCAGCGCCGCGGCGGCGGCGTCGGTGTAGGGCTCGGGGGGCGTCACGGTTCGGGCTGCGGCGAGCACCCCGGCGAGCCCCTCCGCCTCAGCCTCCAGGGCGTCCGCCACGGCGTCGCGCGCGGTGATCTGTTGGCCGTCGATCCAGGCGGCCAGCTCCCGCGCCACGTGCAGGTTGTGGTCGTTGGACTCGTACCGGACCTGCCTGGGCGCGGTGGAGAGGGCGAAGCCCGCGAGGGCGTGGTAGTCCTCGGCGCTGATGGGGTCGAACTTGTGGTCGTGGCAGCGGGCGCAGGCGGCGCCGAGGGCCATGACGGACTTGGACAGCACCTCCACCTGGTTCGCGATGCGGTCGGTCTGATCCCCCCGCGGCTCCACGGGGGAGTGGACCTCCTCGCCGAGCTGCCAGGCGCCCGTGCCGAGGATCGACTCGTCCCAGAGTCCGGACGGGTCCATGCGCGGGGTCTCCACCAGGTCGCCGGCGATGAACTCGGTGATGAAGCGGTCGTAGGGGACGTCCGCGTTGAACGCGCGGATGACGTAGTCCCGGTATCGGTACGCGTTGGGGATGGGGTAGTCGAACTCGTGCGCCTTGGTCTCGGCGTAGCGGACCAGGTCGAGCCACCGTCGCGCCCAGCGCTCACCAAACGCCGGGGACTCGAGGAGCCGATCCACGACGCGCTCCCGCGATGCTGGCGCGGGGTCGGTGAGGAACGCGTCGACCTCTTCCGGCGTGGGGGGCAGGCCCGTCAGGTCGAAGGTCACCCGGCGAAGCCAGGAGCGAGGCGAGCTGGGCGTAGAGGGCTGGACGCCACGCTCGGCGAGGGCCTCGAAGAGGAAGGCATCCACCGGGTCCTCGTGGGACGCCAGGGTCGATGGCAAGGCCTCCACAGGCGGCTGGAAGCACCACGGCTGGGTCTCGCTCGCTTCGAAGTTCAGCGTTTGGGGGAGGTGGGCCCCCATCTCGATCCAGCGCTCGATGGCCTCGATCTCCTCGTCCGCGAGCTTCCCGTCCGGTGGCATCGCGGTGAAGGGATCCTCGTAGCGGACCGCCTCGACCATCAGGCTCGCCTCGAGGTCCCCAGGGACGAAGATCGGCTCACCCGCAGCGCCCGCGCGGAGGCCTGCGATGCTGTCCATCCGGAGGTCCCCCTTGGGCTTCTCCCCGGAGTGACAGTCGACGCAGCGCTCGGCCAGGATCGGGCGGACGCGCGCCTCGAAGTACTCCGCTGCCGCCGTCTCGTCAGGGGGCCGCTGGGCGAGGTCCTCCTGCGCGGGAGCCCCCGAGGGCTGGGGCGGTCGCGTCGGAGCCGCTGTCAGCGCGGCGAGGAGGAGAGGGCCGAGGATCATCGAGCCCCTAACGTACTACGCCAGGACGGATTCGAAGCGTCCCACTGTGCACTGTGCGGCGAGCTCCGTTGGCTGACCGAGGATGGCGCTGGCGGCCGCGCGCCCCAGTCCCAGGGAGAGGGTCATCCCATGTCCCCCCAGACCGCAGCACCAGTGGAGGCCCCCGAGCCTTGGATCGGGGCCGAGAATCGGTCGATCGTCGGGGGAGAGGTCCCTGAAGCCGCTCCAGCCCCGCTCGAGGGGAAGGGCAGCGCCCGGGCGGCGGACCCAACCGGCCACCGCCTCCGTGGCCATGCGCTCGATCTCCGGGTCCACGGGGTACAGGGGGGCCTGGGTCGAGGCCTCGAGCACGTCGCAGATGGAGATACCCCAGCGCGAGCCCTCGCGGCGAATATAGAAGGCCGCGTCGTCGTCCCAGACCACCGGGGCGGTGTTGCTCCGGCCGGAGTCGGAGTCGGAGCCCGAGTCGGAGCTGGAGTCGGGGGCGGAGCCAGGGTCAGGCGAGGTCATGAACATATGGCGCCGGGTGGTCCGGAGCGGCAGGTCGACACCGAGACCCCGTGCCATCGGCCCGCTCCAGGCCCCCGCGGCGACGACGACGTCCTCCGCGTCGAGGAGTCGGCCGTCGTGGAGCCGGACGCCCCTGACGGCGCCCCGCTCGCTCACCACCTCCGCGTCTCCCGCGTTCCGCAGGAGGGTCACCCCGGCCCGCTGGGCGCTGCTGACCAGGGAGGCCACCAGTCGCTCGCCTCGGATCCTCCCGCCGCGCTCGAACCAGTAGGCTCGGCCCTCGAGCCGAAGGGCGTCCTCCGCCTCTCGGAGGTCTGGCGCCAGTCGGCGCAGGGAGGCGGCATCGGGGCGCGTCACGATCCCGCGGCGCTCGAGGTCCGCGGTCCAGCTCGGCGCGCCCGAGTTGAGCACCAGCAGGCCGGTCCGATCCACCAGGCTCTCCGCGTCAAGCCCCGCCGCGATGGGATCCTCGAAGAGCCGATCGGTCTCCAGCGCGAGCGCGCGGGTGATCGGGTCGTTCACGGCCACGCGCAGGATCTCCGCGCTGCGACCCGTGGAGTGGGCGTCGTGTCGGCGCTCCCGTTCCACGAGGGTCACCTCGACCTCGCTGGCTTGGCCCTGGGAGTGGCCCTGTGAGCGACCCTGTGAGCGACCCTGGGAGCGGGCCAGGGAATGGGCGGTCGAGAGCCCTGCGATGCCGCCACCGAGGACGATGATCCGTCGACGGCTCACGGTCGGGCCTCCGCGCCATCATCCTCGAGGCCGTGGGACCTCAGGTCCAGGACCCGAAGCATCGCCGTGAGGACGAGGGAGTGGTCCACGGCACCGTCGAGGATGGCCGCCCGCATCTCCTCGAGCGACATGGTCCCCACGTGGATGTCCTCGCCGGGATCCTGAAGCTGCTCCCCGGAGCGGCGGCAGCCCTCGGCCAGGAAGTGGTGGCAGCGGTTGTTGAGGAAGGCGGGGTTGGGGGCGACGGCGCCCAGGGACCTCCATCGCTCGGCCACGAAGCCGGTCTCCTCGCGGAGCTCGCGCTTGGCGGCCACCAGGGGCTGCTCGCCCGGGTCGATCATGCCGCCGGGGATCTCGATGGTGGGCGCGCCGACGCCGAAGCGGTGCTGCTTCACGACGATCACGTCCCGCTCGGCGGTGAGCCCGACCACGTTGACCCAGTCAGGAGCGTCGACGACCACGCGCTCCATCCGCTGGCCAGTCCTCGGATTCTCGAGCTCTTCGAAGGTGGTGGTGAAGATCCGGTATTCGGTCCCCGCCCGGACACCGTGGCGCGGCCACGGCCTGGGGTCGGGGATCGACCGCGCTCCGGGTCGCTCGCTCTCAGCCATGGGAGCACGGTAGTCCGAGCTCGGGTGGAATGCACCGCTTGCTCGGCTGGGAACCTCATCAGATCTCTCGACGGATCTCGAGGATGGGGGCGGGGTGGGCCGCGATCGGGTCCTATTCTCACCGCCCCATGGGAAGCCGCGTCAGCTCCAGAGGCGCGCAGCCCATCTCCCCAGCACCTGCGGCGGACCACTCGGTGCGCGCGGGGCTCCTGGCCCTCACGGCCGTCCAGCTGTGCTTCGGGCTGTTTCCCGTCTTCGGCGCCCTGGCGATGGACCCGGCCACGGGCTTCTCACCCTTCGCCGTGGCAACCTGGCGCATCGCGGTCGGAGCGATCGTCCTGATGCTCCTTGCGGCGCTGCTCTACCGGCGCCGTGCGCTCCCGGCCCTGCGGGACATGCCGACCCTGTTGGGCTTCGCGGTGCTCGGGATCGTGCTCAATCAGGGGCTCTTCCTGGAGGGCTTGCAGCGATCGACGCCCATGAACGCAGGGCTCGTGATCTGTCTGATCCCGGTGTTCACTTACACGGTGGCGGTCGTTCTCGGCAAGGAGGTGCTGCGGGGGCTGCGCGTGCTCGGCGTCGTCGTGGCGCTCCTCGGCGCCGTCCCGCTCTTCCTCTCGAGCGGGGGAGACCTCTCCTCCGAACACGCCTTCGGGAACCTGCTGATGGCCGGGAACGCCCTCTGCTACGCGATCTATCTGGTGCTCTCCAAGCCCCTCCTGCGCCGCATGCCGCCGCTGGTGCTGGTGGCCTGGATCTACGTCCTCTCGGTCCCGTTCCTGCCGCTCTTCTTCGTGGGCGAGTCCCTGGCACCTGAAGACGCGTCGAGGGGGGCGTGGCTGTCCCTCGCCTACGTCCTGGTCTTCCCGACGATCCTCGCGTATGCGCTGAACTCGTACGCGCTCGCGCGAGTCGAGGCCTCGACCACCGCCTTCTTCGTCTTCGCGCAGCCCATCATCACCGCCCTGGCCGCGGCGGTGCTGCTGGCCGAGCGACCGACGCCCGAGCTGGGCTTCGCGGCCCTCGGCCTGTTCACCGGGATGGCGCTCGTGGTCAAGCGCCCTGCGCCGCGGCCCGCGGCGTAGACTCGGTCCCATGGAAGCCCCCGAGATCCCCGAGTTCCCGCAGTTCGTCCACGAGACCGTCACCCGCTGGTCCGACGACGACAGCCAGGGCGTGCTGAACAACGCCGTCTACCTGACGCTGTTCGAGGAGGCGCGCCACGGCTTCAGCCGCGCCGCCGAGGTCCTCATCGACGGGGCCTTCCCCTTCCTCCTGGCCCAGACCAACGTTCGCTTCGTGGCGCCCGGCCGCGGTGGAGAGAGCGTGCGCGTTGAGCTCTCAACGGTCCACGTGGGCACCCGCTCCTTCCGCCAGGCCTACCGCGTCCGCTCGGCCGAGGGTGAGATCTGGGCCGAGGGCGAGGCCGCGCTGGTGTGCTACGACCCGGACACCATGGAGTCGGCGGAGATCCCGGCGGACCTCCGCGACGCCCTCGAGGCCATGAAGGGCTAAGGGGCGTCCCGGGCGACGGGGCTCAGTCCGCGGAGCCGCCGCCGATCCCCAGGATCGCGCCGTAGACCATGTCCTCGTAGCTGCGGTAGACCTCGTAGGCCTCCGGGTCGTCGAAGGGCAGCAGCTGACTGAAGCTGAAGACCGCGATGCCGCGCTCGGGGTCGATCGTGTAGTAGGTGTTGAAGAGGCCGGACCAGTAGCCGACCCCTTCGGGCCGCGCGCCGTCCTCGCCGCCCACCTCGATCGCCCAGGAGAGGCTGTACCCGTCGTCGTACTCCTCGAGGGAGGTGCGCTCGCGTTCCTGCTGCTGCTCTGGATCAGGGGGCAACGTCACGCGGACTCCGTCCGGGAGTTGGTCCGTCATCATCAGGGACACCATCTCCTCGCCCAGGATCCTGACGCCGTCGAGCTCCCCGCCGTTGAGGAGACAGCGCAGGAACCGAGCGTAGTCCCGCGGAGTGCTGAGCAGGGAGCCCCCCCCGTAGAAGCGCTCCATGGGGACCGGGCGGACGTCGGGCATGGGGACGAGCACGCCCGTGCCCGGGATCCGGGTGTGCAGGGTGACCCGCCCATCCATGAGCGGTTCGGTGAGGTTGTAGCCCGTGGAGTCGAGCCCAAGCGGTCCGAGGATGTGCCCCTTGAAGTAGGTGTCGAGGTCCTCCCCTGAGAGGCGCTCCACGACCCTCGCCGCGACGCCCACGCCGCGGCCGTAGACCCACGCCTCGCCCGCGTCGAAGATCCGGCGAGGCTGGACACCGAACCCCCAGTCGTACTCACCCTCCTCGAGCTTGTCCGGCAGCGGCATGCCCGTGATGGGGTTGAGGCGGATCTCCGCGAGGATCGTCGGGCTCGTGAAGAAGTAGGCGAAGCCGGACGTGTGCCGCAACAGATCACGGAGGGTCAGGGGGCGGGCCGGGGGGCGCCGGGTCCCATCCTCCTCGAGGATCTGGATCTGTCGTAGCTCCGGCATGATCTCCTCGAGCGGATCGTCCAGCCCGACCCGTCCTTGCTCGACGAGCTGCAGCGCCGCCGTCGCGGTGATGGCCTTCGTCATCGACTGGATCTCGAAGATGCTGTCGGGGGACATGGGCGTCGGGTCGCCGATGCCATGCACCCCGTGGGACAGGAACTCCTCCGCGCCGTCACGGGTGATCGTGCCCACCACGACGCCGGGGATCGAGGTCCGGTCGACGACGGCGCCCATGGCCTCGCCGCGGGCCAGGGACGAGGCTTCGAGGCGCTCCTGGAGCCGCTGTGCGGCGGAGGGCGCAGGGGTCGAGCAGGAGCCGGCGAGGAGGCCAAGGGCGACGGCGAGCGGCGCGGGCGAACGGGGAGTCATGGGGGCGGTGGCGAAGGGAAGGACGCCCGGCCGTGCGAGGTGTGCCAGGGCGCGGGACAGAGCCTAGCCGGATCGACCATCGGCTCCGATAGCGCGCCGCCGCCCGGTCAGGGAACCTCCGGGTGAGAGTGTCCGGGGCGCCGGGATGTCCCGCGGCCCCGCCCCCGGTGAACCGGAGGCGGGGCCGCGGGAATTCCTGGGGTTGGCCGTCCGCTGGACGGCCGGCGGAGGGTCACTGGAAGGTAACCTCGAGCCCGTCCGTGAAGTTCGAGGTTGTCGAGCCGCCCACCGCGTCACGGTGCCAGGCCTGAAAGTTCCAGGTGTCGCCGGGAAGGACGCCCACGGTGCCGAGGGCGGGGTCGGGGAAGGCGGTGAGGTCGGCCGGGATGGTGAACTCGCCCGCTGGACCGCTGTTCACGATCTGCTGCTGGAAGCGCCCGACGGCGCCGCCGAGACAGAGATTGCCCTGGGAGCCGCCCGGGGTCGGGGCGAAGCCCTGCTGTCGAGACGTGATGAAGAACCCGAAGCTGTTGGCGGGTAGTCCGCTGGCCGTCAGGTTGAAGTCGTTCAGTGCGACAGAGGGCGACCCATCGGCGCCCATGGAACCCGCGGCGCCCGTGGAGTTCGGGTTGGCGGCGCAGTAGTTCGAGCCGAGGCCGCCGCCCGCGTACTCCACGAGGAAGCTGGTCGTGTTGACGTGGTTCTCCTCCGCGTCGTTCCACTGGCCGCTCCCGAACATCTCCGCGTAGTCCTCGGCGCCGCCGTTGGCAGCGTTGTTGTTGGGCTCGCCGGGGAACCAGTTGGTGAAGGTCGCATCGGTCCCGTCGATCCAGACCCAGCCGCCGTCGGGCTCGGAGTACTGCGGGTGGGTGGTGTCCTGGAAGAGCCCGACCCAGGGGCGCCCGACGGGCAGGTTGTTCACGACCCAGTCGAGATCGGCCTGGTCGGAGAGGACGGCGAGGCGGCCTGGCTGACCGAGCCAGACGAGGTCAGCGGCCCTGTCACGGGCCTGGGTCCAGGAGAGATTGTCGTCGACCAGCTCGTAGTAGCGGCCGTTGTTCGGGTTCAGGGCAGGGATGTACTCGGACAGGGTGAAGGTCCCCGTGCCGGTGCTCCCCACGGATCGAGAGCCAAAGCGGATCAGGTACTGCTGGCCCGCCGCTGCGGCGAATCGCACGTTCGAACCGATGTTGCAGTCGATCGCCGAGCAGGCGAGCTGCATCAGGTTGTTGCAGTCGTTGCCGTCATAGACGGCGACGCGCGTCTCGAGGGAGGTCTGGCCGCACACCTCCACGGTGACCCGGGCGTTGTTGGGCGCCGTCCAGAGGAACCAGACGTCCTTGCGGACGGGAAGGCCGTTGCAGTCGGAGAGGCCGGGGGTGGGCGTCGCGCTCGTGTTGTCGAAGGGGTGCGGCCCAAGGCCGGAGATGGGCTGGGCGTTGGCGCAGTCGTCCGCACCCTGGGCGAAGGCTCCGGAGACGGTGAGCGTGGCGAGGGCGAGCAGGGAGATCGAGCGGCGCATGGTCGGTGTGGAAGGAGGATGGAGAGGACCGTTGGACGGTAGCAGCACCCCTTGGATCCCGCCATCCGCCCGCCCCTGGACCCTCCCGGTCCAGCTCTCAGCTAGCGCTCGCGCTCAGTTCGTGCAGAAGGCACGGCTGTCGACGAACTCGCGCGTTCGCCGGACCTCCTCCTCGCAGACGCGCTGGCCGAGGTCGCGCAGGTACGCGAGGTCCTGCGGCGCGAGCTGCCGCCAGCGCCGGGGGGGGACGATGGACTCGACGTCGTCGGCGCCAAGGACCATGGCGAGCATCACGAGCGCGAGGAAGCTCCCGGCCTGGCTCGGGTGCTCACGGTCGGCTGCGTACAGGTCGAGGTCGGGCCGCTCGCGTCGTGCGATCCCGAAGGCCTCTCCGACCGGCACGACTTGAACGTTCTGCCCGAGCGCCACCCCTCGGTGGGCAGCGACGATCTCCTCCAACGACAGCCACCCCAGCCGCTCGTAGTCCCAGGTCATGAAGAGGATCGGGCGGGCTCCCGCATCCCGGACCAGCTCGATGAGCTTGCCTGCGTGCTCCTCAAACGAGGCCACGGTGGACTCGGGGATGTCCGCTTGGAGGACGACGACGTCTGCCTCACCGGCGTCGATCCGGTCGAGCACCTCGTCACGATGCCAGTGGGTCTCCAGGGAGGCGCCGCCCTCGACGCAGGGCTCCACCGTGACCCCGCGATCCTCGCTGTCGAGGGCCGCGGCGAGCGGCTTCCAGAGGCCGCCGTTCCAGAAGGTGAAGCTGTTGCCCACCATGAGGACGCGGCCCGGAGGGGGGACGTCCCAGCGGTGCGCCGGGCGAGCTTGGGCGTCCTCCGCTGTTGCCTCGCCGGGCGAGCTGGGAACCGCTCGGTCGTGGGGGAGCGGGGCCGCGCTACAGGCGGCGAGGGCGGGCACCGCGGCGAGGGCAGCCGGCCCCGCCAGCGCGCGGAGGCCCGCGACCGCAGCTGCCGGCCTCAACGGTCGGCCCCGAGCTCGACCATGGCGTGCACCCACTCGGTCTCAAGGGCCGGGGCCATGGGGACGACCCAACGATGCGCGGGTCGAGTGTTCCACTCCGCCCGCCAGGCGCGGTGCTCGGGCGTGTCGGGGAAGGACTCGGTGTCGGGGTAGGGGTACCCGCTCATGGCGTGGAACGGGAGCGGCTCGACCTCGAGGGCCTCGTACGTGTTGTGGTCCCGGTCCTTGGCCCAGCCGTCCAGGAACACCAGGTAGTCCCGCACGTGCCCTTCGGGGATCGGCGGCAGCTCGGAGGCGTCGAAGCGCAGGGTGAGCGCGTCGCCCGAGCCCATGATCACGTCCTGATCGTCGACCGCGGTGAGCAGGGGACCTACGGCCCCGTAGCGGGTGTAGTCCCCGGGGTGCTGGTCCCAGCGGGGCTCCATGGCGACCTTGTCCCAGTCGAAGAAGAGGGGGAGGTCTTGCCGGTCGGGGACCTGGCCCTCGGAGAACCCGCGGGACCACAGGCGCGTCCCGATCGGCTCCATGGAGGAGGTGATCAGGCCGGCGTCGTCGTCGCAGGTCGCGAGCTCGATGCAGTCCCAGTAGAGCTCGAGGGTCGAGCCCAGGCGCATCCGCGGGTCCTCACGGTTCAGGATCTCCGAGACGTCGATCACCATGGTCTTCGTCTTGCCCGCGGGGAACCCCACGGGCGGCCCGGCGGGGACCCAGGTCCCGTCGGGGCCAGGGATCTCGATCACGGGCGGGATGAACTCGACGCCCGGTGTCGCGGCGGCCGCCACGTTCGCGCTGGCGTCACTCCAGAAGAACCAGCCCGTGGCGACCATGCGCAGCAGCTTCGCGTCCTTGACGTCCGCGGGGTCAAATTCCAGCTCGAGCCAGTGGGGCTCCGCGAGCCCGAGGTACTGGCCCGCGAGGCGCTCGAAGGGGACCGGGTGGACGGAGTCGCGGTCGCGGAGCTCGGCGGTCCAGTCCGCGCCGTCGGAGCCGGTGGCCTTGCGCACCTTGGCGACCCGCTCCACCACGTGGGTGTGGGGCTCGGGGAAGGGCGGGAACTTGAAGCGCTCGTTGGGGTAGATGGCCGTGCCCGCGGGGTGGTCCACCACGTCGAGGCGGACCCGGTCCAGGTAGGTGACCTCGCGCAGCTCCTCGGTGAACTGGAGCACCAGCTCGTCGTTCTCGTCGGGGACGAGCTGATCCCCACGCACGAGCACGTACTCGTCGTGGTCCGGCGGCACCAGCATCCCTGGCGCCATGGGCAGGCCCAGGGGCGTGATCCCGATCACGTCGCTGATGAACTCGAACGTCTTCCCGTTCCAGGTGTAGAGGAACGGGCAGGAGCCAATGAGGCCCTCGGGCTGGACGCCGAAGTCGGAGTTGTCGAGGAAGAACTGGACGCCGGCCTCGACGTCGAGCTCCTGCTGGACCACGCCGTTGGGCCAGGAGACTCGGACCACATCCGCATAGGGCCGGTCGCCGATGCCGACGATGGCGGCCTCGCCACGGAGGTACACGCGGCGGTAGAGGTCCTGGGCGCGTACCTCGAGGACCGCGCCGACCGCCTGCCTGTTGTCCTTCTGGCCGACAAACTTCAGCAGCAGCGCGTTCTTCGCCGCGTTGGTGGGGGAGATGGCCACCAGCCCCTCGTCGGTCAGCTGCATCACCTCGAGGGTGAGCGGCGCGTAGGGGTCCGGCCGGTCGATGTCCCTCACCAGCAGGTCGCGGCCGCCTCCAAGGGGGACCTCGAACGCCAGCGGTGCCGGCTGGGTCAGGTTGAGCAGGCCGCGGCAGCTCCCTGCCGGGTCCATCCACACCAGGTCGACCGCCCCGTTCATGTCGAGGTCCGTGACCTCCACATGGCTCTCCTCGGCGACGTTCACGTCCAGATCCGCGGGCTCATAGGTCCCCTCGGCCGTGCGGCGGAACCAGCGCGAACCGCCGGCCCCGGGGACGAGCAGGTCCGGGCGGCCATCGGCGTCGAGGTCCGCCACGGTGGGCTCCCGGAGGAGGGTCGCTCCAGCGAGGCCGCTCGCTCTCAGGTCCTCGAAGAGCCCGCGCCGCAGGGAGTCCATGAGGTGGGTGGCCCCCGCTCCGCCAAAGAGCAGGTCAACGTCGTTGTCGCCGTCGAGGTCCTCGGCGGCGCACCAGCCGAAGTCACCGGCGGGGAGCGACGCGGCCTCGCTGGCGTCTCTCCAGGCGCCGCGCGGCTGGACGTTGCCGTCCTTGTCGACCAGGGCGCCGGCGCCGTCGTTGCGGAGGAGCCGCGCTCCGAAGGCGCCGACCACAAGCAGGTCGAGGTCGCCGTCGTGGTCAAAGTCCACGGTCTCGAGGTCGCGGATCTCTCCTTCGAAGGCCGGGAGCGGGACCGGGGAGAGGGTCCAGCGGGGACCCTCATCGTCATCCGACTGCTCGAAGAGCACGAGGCGGTCACCCGCAGCTGCCAGGACGTCGAGGGTGTCGCCGCTGAGGCGTTGGTTCAGGTCGAGGGCACGGACCGGGCCGGTGATCCCGGACGCTGCCAGCTCTGTGGTCTCCAGCGAGGAGTCGTCGCTGCCA
>Ga0213863_10002714_pt1 | contig 12427 bp, 24 predicted proteins | sample PICome_8_FD_160128 | JGI IMG/M metagenome (GOLD analysis project Ga0213863, IMG submission 160128) | Coastal seawater microbial communities near Pivers Island, North Carolina, United States - PICO497 | ecosystem: Environmental > Aquatic > Marine > Coastal | place: USA: North Carolina... | reverse complement strand
TTTTCCTTTTAGAGTCACTAGTGCATACAGACATCCGACTCACCCAAACGAGTCGCGCAAGCAAGCAACAGGGGCGCATTGCACCGGCAAGGCTATCGACATTGCAGTAAGTGGAGCGCAAGCAGTAGAGCTCGTTTCTGTAGCTATTGCTAACGGAATTACCCGCATTGGTGTAGCGCAGAAAGGTAATAACAGATTTATTCACTTAGACATCTGCACTAAAGAAGACTTTCCAGACCGCGATTATTTCCCAGAGGAAGCAATCTGGTCGTATTAGTTTCATAGTAACTCCTACTTGCCTCACTTATGTGGGGCTTTTTTTTGCCTAAAGTTAAATTAACTGTTTACATTTGTTAAGTAATCGTTTAACCTTTGCTTGTCACTTAATTAAATGAGGTATAAAAAATGACAGACATTAATAAACTTTCTGACTACGAGCGCGGTGAATGGGACTGCGTTCATGGTCACACAGCAAGAGATTGCGACTCAGATGAATACTATAGAGGCTATGGCGAGACTTACGCCAAAGAAGCAAATGCAACTTGGTACTCTGAGCAAATCTTTGAACCATTTATAAAACAAACTATGGGAGAAAAATACAATGAAATCTAACGTATGGAAAACGCTATCTGCTATTGATGTGTCTAATCACATTGACACTAAAGGCGGCTTGCATTATCTATCTTGGGGGTGGGCTTGGTCTACCCTTTGCGAACACTATCCTGATTCTAGCTACAGCTACACCGAACCTAGATGGTGCGAGAACACCAACACAGTAGAGGTCGAGGTAACAGTAACAGTAGAAGGTAAGGCGGTCACTATGTGGCTACCTGTTATGGACTTTAGAAACAAGGCTGTTGAGAACCCAACAAGCAGAGACATATCTGATGCGCGTATACGCTGTTTAGTTAAGGCGATTGCAATGCATGGTTTAGGAATGTGCTTGTACATGGGTGAGGTTAAGCCGCAGAAAGTAACTGATGCGACTAAGGAAAAGGAAGCCTATCAGGACATGATTGTTGACCTATTGCCTAGCGTTAAAGCTATCAAAGACGGCATAGCGGCTAATGATTATTCGACAGCAAACGAGGCATGGAAAGAACTCACAGATGTTGAGAAGCAACTTTTATGGCGCGCCCCCAGTCGCGGTGGAGTGTTCAGCACTCAAGAACGCGCTATTATGAAAACCACTGAATTTAGAGAAGCCAACTAGGAGAAGATGATGAAGAAGTTAATAATAGTTTTAAGTTTACTATCAATGAGTACAGCAGTTTACAGTTCATGTTTCTGGACTAAGATTGCCGAGATCAAAGGACAGGGTGGAGTTATTTGCACATGGAGATGTGGCTTTGGCTCACAAGCAGTTCACACAACAACTAGCGGCATGGCATTTTGCCCAAGACCACGATAGGAGAAGATGATGAAAGTAGGAATTAATGTAAGAATTGACGTAACTAAGATTGATAAATCACGACTATACAAGGGTGCGAAAGGAACTTATTTAGACCTGACCACCTTTGTTGATACTGTCGAGCAAGACCAGTACGAGAACAATGGCTTTATCAGCCAGAGTCAGACCAAAGAAGAGCGCGATGCAGGGCAGAAAACGCCTATCTTAGGCAATGTAAAAGTGTTCTATACCGATGGTGACAGTGCGTCTAGCAACACTGGGAAAGTTAAACAGGTAATGCAGGAAGCTGATTTACTAGAAGATGACATTCCGTTCTAGTTAAAAACCCCGCCCCGAAGGGCGGGTAAACCATAGGAGTGATGATCGGGGAAAACCATCACCGACAATATACCACAGGAGAAAACCCAATGATAGATTTTGGCGAGTGTTTGAAGAAGGCACAGCAAGAAAAAAACGTAAACAGTTCACAGCTTGCACGACTGGTTGGCGTTCACAGACAGCAGGTTAACATCTGGCGCAATAAAACCAACGTGAGGTTAGATACTGCCATTAAGATTTGCAGTGCCTTAGAATACAATTTAGATGAGTTTATCGGGCTATAAAAGAAAACCCCCTTACGGGGGCTTTACAAGTGCAAGTATTATTGCAATACTGTATGTGCGGATACAGAAAGGTAAGTCTAACACAGTATTTTACTGTCTTGAAACATCTCCTTTCTTTTTTTCGCGCTTTAGTTATCGGGCTAGAGGCTAGGGAATCTCTTAAATAAAACCCTAGAGCGAAGTTGACCCTCTTGACATAGCCCCAAAAGCAGATCGGTTTCTGCTGATGGATAGATTAGATATTCAATACGATAACGAAATAACCGCGAAGTCGCTTTGCCCTTTGATCGAATTTTTAACTTTGCGTAGTTAAAGGGTGAAACGTGCCTTTGAATATATATTTAAATACATATTTAATCACATAATCAGGCGAGGCTTGACCGAGCCATAGGAGATGAACATGGCAGTAATAATAAAAGGCATTGCAAATGTCAGAGACAGAGACAGAACAATAAAGAACACTCAAATAAAATCTATAAAGGCAAGAGTGCCAGAGAACAATGTCTACAGTGCTAAGGCAACAATAGATACAATTTGGGGTTCTATAGAGCTTACAGGTATGACATTGCATGACATTATAAAAGATACACTGGAAGATAATCAGTATTTTAGAGACGTATTAGCCAACTACATTAAACAAATCAATGATGAACAAGGGGAATAACATGACACAGATATCAAGAGTTCTACAATACTTACAAGATGGCAAGAAACTAACCTGCCTAAATGCTTTTAATGAACTAGGCATAACACAGGTAGCCGCTAGAATCTTTGAGCTTAAAGAGCAAGGGCATCCAATCCAGAAGAAGATGATTACAGTGACCAACCGATACGATGAAAAATGCAGTGTCGCTGAATACTATATGGGTGATAACAATGTTGCTTAATAACGGGGATACCTACGAGGTAGATCAGGCAGACATTATCCAGTGGGAAAAGACTTACCCTGCTATCAATGTTTACCAAGAACTGAATGCAATGGAGTCTTGGCTTGATGCCAATCCTACGCGCAGGAAAACACCTAAAGGAATCAAGAGGTTTATTAATTCTTGGTTGGCTAGAGCGCAAGACAGGGGTGGATCACCACAGGTTAAATCTAAAACCCACAGCATCAGGAACAGGAACATTGAAGACAGCCTAGCTGATGTGAGTTGGATTGCTAACGTAGAAGCAAAGAACAGAGCCATTAATCACTTTATGGGTAAGTATGGTTTCTATTGGGATGGGGAGAGAAAACATGGGTAGTACAAAGAAAGTTTTATATAAAGGCAAGCACCCTGATTTGGTTAATGGCAAATCGTACGGCTATGAAGATTACGCTAGGGTTGCCGGTGTTGGTTATAAGAGTCTGTATTCTAGGCTCTACGGAAAAAATGTCGTAACTGATGTTGATCTGCGACCAATTAGAACGCCTGTTAATATTGGAAAAACCAAACCTAAATGGGATGGGAACGACTTATCTCAGAAGTGGCTAAGCAGACCATTATGAATCCATATTATATTAATGAAACCGAAAATGGCGCAGTCATAAGTTTTAGCGGGGGGCGTTCATCTGCTTTTATGTTGTATCAAATTTTAAATGCGCACAATTTTAATCTACCTAGCTATATCAAGGTCATATTTGCTAACACAGGAAAAGAGATGCCACAGACACTAGACTTTGTGCGCGATGTTGGAAAAAACTGGGATGTTGACATTGTATGGCTAGAATATACTGGCAAAAAACAATACAAAGAAGTCTGTTACGACACAGCAAGCAGAAAAGGAGAGCCTTTTTCACAGCTAATTGAAGATAAAAATTATTTGCCAAATATGATGGCTAGGTTTTGCACATCTGAGTTAAAAATACTTACCATAGAGCGATATATGCAGACTGCGGAATATTTGCACATTGTTGGCATAAGAGGCGATGAACCTAGAAGAGCCGCAAAGATCAAAAGCAAAGACAATCATTTAGTGCCTTTATTTGATGCAAAAGTCACTGAAAATGATGTAAGGCTATTCTGGGAAAGTCAGGACTTTGATCTTGCTATGCCACCTGCGGGCGTTAATACGTTAAGCAATTGCGATTTGTGCTTTTTAAAAGGGTACAGCATAAAGCAGTCAATTATTGAGCATAATAAATCTATTGCAGACTGGTGGATTGAACAGGAAAACAAAATAAATTCTAGGTTTAGATTCGATCAGCCTAGCTATGAAAAAATGCAAATTATTGCAACTGACCAGAATCAACTGTTTGATTTTGACGATGAATCAGTAGCTTGTTTTTGTGGCGATTAATGTGACTGAGGGGGCATTTGTGAAGTTTAACAACAAAGAAGAAGTCAATAAAAAGGTGAAGTTCCTGATTGAGGATATGCTCAACTGGGATTTCACCACCCCTTTATCGGTAAAGCTAGAGCCATATCAGAACCCAAGAAGCCTAAACCAGAATGCTTTGTTACATATGTGGTGCAGAGAGATCGTTAAGGGCATGAAAAAGAAAGGCTTTGAGGTTTCAGAGGGCGACCCTGTCGAGGCATGGAAGCTCTGGCTAAAGCGCAGATTCTTAGGCACAGATGATTTCAGGATAAGCAAGACCGAGATCAGTGGTCAGGTGAAACGCAGTAGCCAACTGGGAAAGGGCGAGATGGTGCATTTCTTAGATCAGTGCTATCATTGGGCAAGTGAGCAGGGGATACAACTAACCATACCGCGAGAAAGCGAATATGCGGAGTTAAAAAACCAACAGGAGCAATAGGCGATGGATAAGATCGACCCACGAACACTGTTAGAGTTAGACATACCAAAAACCGATAGACAGATTGAGTACCTAAAAGCCGTCATAGAATACGGCTCAAACTCTAAAGCCGCAGAGAAGCTAGGCATTAACCGCAGATCAATTGACCGCAGTATCAAACTGGTAGAACACAAAGCCGCCCTTGTAGGCGTAGCACCACACCGAAACCTAAGCCGCCAAACCGCAGAGGGATTTGAAGCAAAGAGAATCTCAACAGCATACAAAGAAGACGGCTCAGTTGCCTTGCAATGGGTTATCCAAGAGCCACACAAACGCGATATGCGGGCAAAGATTGAAGCCTTATTGGATGGGTTAGCTGACGATATAACAGGGCTTAAAAAGCCATCTAAGCCGCCTAAAGAGGTAGATGAAGACTATTGCGCTATGTATCTAATAGGAGATCACCATTTTGGGATGCTTGCTGACTCAGATACTAAGCTAGATGACGATGACTGGGATGTGAAGATTGCCTCTAAGATTCTAGTTAATGCGACTGATCGACTAGCCAAGAGAGTCGGAAACGCGCATACAGGTGTTCTGGTTAACGTAGGTGATTTTTTTCACGCTGATAGCAGTGCCAACACAACTACAGCAGGAACGCCAGTAGACGTAGATACACGCATTGGAAAGACCTTTAAACTAGCAGGGCGGTTGTTCCAGATTCTTATTGATAAGATGCTAGAGACACATCAGGAAGTGGTCGTAATTAACGTACGCGGCAACCATGACTCTGATATGGCTTGTCACTTATCCAGTTGCTTAGAGTTACTGTACGACAGAGAGCCTAGAGTTGATGTGCTTAAAAACTACTCTAAGTTCCTGCACTGGGAATGGGAGAATAATTTATTTGTCTACCATCATGGTGATAGAATAAAGCATGAGCAGATTCTACAGGCGGTGATAACAAACTTAGATGAAGAATGGTCGAAGTGCAAGAACCGCTATTGTCATTTAGGGCATATTCACCACCACATGAGCAGGGAAGTTGGCTCTATGCAGTTCAGTCATTGGGGTAGCCTAACAGCAACCGATCAATGGCACAGCGATTCTGGCTATGGTGCAGAGCGATCTATGACAGCGATTGTTTATCACAAGCAGTATGGCGAAGATTCAAGAGTTAAAATAAACGTGGATGCAGTCAAATGAGCAGAGTAATTAAATTTCCAGAGGGTGAAGATGATGGAACTGATGACAACGATATCAGAGTTACTAAAGAGTTCTGTAGTACTTGTGGTGGCGGGCTTGAGTTGTGGACTTCTAGCGATCTTGTGGCTTATGGTGTTTGTTCTTATTGTGATATGGGAGTTGGTTCACAGCCCATTATACTTGTTAAGACTACTGAGCATTAAATGGCAAAGCGCAAAAAAGCAACAGTAGCCCAAGAGGTAGAGAAAGCCGCCAAGCTATTACAGCGTTACGTAAGGCTAAAGGCATCTGATGATAATGGATACTGCACCTGCGTTACCTGCGGCAAGGTAGATCACTATAAGGCGATGCAAGGGGGACATTTTATTCCCAGAGGAAGAACTAGGTTGAAACTTCTGATTGAGAATGTGCATCCGCAATGCCCCTATTGCAACCAGTGGGGTATGGCTCAGGCTCATTATGTATTGCGCTACAGAGAATGGATGGTGGATTACTATGGCGAACGCAGGGTAAAGGCTATGGAAAAACTAGCATGGCGAACAGCACCTAAGTTTAATCGGGAAGAAGTGATCGAATTTCAGAGGGAATTGAAAGAAAAAATCAAGGAAGAAGAGTACAGAATAGGCGAATATTGAAATAAAGTTAATAAAAGTGTTGACAATGTATATTAATCGGTTTACAGTACACCTACATTAATCAAACAGAGGCAACAAAAATGAACAATTTAGAACTTAATCAAATCGTAAAAGGCAGAGTAGGTTATTTTTTAGTGGTAGGATTTAGAAGTATTGATGGCGCAAGCTACGCACAGGTAAAGAGTGTAAACCCAAGAGATTTTACACAGGTAGCAAGAGGCGAATTAGCACTACCAACAGAAACTTTGCAAGCAATCTAAAAACAATGCCCCGAAAGGGGCAACTAATCAAGGGGAAATACTATGGAACATCAATTAACTTACATGGATATTAAGCGCAAGGAACAGCGTAAAACCGATTTCAACGATAACATCAAAGGCATTGTAGGCGCGTTAGCTCTATTTGCTATGTATGCAATCGTTTCTACTATGGACTACCAAGACTGCTTGCGAGGTGCATCATGTTAATCTATGAAGAGTTTGTCGGTAAGCACTACGATGCTTTGTATAAGGAAGATTCTAGGTTGTCTGATCTGCCTGACGAAGCAATGGATGAAGCTGTTTACATCTGGCTAAACAGTCACAAGACTTGGTTCGAGGACATCTACCCTGCAACATTCAGCAGAGGCGTAGGCAAAATAGCCACAGAGATGCTGTTTGGTAAAGCACCATCAGCAAGCAAGATAGTGTCTAACCTGTTTGTTGCTATGGCAGAGGATGCAGTAGAGCATGACAAGGATGATCTATGGTGGTCAGAGGCGTTAGAAACGCACCTAGACAGCATGGTTAATTTAGATAACTTTGCTGATGACCTTAGAGATCGAATCTACCTGTACCTAGAACACACAATAGAAGAGGCAATCTTTGATGAGTTCGCAAAGCAGAAAGGCGAAAACGATAGGGAGCATGGAATCTATGACTGATCTAGCGAAAAAATGGCAAGAACTTAGAGACGAATACCCGCCTCTGGAAATACCGCACGACAAAGAGGAGCGCACACAGTTTGAAAACTGGGTTGCAGAAATGGGATTCGATGGGATAATACAAATTGATAGGGTGAAGCAAGATGACAAAAACTAAAAAAGCAATAAAAGAGGTAAACCAAATGGCAGATAAAGCGATACTAAAAGCGCAGTTTGATGCGTACAAAGCTAAAGCAAAAGCATGGTTAGCTGTCGAAGTATACGGACACAGCAGGGGAAAGATTCTACTAGCGGCATTTGTAATGGTTGCCGCAGTAATTACAGCTTCATAGTGTAACCCCTAGTAGCAAGGCATCCTCCAAAAGCCTGATTAGCCAGAGTGGTTCACTGGTGCTACGAAACGAACCATCTACTCAGGTAATAACCAATATGCTTAAAAAGCATTAGATTGCGTTCTAAGACCTCTATATAATCCCGCCTTAACAACCTGAGACCCCCTATGAAAACTATCCTTACACTGGCGATTATCGCCCTTGTATGTATTGCCTATGATGATTTAGGCGGTAGATATATGAGAAAAGAAGACCAACCTGAAAATTAATTGCTTGACTGTAAAGCATTAGTTATAGTATATAGGCGATAGATAGAACCAATAATGAGGTAACTACTATGATGAGCCTAGAGCTAACGAACAAGATCAACACTTGTAAAGAGAACGGATGGACTGATCTATTGTCTAAGCTAGACGAGATCACCCAGAGCCTAATCGAGAACCCTAGTGCAGGGCATCAGATCAAAACAGCATTAGTCTTTTGGAAAGATGCGGTCGACTGTCGCACCAAAGGACTACCACCACAAGAGCATGATATAATAATCAAGAACCCCAAGATGAATACCAGACAGGTGTTCGGAGCAGATATGTAAGATGGGAAGACCCAAGTGGATTCCAGATGCAGAGATATGCGCTAGAGCCTCAGAAATGGCTTCTAGGGGCTTAACTGTAGCTCAGATAGCTGATTGCTTAGGGGTATCAGAATCGACCATGTACAACAAGCAGGAAGAGTATTTAGAGTTTATGGACTCTATAAAAAGGGGAAGAAGTAAAGGCATGGAAGAGATCACTAATGCTTTGTTTGAGAAAGCTAAGGCAGGTGATAATACATCTATGATCTTCTACCTAAAGACAAGAGACAGAGAGAACTGGGGCGAGCAGTACATAGAACCAGTCAAAGAGATACCACCTATTAATATAACTGTTCACCCTGATGCAATTAACAAAGCCTCAGAGTGAGATCTTCTGTTCACCCTCTAGGTTTAGGGCGGTAGTAGCAGGAAGACGATTCGGCAAGACGTTCCTCTCAACAGGAGAGATACTTAGAGCCGCTATTGGTGGTGCTAACAGAAACTGTTGGTATGTAGCTCCTACCTATGGGGCGGCTAAAGAGATTGCTTGGGATATGCTTATACACACTATCCCAGAAGAGTACATAGCCAAGACTAATGAGACATCCTTAACGATCAGGCTAATCAATGGTTCAGTAATCAGCCTTAAGGGTGCAGAGAAGCCTAACAACTTGCGAGGTAGAGCATTGGACTTTGTAGTGCTAGATGAGTTTGCAGATATGCGACCAGAGGCATGGAATGAGGTTCTAAGACCATCTCTATCAGATAGGCAAGGAAGCGCATTGTTTATCGGTACACCTAAAGGCAGAAACCATTTCTACGATCTATGGGCAACAGGTTTAGATGGTGCAGAGGGATGGGATTCATTCCAGTACACAACACTAGATGGCGGCAACGTACCAGAGAAAGAGATTGAGCAAGCTAGAAACGACCTAGACGAGCGCACTTTTAATCAAGAATACTGCGCTGAATTTGTTACTTACTCTGGTTTGATATATTATGCCTTTAGTAGAGAGCTATCTGTCGTCAATATAGATGATAACGATGGCACTCTGCATATTGGTATGGATTTCAACCTTGATCCAATGAGTGCTGTTATATGCTTAAGGCATGGGCAAGACTTACTGGCTATAGATGAGATCGTTATGTATGGGTCTAACACAGATGAAATGGTTGCTGAGATAAAGGATAGGTATCCTAACCGGCACTGCATCATTTATCCTGACCCTGCATCAAGACAGCGCAAAACAAGCGCAGGTGGTCGGACTGATTTGTCGATCTTACAAAACGCAGGATTTAGCGTTAAGGCGAAGAAAGCTCACCCATTGGTCAGGGATAGAATCAATGCGGTTAATAGTCGTTTACTGTCAGGTGATGGTGAGCGACATTTGTTTGTTAGCCCTAAGTGCAAGCAAACCATTAAGAGTTTAGAAAGACAGACTTATAAAGAGGGTACGAGTATTCCTAACAAGGATGGCACTGACCACATGAACGATGCGTTAGGCTATCTGGTAGAGTATTTGTTCCCAATTAGAACCGAATATAACACTCCGCAACCTACTAGGTGGACTTGATGGAAAACAGCGTAATTGAAAACACTCACCCAATCTATGAAGACTACAAGTTCAGATGGTCTTTTTATCTCAGAAGCTACATGGGTGGAGAAGATTATAAAGAGGGTGGCTACCTAACAAGCTACATCTCAGAAGACAAAGACGAATATGCTAGACGTTTAGACCTAACCCCGATGGACAACCACTGTAAGAACATTGTCCACATCTACTCTAGCTTTCTATGGCGCGTACCGCCTACAAGAGCATTTAACAGCCTAGCCAACAATGCCGCACTAGAACCCTTTATGAAAGATGCTGATCTTGATGGTCGCTCTTTTAATGCGTTTATGCGACAGGCGCAGGTTTGGTCTAGCGTATATGGTCATGTTTGGTTGATGATTGATAAGCCGCAGTCTAATGCCTCTACAAGAGCAGAAGAACTAGACCAAGAGATTCGCCCTTACATGACTCTAATCACGCCAGAGAACGTGTTTGATTGGAAGTATGAGCGCACTGCTAGTGGCAGACATAAGCTAGTCTATCTAAAGGTCAGAGAATCAGTAGATCGCATTAGCAACACCGAGACTGAGGTTTATTACAGAGTATGGCGTGAAGACACTATCGAGACTTGGCGCGCCACTAACAACGAAGAACAGCACCTAGAGACTATCGACAATGCACTAGGCAAGATACCTGCTGTCTTTCTACCTGCTAATAGATCGCCTTTACGCGGTATTGGCACAAGCGATATTGCTGATGTGTCGTATATGCAACGAGCTATCTATCAAGAGTTATCAGAAGTAGAGCAGTTGATTCGTATCAGTAACCACCCGACACTGGTTAAGACGTTTGAGACTGATGCTAGTGCCGGTGCAGGTGCAGTGATTAACTTGCCTGATGATATGGATGGCAACCTAAAGCCTTACCAGATGCAACCATCAGGGGCTAACCTAGATGCTGTCAGAGCCTCTATTTCTGACAAGGTAGAATCTATCAACCGCATGGCTCACATGGGCGCAGTTCGTGGCACACAGGCAATGACACAGTCAGGCGTGGCTATGCAGACAGAGTTCCAGATGCTTAACGCTAAATTGGCTGAGAAAGCAGATATATTAGAATTAGCAGAAGAGCAGATCTTTGACCTGTTCTGTCAGTGGCAACAAGTAACCAATGACGTAGAAGTATTCTATCCTGATGCGTTCGATCTTAGAGACTACGACAAAGAGTTAATATTCCTACAGCAGATGCGCGCAACTGGCGTACAGTCTGAGACATTAAACAAAGAGATTGATAAGAAGATTGCTGATCTAGTGCTTGATGACGATATGCTTGCTAAGTCGCACAACGAGATTGATGCAGGTTCACAGCGCATTGGTAACTTTGCAGATGAGATAACTAATGGCGGCTGATACTGACCATTTCAATATTGTTAACAGGTTAGCTGATAGGCATGAAGAAAGATTAGCTTCTGCACTTGTTACCTTAGAGAATAGAGTCGTTGATCTAATGGCATCAGCACCTTTGAAAGATGGTGAGTTGTTTGATCTGGAATGGGCGTTAAACGCAAGAACAGAATTACGTCAGGCAATATCAGAAGAGTATTTGACTCAGGTTGATAGTGTTATTAGGGATTATAGTCAGGTTGCTGATGGCGCAGTAGATATGCTTGGTAACTATGGAGATCTTGCTAACCTTGATCGCTCTGTAGTTAATCAATTACAACAGATGACGTTTCAGGGGTTTGAAGATTTAGGCGTAGAGTATTTAGATACATTAGCTAAGCAAGTTTATGAAAGCACCCTAACTGGTGCGACATTTGCTCAAAGTGTAACGGCTGTTCAGGCGGTTGTTGGCAAAGAAATGGCAAGATACGTTAAACAGCAGATACATGATTCGCTAACGCAGTTCGATGCAACTATCAACATCAAGGTTGCACTAGACTCAGGAGCAAAGAAGTTCCAGTATCGCGGTTCTAATGATGAAAAGACTAGAGAGTTTTGCCGTAGACACGTTGATAAAATCTACACGATAGATGAAATCAAAGAAATATGGCAAGGCGAATGGACTGGTAAGAAAAGCGGTAGTCCATTTGTAGTTCGCGGTGGCTATAATTGCCGTCATAGATTTAGACCAGTATTCGAGGATTAAGCTATGCCAAAAGGCGCAGGAACATACGGAAGCAAGGTCGGAAGACCTAAGAAAAAGAAACGCAAGACAAAGAAATAACTTGTGTTAAACTAACGATTCACCAACTACTCCTAGTGAGGTTCGTAACATGAGCGATACAATCATGGAAACCATAGAAGAAGCTGAGACTGAAACAGCGGCAGTAGAAACTCAGGCAAAGACATTTTCACAAGAAGAACTAGACCGAATCGTAGCTGATCGGATTGCTAGAGAACAGCGCAAGTTTGATAAGAAGCTAGGTGGCATTAACTTAGATGAAGCCAAAGAGCTACTTACTCAAAAGGAACAG
>Ga0213863_10002709_pt1 | contig 12437 bp, 12 predicted proteins | sample PICome_8_FD_160128 | JGI IMG/M metagenome (GOLD analysis project Ga0213863, IMG submission 160128) | Coastal seawater microbial communities near Pivers Island, North Carolina, United States - PICO497 | ecosystem: Environmental > Aquatic > Marine > Coastal | place: USA: North Carolina... | reverse complement strand
CTTCTCGAGGATTACTTGAACAAATTATTGCGGGTCGAGTTGATCCTGCTGATATTCTTCTTAAGTGGCAGTTGTCATTACTTGAATTGTAGAGTTGAACTTGCGGCGGATTTCGTGAGATTCTTAAATCGATGGCCAATGTGAATAATGGCGTGATTCAATTCACCTGCGAGCACTGTGGGGTCTCCCTTACTGTTGATGATTTTCTTGCTGGGGTCTCTGCTCCGTGCCCTTCTTGTGGTAAATTGACAAAGGCCCCAGAGCAGAGATCTAAAGAAGACTCGCCCGATATTATTTCGAAGCCGAAGTTGCGGCAGCCAGCGGCCCGGCTGCCAGTGGGTCAGATTGGCGAACAATCCCGTAATTGGGATTCCGGACGCCCGAGGAAGCGACCGCAGCGGGCTGTTGCAGAGACTCAGCGGGAGCGAGAGGAAGTTTCAATAGTGATTAAATTATTGGTGTTGGGAGTGATGGTTTTGGGGATACTTTTAACTGCCGCCTACTACGTAAATCAGGCTTCCAATTCCTGATGATTCTTCTCCTGAAGAATCTGCGGAAAAAACACTTAAAATTTGCGAAACAACCTTGCCGCAATCTCGTAAATTTCGGAGAATCTGTGTCTAATGGCAGAGGAAAAACCGGAAGAGGAAATCGACGATGTCGGAGTCTCTGGTGACCAGGAGTATGGTGCTGGACAGATTGACAAGCTGGAGGGGTTAGACGCAGTTCGAAAGCGTCCGGGAATGTATATCGGAGACCCTGATGAGAGGGGTTTACATCACTGTGTTTTTGAGGTTCTTGATAATTCTATCGACGAACATCTCGCCGGTTATTGTAACACCATCGACATTTCTATTAACGAGGACCAGTCCTGTAGTGTTACCGATGATGGTCGGGGAATTCCGGTCGATATGCATCCTAAGTTTGGTATTCCGGCTATCGAGCTTGTCCTGACTAGTCTTCATGCAGGTGGTAAGTTTGGTCAAGGCGCTTACAAATATTCAGGTGGCCTCCACGGAGTGGGTGCTAAGTGTGTGAACGCCCTCTCTGATTGGTTTGTCGCACAGGTTTCTCGCGATGAGAAGCTCCATGAAATCACCTTCGAGCGAGGTAAGACCGTCAAGGAATTATCGGTTGTTGATAAGGTTCCTGCTGGTGTCACTGGGACAAAGATTACTTTTTTTCCGGACGCGACGATCTTTACTGATACAACCGAGTTTAAATTTGATCGCCTATCGAAACGTCTTCGTGAATTGGCCTTTTTGAATCCTGGATTAACCATTAACTTGGAAGATCTGCGGGCCGAGTCTGCCGAAAAGGAAACTTTCTTTTACGCACGTGGGATCGAGGAGTTCGTTGAACAATTGGGTGTTAATAAAACTTTGGTACACGACGACCCGGTTCTTTTAAAAGGAAAACGGAAGGTTGAAGTCGATTATGATGGCAAGGTTATGGAAGACGACGTTTTCGTGGATGTCGTTTTTCAATACAACGATTCCTACAATGATCAGATTCTTTGTTTCGCCAACTCGATTCCTAATGCGGATGGTGGAACACACCTGACTGGATTCCGTGGTTCATTGACTCGCTCGATCAACCAGTATGCCAAAGCAAATAAGATTCTCAAAGACAAAGACCCCGCTCTAAGCGGAGATGATGTTCGGGAGGGGATCGTCTGCGTGATTAGTGTGAAAATGCCGAATCCGCGATTCAGCTCTCAGACTAAGGATAAGTTGGTTAATACTGAAATCGAAGGAGTGGTGAGTTCCGTGGTTTATGAGGGCTTACAAAACTATTTTGATGAGAACCCGAACTTAGCGAAAACAGTAATCGATAAGGCGGTCAATGCGGCCCGTGCTCGTGAGGCGGCCCGCAAGGCTCGCGAGACAGTGCGCAAATCGGTGATGTCTGGGGGCGGTCTTCCTGGAAAGTTGGCGGATTGCTCCGAACGGGATCCGGCTAAATCTGAGATTTTTATTGTTGAGGGTGACTCCGCTGGTGGTTCCGCGAAGTCGGGACGTGATAGAACGACCCAGGCCATTTTGCCTCTTCGTGGAAAGGTCATTAATGTTGAAAAAGCCCGCTTACACCGGGCTCTTCAGAACAAGGAAATCCAGGCTATGATCACCGCAATTGGTGCTGGTATCGGCGATGGCGATCAAGAGGGTGCATTCGATATTGAAAAGGTCCGTTACCACAAGGTGATCATCATGACAGATGCCGATGTGGACGGGGCTCATATTCGAACTCTTCTTCTGACCTTCTTCTGCCGCCATATGCCCGAATTGGTGAAATCTGGTTATCTTTATATTGCGCAGCCTCCGCTTTATAAAATCACGCGCAAGAAGCGTGAAGAATACGTGGCTGATGATCCGGCGATGAATAAGATTCTCATTGAACTTGGATCGGATGACGTGTTGTTGCGTCAAACGGGAACAAATGATTCTGTTGACTCAGATCTTCTTCAAAGTGTCCTCGCAACTCTCGCCAAATTACAGACCTTCGTGCGAACTCTTGAAGGTCACGGGGGCAACTTCCGTCATCTCCTAGCGGCTCGTGACGGGAACAAGTTGCCGACCTATATGATCCGTGTTCGCACCGGAAACGAGGAGGAAGTTTACTACTTCAAGAGTGAAGAGGAAGTCCGTGCTTTCGCGGTTGAAAATCGAGATCTTCGTTTGTTTGGGGAAGAAATAGACGAAGAAGAGGAGGCTCAATTCAAAGAGAAATTTGAAGGTAAAATGCGTCGCGCCGTTCGCCGCGAACTTGGCGAAGCAATTGGTATTTCCAAGCTTCTAGAAAGACTCGGCGAATTCGGTGTGAAGAGCGAACCTTTCTTCTCTGAAGATCAGCCGATTTATGAATTGGTGGAGGGCGAGAATGATAATGAATTGATTACTCCGGTCTTTAACCTCTTCGAAATTCTGGCGCGCGTCCTTGAAATCGGTAAGAAGGGGATGCGAATTCAGCGCTTTAAAGGACTTGGTGAGATGAATGCCAAGGAGCTATATGCCACTACTATGGACAAGGAAACCCGCCAGCTGCTTCGCGTTCAGTTTGATGCGGAAAACAAGATCGAGGCTGAAACGATGTTCGATGTCCTGATGGGCGATGTGGTCGAGCCGCGGAAGCGGTTCATTGAAGACAACGCGCTAAATGTGCAAAACCTCGACGTTTAATTAAATCTGATAATTTTCATGTCTGACGACACCCAAGATCCCACTCCGGCCCGCGACTTTGTTGAATCAATTAATGTCGCCGACGAGATGTCGAAGTCCTTTTTGGATTATTCGATGTCCGTTATTATTTCCCGGGCTCTTCCCGATGCGCGGGATGGGCTTAAACCATCGCAAAGGCGCTTGCTTTATGCGATGCATCACGACCTTTCTTTGTCTGCTTCGAAGGCTCACTTAAAGTGTGCCCGTATTGTGGGCGAAACGATGGGTAAGTATCACCCACATGGTGACGGTGCCATTTATCCAACTTTGGTAAATATGGCCCAACCGTGGACGATGCGTGAAACGCTAGTCGACGGTCAGGGTAACTTTGGTTCGGTGGAAGGCGATGCGCCTGCTGCCATGCGATATACCGAGGCCCGGTTAACTCATATGGGGTCGGCTATGATGACCGATCTTGAAAAGGAGACCGTTGATCACCAGACGACTTATGATGAAAACAGTAAGGAGCCTGTAGTTCTTCCGGCGGCAATTCCCAATCTGTTGGTAAATGGTGGAACTGGAATCGCGGTCGGAATGGCTACTAATATTCCTGCTCATAATATGGGAGAGGTGATCGATGGCGTCTGTGCACGGATCGATAATCCCTACATCACCGTTGATGAAATTAAGGAATACATAAAAGGACCTGATTTTGCCTCAGCATGTGAGATTCGCGGATACAAAGGAATCGATAACTACTTTAGAACGGGACGCGGCAGCATCAAAATGCGTGGCGTCATGGAGGTCACTGAGAGTAAGACCGGAGCCAGCCAGATCATGATTCGGCAGGTGCCTCATGGGGTGAACCGCGCGACCCTTCAAGTGCGAATTGCCGAACTCGTTCGTGAGAAGGTCTTGGTCGACATCTCTGGGATGCGGGACCTTTCGGCAGATGATACCTGTATTGAGATCACCTTGAAGCGCGATGCGAGGCCGCAGGTCGTGGTGAACCAGATTTTCAAACTGACTGCCATGGAGACTTCCTTTGGGGTCAACATGCTGGCAATTCACGAGCGGCGTCCCAAGCAGCTCGGTGTGCTTGACGCTCTTGATGCCTTTATTGAGCACCGCCGTGAGGTGGTGATTCGACGGACTCGTTTCCTTTTGCGTAAAGCAGAGGAGAGGGCCGAGAATCTTGAAGCCTATCTTCTTGCGTTGGGTCATCTTGATGACTTCATCAAGATGATTCGTGATTCAAAAAATCGTGATGAAGCGCGTCAAAAAATTAAGGCATACCATTTCGATCTGCCAGTTGCAGAAGCTCTAGGTGTCTTGATCCGAAGCCAACCAAGCATCGTCGGTGATAAATATATTTTCACAGACCGCCAGGTGAATGCCATTCTTGAACTACGGCTCTATCAGCTGACCGCGATGGAGCAGGACAAGATTAAGTCCGAATACGATTCTATTATCGAGGACATCAAAGATCTTCTCGATATTCTCGCTCGGGAGGAGCGAGTGCTCGCCATCATTAAGGATGAGCTTCTCGAGATTAAGGAGAAGTATGCTACTCCGCGTCGCTGCCCGATTCTTCCCGACGAAGGAGAGATCGCCATTGAGGACTTGATCTCTAATGACGGCATGATCGTGACTCTGAGTAATCGTGGCTATATCAAACGAACGGCTGCCAGCGAGTATCGAGTGCAGGCTCGTGGAGGAAAAGGAGTGAAGGGGATGGTGACCCAAAAAGCTTCGGACGAAGAGGAGAACGACTTTGTTGAGCATCTCTTCACAGCTCAAGCCCATGACTACCTCATGTTCTTTACTAATACTGGCAGGGTTTATGTGGAGCGTGTTTATGGGTTGCCGGAAGGTTCTCGTGCTTCGAAAGGCCGGAGTATTAAGAACGTCCTTGATCTCCAGCCAGAGGAGGCAATTGCAGCAGTTCTTCGACTTGAATATACTACTGATGAAGAAAGTGGCGATGACATTACCTTCCGCGAGGATGCTGGGAATGTCTTCTTCGCGACTCGTTCTGGTAAAGTTAAGAAGACGAGTCTCTTTGATTTCAAGAATTACCGAAAGGCCGGAACAATTGCGATCAAGTTGGACGAGGGTAATGAATTGATCGGCGTGCGCCTGACGTCAGGGAAGAACGACGTGATGCTCGTGACTCACCGCGGCATGAGTATTCGCTTTAATGAGGAACAGGCACGGACGATGGGCCGGAACTCTGCTGGTGTTCGTGGAATTAAACCGCGTGAAGGAGACTTCGTTGTTGGTTTGGCAGTCGTGAATGATGATGCCCGTCTTTTGGTAGCGTCTGAAAATGGGCTTGGTAAACGAACTCCGTTTGGTGACTACATGGCCAAGAATCGCGGGGGTATTGGAATGCTCACGATGAAGTGCACCGAGAAAACTGGTCCGGTCGTTGGTAGCTTGTCGGTAGAGGAACCTGACGAACTGATGCTGATGACTGATGGAGGTCAGAGTATCAGGATTAGAGTGTCTGACGTTCGAGAGACTGGACGTAATGCTCAGGGCGTAAAATTGGTAACTCTGAATGAAGGTGAAAAACTTCAGGCGGTGGCCCGTGTGATGCCGGACGATGAAGCGGATGAAGAATCTGAAGATGGTGAAATGGAGGTAGCCGAAGATTCGGGATCTGATTCATAAATCGAGAGCTTGATGAAATTTCAGGGTGGTGGGAATATTCCCGCCACCTTTTTTCATGACAAAAGGGAGCTGGATAGCTTATCTTACCAACGCTCGATGATGATCGAAAAGGGGATCTTGAGCTTTTCCACCACGGGAACAGGCCTCAATCAGGATTCACGAGTTTTTCGGGTCTCATCACGCTATTGAACAAGGACAGAGATTATTTTTCGGAAAGAAATCGCTGAAACCTTTCGCTGGAGGGAGAGCCCGAATTATGCTAAACTTACGGAAGTTATGAAACGTATTTTTCTCAGCGCGCTTGGTTTTTGTGCCCTGGCTTTTCCCGCCAGTGCTCAGGACAATCCTCCGAAACACATTCGCTTTCTCGCTTTGGGTGAGCTTCCTGTGTGGAAGGAAGAGTTAAAGGATGGAGTAAGAAAGGGTATCAAACCACCAGAGGGCTCGGTTCCCCCAGCAGATACGGCTCTTCTTTCTGGAGATCAGGCGATTCCTTTTAAAATGACACTACGGGCTCTTACTAATGTTCTCACTATGGCTCCGACTACTCCCAAGTTGGAAATCAGGAAGGGCAAGGATGCGGCAGCGGCACCTTGGCTTTCCACGCGCAGGCCAGCGGCCCCATTGAGTCTTGGTGTTCTTTTTCGCGATCCAGCTACGATGAGTTGGAATAACCCTAAGATGCTTCTTCTTAAGGACGACCCTTCGGCTCTCAAGCCGGGTGAGATTCGGTTTGTTAATGTTTCCGATAAAACGGTGCTGGTGAAATTGGGAACGAAAGCATTCGGAATTGCTCCTGGTAAGACCGCGACTCGGCCAATCAAGGAGGGGAGAACGCCAATTCTCGTCGGATATCTTGATGGGAAGACCCAAAAAGAAATTTGGGAAAACCAACTTAAAGTTTTAAGTAAGCAAAGGGTTCAGTGCTTTTTTTATAAGGCTCAAAATCCGAGGGCAACCGGAGCGGTGAGGTTTTACTTTGCACCGGAGCCGGTGCCTAGAGTGCCAAAAAGTTCTTAAAAATTCTTTGAGACGCATTTTTTTGATGGACCAACCTTCCCTCGCTGGCGGTTGGTCCATTTTGTTTCGATTGAAACCCCTTTTAAAGAACCTAACCTCAGGACAAACGAACTTGTCTTTACTTTGTAAAACATTATAGGTGCTAATTTTCTAAAGCCATACTGGGGCTTTGAGCCTTAAGCTCGAAATCTTTTCGTTCCAGGTCATAAGACTCTTGAGACTCGTTGAGTAGGGTATCTTCCTCGCAAGGGAAATGAAGTTTTTTTGGTTGGACTTGCTGGGAAGTCCCCATTTCTGAATCATTTCGGGCGATCCTTGACGGGGAGGAACTCGCCTGCATAATGCCGCCGTTTTCCCACCAGATAGGTTGGGAGAACGACCAACCCTAATAATCCTAGGAAAGACCCATGGCAAATTACGCAATTAATGGATTCGGCCGCATTGGCCGGATGGTGCTTCGTTCAATGACTGATGACGAACTTAAGAAAGTCGTCGCGATTAACGACCTCACCGATAACAAGACCCTCGCCCACCTTCTTAAATACGATTCTTCGCAGGGGCAGTTCGCTCGCGAAGTGAGTTATGATGAGGGCCATATCATTGTGGATGGACACAAAATTCACGCTACAGCCGAACGCGATCCCGCCAATCTGCCATGGGGTGATTGGAATGCCGACGTAATCCTCGAGTCCACCGGATTCTTTTGTAGTCGCGAGGGCGCCTCCAAGCATCTCTCGGCCGGGGCCAAAAAGGTTCTCATTTCCGCTCCTGCTTCTGACCCTGATCTCACGATGTGTCTCGGAATCAATGACAATGAATATGATGCAGCGAATCACCACATTGTTTCCAACGCATCTTGTACCACTAACTGCTTAGCGCCTCTTGCTAAGATTCTTAACGACAAGTGGGGTCTCAAGCGTGGCTTTATGAGCACGATTCACAGCTACACTGGTGACCAAAGTCTTCTTGATGCTCCTCACGGCGATCTTCGTCGTGCTCGGTCTGCTGCTGAGAACATTATTCCTTCTTCAACAGGCGCTGCCCGCGCTATCGGTCTTGTCATTCCTGAGTTGAATGGGAAGCTCAATGGTGGTGCCTTCCGTGTTCCAACTCCGACCGGCTCACTCACCGATCTGGTTGCTGAGCTTGATGCTGAAGTCACAGCTGAAGAAGTGAACGCTGCTTTCAAGGCAGCTGCCGAAGGCCCTCTCAAAGGAATACTTCATTACAGTGAGATGCCACTCGTTCTTCAGGATATCGTGGGTGACCCCCATAGCTCAATCTTTGATAGTGACCTCACTACCGTTATCGACGGCAATATGGTGAAAGTCTGCTCTTGGTATGACAATGAGTGGGGTTATTCAAATCGTGCTGCTGACGCCATGAAGATGCTCGGGGACTCCCTCTAGGATCCTCGAATTTTAATCACTTCCAAGAGGCCCGACTGAGGTAATCAGTCGGGCTTTCTTTATGCGCCTGCTTCTGAGAGAGCAGTTGGCGAGTTTAAAGTCAGCATGAAGAAGTCGCTGAATTGCCACTGAAGCGTTAATGGAATCAATCTTGAGGCTTTTTTTATTGGACAGAACCGTGCTTCGACGATAATTCACCGCCCAGCGGCAGCGTAGCTCAGGGGTAGAGCAGAGGACTCATAAGCCTTTTGTCGGTGGTTCAAATCCACCCGTTGCTACCATTTTCGAAACCCCGTGGTCGTTCAGACCACGGGGTTTTATTTATCGGGTAAGAAATTGATCCGAGAAAGCGGATCTGTATTTGGAGTGATACTTTGAACTCGGAAACTGAGAGGGTAACTAACCTCGGATTTGAACAGGAACGAAAAAAGGCACTTTAACGCTCAGTTTAAGACTGTGAATAGTGCTAATTTGTGGGAAGAGGTTCGGATCAAACGCCGAAATCTAAAAGAATTTATTACCGCCTTCCTCCCATTGGCGTCGATTACGCTTGGTGAGGCGGCCTTGGTCGCCGTTCTTGCGGCTTTGGCGGTTTTCCTTGTTAGCCAATCGACGGTATTCCGCTTCAGCAATAATCTCTGGCGGAGTGTGATCAAGGTAAGCTTCGCGCGCTAGTGGGGCACCGACTCTTTTTTCGATGAGTTGAACCACTTCGATGTTGCGTTTGAAGGCATTGTCAAACGAGGGGACTTCAAGAGTGTCACCTATTTTGAGAGCGGCGCTGGGTTTGAGCGTTTTTCCGCTTCGTTTTACCTTGCCGGTTGAGCAGTCGTGAGAGGCTTGGCTCCGGGTTTTGTAGAGTCGAATAGACCAGAGCCATTTATCAACGCGCATTTGCCTGAGGAGGTGGAGGGATGAGGAGCACGATTTCACCCCTCACCTTGCGTCCTGAAAAATAAGCGGAGATTTCACTACTAGTGCCATGATGTAGGGTTTCGAAGGCCTTAGTGAGTTCTCTTGCTACGCAGATGGGGTGGTCCGGAGCAAGTTCGTTCAGAATCTCAAGGGTGGAAGGTAGCCGATGGGGAGATTCAAAAAACAGGGTGGTTTCACTGCTTTCTAGAGCGCTCTGAAGTTGTTTGCTACGTTTGCCTTTTTTGACGTGGAGGAATCCGTGAAAGGAAAACGGATGAGGAGGAAATCCCGATCCTACAAGTGCGGTGGTGATTGCGGATGGGCCCGGTAAAACCGTAAATTCGATTTCTTCATCACGACAGGCTTTAAGGAATCGATGACCAGGATCAGAGAGGCAGGGTGTGCCAGCATCAGAGATAATGGCGATATTCTCTCCTTTACGGGCTCGTTCTATCAACTCAGGGATTCTTTGCTGTTCGTTGTGATCGTGAAGTGAAATGAGAGGGCGTGAAATCTCAAGATGGTTGAGAAGGCGCAGGGAATGTCGAGTGTCTTCACAGGCAATGAGGTCAGCTTGCCGGAGTGTTTCGATTGCGCGGAGGGTAATGTCTCCAAGATTCCCGATGGGAGTTGGGACAAATGTGACCAGAGGCACTCTAAGATCGTCTTTAGATGCCATCAGCGAGGCGAGCGATAATGGATTGAGTAGCACGCTGTAAAGCGTCTGGGAGGGCGTTCATGCGGGCAGTTTGGAGATTGTCATCCACAAAAAGTCGCGAATCCCCTCGCTCCCGGCCTGCTTCGAGGACGATTCCAGGGCGTTTATTATCTGCTAATTTGTAGGAAACCGTCACACGGAGCTGGAGTTCTTCTGATCGGAGAACATCGACCGTTGAAGAACGAACCTGCTGGTAATCAATTGCTTCGAGTGTGATCAGGAGCGTTGCATCAGCCATCCTGTTTTTTGTGAGCCGGTAGGTCCCATCGCTTACCAGCGCATCAACCATAGAGTTTGTGGTAAGAGCTTCAACACGGGGAAAAATGACACGACTCTTAGCAAGCGGAATGGAAATTGACTCAGTGCCTCGGAGGTGTTCGGGTTTGTTTCCGCCAAATTGGTATCCAGCGCATGAAGCCAAAAAGCCGAAGCTGAGAGCCAGAAGGACGAGACGTAGCATAAATTACTGGGTGGAGAGCTTGTTAATCCAACCTTGGGCGCTTGCGCGAAGTGGGCCAGAATTTGAGCGTGTGACAGTGTCACGGTAATAAACAAGGGCCGATGAAATTTGCCCTTTTTTCCGGTAGAATTCTGCGATGTCGAAAGAGCGCTGGATATTGCCCGAAGCAAGTTTTGCAATCTGGGCTTTAGCCATTTTTGCCTGTTTGGAGGTTGGGTAGCGAATCAGCACATCTTCAAAGGCTCGCTTGGCGCGGTCTAGGTTTGCACTGTCTTGATTTCCTTTTCTCGATTGAGTCAACAAAATTTCGCCAATCTGATATTGGGCGTCAGGGGCATATTTTGAGTCAGGGAAATCACGTGTTAATTCTCGGAAAGCAGAGATCGCAAGGACTGCATGAGAGGTTTGTTTGCCACGAGATTGGTAAATTCTTCCAATCGTGTATTGAGCTTTTTCCGCCGAAATGGCACGTGGGGCATTTTGTCGGACTTTCGCTAGCATTTCAGCACTCTTTTTTAGGGTGATAGGGATTTTGAATCCTATCAAGGAGTCGTCGATTTGCCCTTCGGCAGCTTGGGTGGCGATAATTTCCTGTCGCTCCATGGCTTCGGCGTAGTGAGGGGAGGCCGGATATTTTGCGAGGATGGCATCGTAAGCCTCAAAGGCCTCAAGTGGTTCGTCGTCATTTTCTAAAAGCTTGCCCCAACGGTAGGCTGATTCCGCAGCGGCTGGGCAGAGCGGATGGCGAAGGACGATTTTTTCGTATATTTTGGTGGCTCGGCCAAGCTTTCCTGCCTTTTCGGCCGCGACGGCTGAATCATAGAGAGCTTGAGCGATTTTTTCGGATGCCCTACTATCGCTCGCAAGCCTGGTTGAGTCGACGTCTCCTCCACAAGATGGCAAGAGTAGGCTGGCTGCGAAGAGGGCGATCGCATGCTTGAAAAGCTTCATGGGGGGAAAATAGTGTCTTGGACAAAAAAAGGAAAGGGAGCATTTGTCGGGGTTATGAGGGCTTGGCCGCGTTGATACGGTTGTGATAGTGTTTAGCCATGCGATCGACTCGGTTTTTGGAATGGAATCTACGCATCGCACTTGCGGTCTTTTTTTTCTGGAGTGGTTATGAGAAACTTCAGGATCTTTCGGCATTTACCAAATCGATCGGAAATTTTCAATTTGAGTGGGAGGTGAGGTGGTCGGGTGAGACCCGTAATTTTTTTGATGCCCCAACCGATGCCTTCATTGCCTACCTTGTTCCTTGGTTTGAAGTCTTGGCAGCAGTGGCACTTTTGATTCCATATTCCAAAGTTGGTGGAGCTGTCATGCTAATAGGGATGTTGATTTCATTCAATTTGGCTCTCGCATACGCATGGAATCTTGGCATTGAGGATTTGAGGTGTGGGTGCCACGGAGTTTCCGATGCCCCAACTAATTACCCACTTAAAATCGCTTCGAATTTTGGGCTGATTTATATGTCTTCTTTGGTTCTTTGGTTAGCCTGGTATCATCGACGGCTTGCCAGCGAGACCGGGCTGCCTAATGTTGAGGCATGACCTACTCCGAACGCCTGAAATCCCGCCTAGAAACGACTGGATCCGCTCTTTGCGTGGGGCTTGATCCAAGGCCCGATATGACGAAAGGTGGAGCTGACGCAGTTCCGGAGTTTCTTCGCCGTGTGATCGGTGAGACGGCGGAGTTTGCGGCGGCTTTCAAACCGAATATTGCTTATTTCGAGGCGATGGGGCTTCAAGGTTTAGAAATATTGGATCAATTATTGGGCGAAATGCCCAAAGAAGTACCCGTCATTCTCGACGCTAAACGGAGTGATATTGGAGAGACTCAAAAATACTATGCGCGAAGTTACTTTGAGAACTGGGGAGTTGATGCGGTTACGCTGAATCCATTTTTAGGATATGACACTCTTGAGCCATTCCTGGATTGGGAAGGGAAGGGGGTCTATCTCCTTGCGGTGACTTCAAACTCCGGGAGCGTCGATTTTCAGCGTCGAGACTGTGAAGGGAAGAAGCTTTTCGAAAGGGTAGGCGAGCTTTGTGAGCGCGCACAATCCGAAGGGCGGAAGACGA
>Ga0213863_10002707_pt1 | contig 12441 bp, 15 predicted proteins | sample PICome_8_FD_160128 | JGI IMG/M metagenome (GOLD analysis project Ga0213863, IMG submission 160128) | Coastal seawater microbial communities near Pivers Island, North Carolina, United States - PICO497 | ecosystem: Environmental > Aquatic > Marine > Coastal | place: USA: North Carolina... | reverse complement strand
AAAAAATAATGTCAAAAGATATCTGCACATTAGCTCTCTAAATGCTGACCCAAAATCAATTGGAAAATATCTTAAGTCCAAAGGTCAGGCTGAAGACTTTTTAATTTCAGAAACATCCTCATTTTGCAAATTAACAATTTTTAGACCATCAATAGTATTTGGAGAATCAGATTCATTCTTTAATAAATTTGCTACCCTATTAAAATTTCTTCCTATATTTCCATTAGCTTGTCCAAACGCAAAATTTATGCCAGTTTATGTAGAGGATCTAACTGATTTTATGATTAGTACAATTAATAATGTTGATAGTTATGGTAAAAAAATAGATGTAACCGGTCCTAATGAATACACCTTTAGAGAATTAATTAACCAAACATTAATAGCCTTAAAAATTAAAAGAATTATCATTCCCTTGAATAATTTCTTGTCACAAGTGCAAGCACGAGTATTTGAAAAGTTACCAGGAAAGTTATTCACTATGGATAACTATCAATCCTTACAAATTGATAGTTGTAGCGATAAAGGCTTTAAAGGATCGTCGTCTATAGAAGATATTATTCCACGATATTTAAATATAAAATATAAACAAGAACGTTTTGAAAAACTAAGAAAAAAATCAGGCAGAAAATAATGAAGATATATCTAGTAGGTGGTGCCATTAGAGATCAATTATTAGGTATTCCTGTAAAAGATAAAGACTGGGTCGTAGTTGGTGCAACACCAGATGAAATGCTTGCCAAAAAGTTCAAACAAGTAGGCAAAGATTTCCCAGTTTTCATTCACCCTAAAACAGGTGAAGAATATGCGCTTGCAAGAACAGAAAGAAAATCAGGTCATGGATATACAGGGTTTGAATTTGATACCAATCCTAATGTAACCCTTGAGGAGGATTTAGCTAGAAGAGATTTAACTATCAATGCGATTGCTCAAGATGAGAAGGGGAAACTTATTGATCCATTCAATGGGCAAGAAGATATTAAAAATAAAAAACTAAGGCATGTCTCTGATGCATTCTCAGAAGACCCGTTAAGAGTTTTAAGAATCGCGAGATTTCATGCAAAATTTGATGATTTTGTGGTTGCGCCAGAAACAGTTGATAAAATAAAAGAGATTGTTGAAAGTGGAGAACTTGAGCATCTAACACCTGAGAGAAAATGGCTGGAGATATATAAAACAGCTGAAGATTTATTTTCATTTTTTTGTTTTCTAGATGAGCATAAAGCTAAAGATATGTTGTTTCCAGAGATTAGAAGTATGAGTTCCTATCAACCAGAGGATCAAGAAATTATTCTTGCCCCACATGATGCAACGAAAGTTGAAATTATATCATGTTCTTTATATTACTGGTTATTAACTCCTGAAAGAATTGAATCTTTTTGTCAAAGACTAAAAGTTCCAAATGAATATAAGAGCTTAACGCTATTATTCTCCAATTGTTTAAATGAGTATCTTAACTATTCTCCAGACAGTGCCGAGAATTATGATGCACTTATATCTCTTATAAAGAAAATAGATATCCGTAAAAAGGACAGATTAAGATCATTTATGAAATGTGCATATGATTCTCGTGAAAGCGAAAAGCATAAAGTTTTTTTTGAGGAACTGATTAAAAATATAAATAATTTTAAACTAAGCGATGAAGATCAAAAAAAACAAGGTCTTGAAATCAAAAAAATTATTGAAAATGCGCATAAAGAAATTGCACAAGATGCAATAAGAAAATACTTAAATAAATATAATTAGTGCTATACCTAAAATTAATCTATAAATAATATAGGGGGTGAATGAGATCTTATTTATAGTAGATATGAATAAATGAATAGTAATGTATGAGAATATAAAGGATAAAATCATTCCTAATAAATGTTCATTTAGGATTTCTATATTCCCTACTTCATATAATTTCATTGATTGATATACTGTTGCCATAAAAATAGCAGGGATTGATAATAAAAAAGCAATTTTGATAGAATCCTCTCTACTAAAGTTTGCTAATAATGCAGCAGTAATTACAATACCTGATCTCGACACTCCAGGCATTATAGCTAATGTCTGCATCAATCCAATGAAGATAATGGTATAAATACTAATATTTTCAAACTTAGTTACAACTCCCTTCTTTTTAAGATCAGCCAAATATAAAATAAGTGCAAACAATATTGTCATCAATGCAATTGAAAAAACAGAACGCATGTTTTGAGAAATAATGTCAATAAATAACAAGCCTATGATTGGCAATGGTATAGAGCCAATAATTATCAATCTAAGGTAATTTAACCCCTCATCACTTAATGAAAATAAACTTCTAATTTCTTTTCTATAATAAATTATGATTGCAAGCAAAGATCCAAAATGCAGCGCAACATCAAATCCTAAGCCTTGGTCCTTTAATCCTAATAAATAAGAAGTGAGAATCAAATGAGATTGACTAGATATAGGAAGAAATTCTGTTATGCCTTGAACAATTGATAATATAAATATGTGTATAAAATCCATTCTATAGCTTATTCATTTGGTTGAATTCTTTCGTTGACTTTAACTCTATATCGATATTCTTTTGCATGACAAGAACCTTAAATAACTCACCCATTGTATTGGGCAATAAAATATTTTTCAATTTATTTGATTCCATTAGAGTCTCATCATCACCATAATCTTTTGATTGATAGATATCTAATATATTTAAATTAATCAAAAAAGAGGACTGTGATAAAAACCCTGAAACAATTAAATCGGTATTAAGTGATAGATTTTTTAAATGAGAAAAATTAACAAATGAAGATATGTCCTGGTTTCCAATATTTAAAAGAGGGTCAAAATTTGATTTATGTTTATGTATACATACAAGCGTGCCTTCAGATCTATCATGTAAGAAATATTCTTTTGAAGCATAACCATAATCAATAACAAATAAAACTCCTGATTCTATGCATTTATCTATTGAGATAATCCATTTTGAGTTATTTAAATTTAATTCACTTGTATATCCATCAGAAAAATTAATATCATGATTATTTTTTGCTCTCGATAGTTCATTTGCGAAATCATCTGATGATTCATCCCATATATAATTGAAAGAATGATTATTTGATTCTATATATAAAGTTTCAAGTTTCGAGTTGTTAACCCTAAATCTTTCAGTTGGCAATGCATCAAAAAACTCATTTGCGATTACAAGTCCATTTATTTTTATGTCTTCAAGACTAGTAACCCACTTAAAAATATTATAATCATCAGGAAGCTCTTTTTTAATTCTTTCCTGCTGATAATTAATAAGGGTATCTGAAATCTCAAGGATTATGTATTTATCTGGTAAAGAATTATTTTTCTTTAAATACTTAAATATAGAAATTGCCAAACTACCATCGCCTCCGCCAAGCTCAAGAATAGAAGATTTTTTTTGGTATTGAATAATATTAATAAATTCATTGGCTATACATTCTCCAAACATTGATGATGTAATAGGTGATGTTATAAAATCACCCTGATCACCGAATATAGTTGATTTATTGGTATAATATCCATAATCAGGATGATAAAGAGACAGATCCATAAACTCGGAAAATAGAATCTTTTTATTTGACTTAATTTTTTTTAGTAAATATTCTTCTATATCTTTTTTCATAACTTATACTCTTATTATAGTGTACATTTTTTCATTTACCCTTAATATATATCTATGACTAGAAATAAAACTGTTCTAATCACTGGAGGAGCTAAACGTATAGGGCTAGCAATCTGTCGCTATCTTCATGATAAAGATTATAACTTAATAATCACATATAATAAGTCTAACAATGAAGCCAAGGCTCTTAAAAAAGAGCTTAATGGACATAGAGCTAGTTCATGCGATATTGTTAAGATGAATTTTACAGGGTCTACTAATTTTTCACAATTCTACAAAAAAATAATGCAGTCTTTTGGAAGAGTAGATGTTCTTATAAATAATGCATCGAAATTTTATCCAACAAAGATGCCAATGGTTAATGAAAAAAATTGGAATGATTTAATTAATACAAACCTTAAAACACCCTTGTTTTTATCAAAAATATTTAAAGATGAACTAAAAAAAAGAAAAGGGTCAATAATAAATATTATAGATATTCATGCTGATCCTCCATTAAAAGATCATATTATCTATAATATCAGTAAAGCAGGGCTACTATCATTAACAAAGACTTTAGCCAAAGATTTAGCGCCTCATGTTAGAGTCAACGGTGTATCACCAGGAGCAATAATGTGGCCAAAACAAGATTTGTCTAATATAAAGAAACAGAATGAAATTTTATCGAGAATACCTCTTAAAAGAGCTGGGGTTGCAAATGATATAGCAAAAGCAGTTTTATTTTTGATAGAGAACTCTGATTATGTAACAGGTCAAAATATTGATGTGGATGGTGGTAGAAAGTTAAATATGTAATGGTGTTTTAATAATTATTGAACAAGACTGGAATTATTAAAATAACACATAAAGACGTAGTTATTGGTATCCTTAGAAAATACATGACTTTATAATCCAACTTATTATTTAAATAACATAAGAAATCAAGCATCAATTGGATCAGCAAAAATATTATCAAGAAGACTAATAGATATCCCTTGTCGAATTCTAGCAAGGTCATTATAGTTATAAAAAAAGAGACTAGACTGGGTATAAACCCATGGATTGTATATATCGTACTTTCATCTTTCTGAAGCCACTGCCAATGTATTGCGCCTATAAATGTATATATAATTATAGTATTAAAAATAATCAAATTTATAATTATATTTGAATCAATTAATTTAAATATATATAGATCAGATAGAAAATATATGTATGGTAATAAACCAAGATATGAAATAGTAAACTGGAGAATTCTATTCATTAATCTACAAATCCATATCAATAGTAGAAATGATTTGTTTCTTAACTTTAATATTATTCATAATTTCCAGATGTGAAATATTTTGAATAGGATGGATAAAATCAGGTACAAGATCAACGAGTGGCTTTAATACAAAATCATATTCACAAATCTCTTTTCTAGGTATTTGAATTTTGTCATCTGATAAGATTAGATTATCATAGTACAAGATATCAATGTCTAATGTCCTAGAACTAAATTTAGTTTCACTAGCATGACGTCCATGACTGTTTTCAATTTCATTCAAAACACTCTTTAGATCGTAAACGCTCTCCTTTGTCTCAAAGCATGATACTAAGTTATAAAAATTAGGACCATTAAAACCCATGGCCTCAGTTTCATATACTGGAGAGATCAAAATATCACCATATATATCTTTAAGTATTGTTATACATGATTTAATATTCTTTTCTCTATCAATATTGCTGCCAATACCAACAAATATTTTATGTGCCATTTTTATGCCTTTCGATAAGAACGCCTACTTCTTTTGATCCTGTCACAGCACCAGGTTTACTAAATCTTCCTTTGACATATGTTATATTAAATTCATTAAAAATCATTTTTATTGTCTCTTCAGCAAGAGTTTCTACAAGCAAGAATTTACTCTCTTGGATAAGTGATTTGGTTCTCTTTGCAACAGCTTTATAATCAATAGTGTCCTTTATATCCTCTGAACCCGATGCTTTAGAAATATCTGTTCCAAGCTCTAAATCGACACACACAACCTGTTTAATCTCCCTTTCCCAATCATATATACCAATAATAGTTTCTATGCATAATTCCTTTATAAATACGATATCCATCATAATTCCTCTGATTTTTTTATATATATATTGTATATGATTATGATTCTGATATCATTATTGAGTTTGGAGAACAAAGTGTCAAAAATATGTCAAATTACAAAAAAAGGAGTTATGTCGGGAAATAATGTCTCGCATGCTAAAAATAGGACTCGCAGGAAATTCGAGCCTAATTTGCATAATCATAGACTTTGGTCCGAAGTTCAGAAAAAATGGATAACGCTTAAATTATCTAGCAAAGGCTTAAGGATTATTGATAAGTTTGGATTAGATAAAGCTATAGAAAAATATAACATTAAGTAAGATTATGAGAGAAAAAATTAAATTAGTGTCATCAGCAGGGACAGGTCATTTTTATACAACAACTAAAAATAAAAAAACAATGCCTGATAAGTTTGAAATAAAGAAGTTTGATCCTACAATCAAGAAATACGTAATGTATAAAGAATCAAAAATCAAATAGAATTATTTGATTACCTTATATCCTCTTAAACTTATAGAAAAATCAACCAGCGATTCTATACCGGCGGATTTAGCTTCTTCGCACCATTCATTAATAGTATCTATAAACTTATCATGCTGAAGATTTCTAGAATGCAGTATATTAAATAACTTATTTTTTAAATCATACGCAACCTTTAACTTAGAACATTTGTTAAATATGATATCTAAACTATTATTCTCTTGATTTGTAATTCTATGAGGTTCTCTGACCAAAGACGATTTTGATTTATTAAGCAAGTGTTTTAATTCGCCTGTCGCTTTTTTAGATTCATGTTTCATTAGAGGAGCCAATACAGTTTTAGTATAATTCGTGATAACAGTTAACTTGGATTTTAATAATGCATAACCAATTTCTGGGTCCAGAACTTCACTAGGTTTATCCACAACAGTCTTTGTAGCAAGCCTTTTAACTTTGACCTGACCCAATAATGAAAATATTTTTATGTACATCCAGCCAATATCGAACTCCCATGGCTTCAGGGAAAATTTTGCAGCCGTAGGAAAAGCATGATGATTATTATGAAGCTCCTCACCACCAATTATTAAACCTAAGGGGCCCATATTAGTTGAATCATCACTAGTGTCATAATTTCTGTAACCCCAATAATGGCCTGCACCATTTATGCCACCAGCAGCGAAAATAGGCGTCCAAGCCATTTGGATAGACCATATGATAATACCCACTACTCCGAACATAATTATATTAAAAATGAACAACATCAGTATTCCAATATTGTTTTTACCTGTATAGATATTTTCTTCAACCCAATCTGTGGGGCAATTTTGTGAGTATTTTTCAAGAGTTTCTGGATTATTTTTTTCTTCATGATAAAGATCTGCTCCGCGGAGTAAAACTGTATCTATTCCATAATATGCAGGACTATGTGGATCATCGATAGTTTCACATTTAGCATGATGTTTTCTATGAACCGCAACCCAATCCGCAGTCCTCATAGAAGTTGTCAACCATAACCAAAATCTAAAAAAATGTGATAGAAACGGCTTTATTTCTATAGCAGAATGACATACTCCTCTATGAAGATATAAAGTAATAGCCACAATAGATATATGGGTTACTATAAGTGTGTATACCAAGTAACCAACCCATGTAAAATCAATTAATCCATTTATTGCTATGTCTATCATATCTTTATATTCTGATTATTTATCATATGATAAATTAATTATAATATCTATAAAATATATAAATTATGCCAGAATTACCAGAAGTTGAGACAGTTGTGAGATTAATCAATAAATCGATCAAAAGTAAAACTATATCGAAATTAACTATAATCAATAAAAAGTTAAGGTGGCCAATAGACGCGTCCTTGTCAACTTATGTGAAAGGTCAAGATATTTTAGAAATTTACAGGAGAGGAAAGCACATTATATTTAAATTAAAAAATGGGTACATTTTAATACATTTAGGTATGACTGGTATTGTAAGATTCTTCAAGAAATCGTCTCTAAAAAAAATAGACAAGCATGATCATTATGAAATAGAGTTAAAAAACGAAAGTGTCCTTCGATATAATGATATAAGAAAGTTTGGATCAATTCATTGGGCTGAAAATATTGATGATCACTTTTTAATAAAAAACTTAGGTATTGAACCATTGTCAAAAGAACTAAATATAAATTATCTAAATAAAGTTATAAAAAATAGATCAGTTTCAATTAAAAACTTAATTATGAATCAAAATATAATTGTGGGTATTGGAAATATCTATGCATGTGAATCATTACATATGAGTGGCATTAAACCTCAAAGAAAATCATCTTTGATATCAAAACAAGAATTAAAAAAATTAATATCAAGTATTAAGCTTGTATTAAAAAAGGCTATTAATTCTGGAGGCACAACTCTAAAAGATTTTAAAAAGTTAGATGGAACACCAGGATACTTTGAACAAGAATTATTAATTTATAGTAAGAAACACTGTCAATGCGGAGAAATTGTAAAAAATATTAAACTCGGTGGTCGTTCATCTTTCTACTGTAATCGTTGCCAGAAATAAACTACCTTAATTTATTTTTTAAGGCCAAAAGAACAGCTTTATCTACGAACTTACTTAAATCTCCACCATGTTTTGCTATTTCTTTTATTATACTTGATGATAAAAAACCATACTCTTCAGCAGGACTCATAAATACACTTTCTATATTTGGCTCCATTGATCTATTCATGCTGGCTAATTGCACTTCATATTCAAAATCTGAAACTGCCCTTAAGCCTCTTAATATAACCGTAGCATTATGATCATTTGCAAATTCAACTAATAGTTTATCTAATGGATATATTTCCACCTGAGTATTCATATTAAATATTTCTTGTATGAAATTAATTCGTTCTTTGACATTGAATAAAGTATTTTTTGATGGGCTTTCTGCTACAGCAATAATAACCTTATCAAATATTTTTGCACCTCGATTAACTAGATCAGTGTGCCCATTAGTGATTGGATCAAAAGTCCCTGGATATACAGCTATTAATGACATTTATTTATCTCTTTTCTTTGCGATTGTATAACTAACATCGCCTATACTCAAATCTTTTAATATATTATGTGTCTTACTAATGATTGAAACAGCTTCTAAGTTATAGTGTTTTTTGCTCTGCTCTATATAAATAAATTTATTTTTCAGCAAAAAACCATTTTCATCTAGTAGTTTCAGCGACCTATATAAATCGTTAGTATCAAATGGTGCATCAATAAATATTATATCATAATTCTTATTTTTATGATTCTTGATAAATATAAAAACGTTAAGACACAGCAGATCATAGTTTTTAATTTGTAAATGTTGAAATTCTTTATTAATTTTTTGGCAAGTTTTATGATTATTCTCAACCAACACTGCCTTTTCTCCGCCTCTTGAAATAAACTCAGCAGACAATATTCCACTACCAGAAAATAAATCTAAGCAAACCATCCTCTTTTCAATTTTAATAATATTGAAAATTGACTCTCTAATATAAGATTTTGTAGGTTTAAGTAATTTCTGTGGATCAAATGATAAGCTTCTTGATTTATATAAGCCACCTGTAATCTTCAGTTTATTATTTAGCAATTAATTATTACCCACGGTAATCACGAGTTTCTTATCAAACAGAATTTTCGACTTAATTGCTTTTCTAATACTATCTTTATCAACACTTTGAATCCCATGTATATATTTTGTGAAATAGTTTTCATGCATATTTAAATCATTAATTGCAGATAGAGTACTCAGAATTTTCTTATTAGTATCAAATCTGAGTTCAAAACTTCTTATCAAACCTAGTTTGGCAGCATTAATTCTCTCTTCATCAAAATTAAATTCACTGAATAAATTTAATTGCTCGTTTATTATGCCTATAGCTTTATTCGTGTTTTTGGTTTCAGTCTGCATACCAATTTTCAGGATTCCTTCATTTTTATAAGGTACTAGATAACTAAATACAGAATACGCAAGACCGTTTTTCTCTCTAATTTCACTCATTAACATAGAACCAAATCCACTTCCTCCAAATATATAGTTAGCAACGAGTAGATTATAAAAATCTTTATCATTTCTTGTGACAGCAGGAATAAGCATAGATATATGTGTTTGTTTACTATCATGATTTATTCTTAAAGTTCTTGAAAGTGAGTCATTTTGAGACTTTACTCTTCTAACACCAATATATTCATAATTGTTGCCTGGCATATTTGATACTGTATTTGAAATAAATTTTATAGCTTGAGTTTCCTTAATATCTCCTACGAAACTAAATTTTACATCTCTTTGAATTAGAATGGAATTTAGATGGCTTTTTATATCATCAAGAGATACTTCCAGTATATCCTTATGGTAGCCATGCACTGGATGAGAAAGATTGGAATTAGCGAAATATTCTTCATTAGATTTATAAGAAAGTATAGATGCTGGATCTAAATCTCTAGCCTCAATGCTTTTTAGTATAGTTTCTTTGGTCAAATCGAAAGTCTCAACAGAAATATTTCTATTCATTAACATTTTCCCAAGAGCTTTGGAAATTACAGTTATATTTTCTTGGGAACTGATAAATCTTATTGAAATACTTGTGGATTCTCTACTAACTTTAGAGCTAAACTGAGCGCCTATATCTTCGAAAATATTAATAAATTTTTTGTTGTTCAATAGTTGTTGATGAAGTAATTCAAAAGAAAAATTTGTGATTCCTTTTATTTGCAAATCATTCTTACTTCCAAAAGCAAATAATATATTTACATCAACAATTGGCAATGACTTCTCATTAACTAACAGATAATTATTATTGTCTTTGATAACTTCTATTTTGGGATATGATTCTGCTGATATCGAAAATATGAGTACGAAAAGACTGATAAAATATTTCATGATTTCGGTAGAATTGATGAATATAAGTATTCTTTATTTAATATAATCTTGTTAGCAATTTTTTTTAAATCAGCTTCGCCTATACTATTTATATCTTCAATATAAGTATCCAAGAGCTTCCAATTATATCCTTTGGTTTCTAACATCCCTACCTGCATAACTTGATAAAATACAGAATCAAATTTGTATATATTGTTTGCCAATAATCTAGATTTTACCTGCTCAAGTTCTCCCTCTTCCAAACCATTTTTAACAAATTCCTTAAACTCATTAAGTATTTCATCTTTAAACTTATTTAAAGTAATACCTGATCGAGGCGAACCTCCTAATGTTATTAAATTATCATTTGCAGAATAAGTATCAAACGAAATGAAAGTATTCATTGCCACCATTTTTTTATCTACTAGATTTTTAGCAAACCTTGAGGAATTGCTGCCATCCATTAACTCAAACAATAATTCTAAAGTATACATTTCCTTTTTATTGTCTTCAGAGAAAGGTTCATGTTTATAGGACATCAAAACTATTGGTTTAGAGACTTTGTCGAATGTCAGAATATCTTCATAAGAACTTTTATGATTAATGGAACCGATAGATCGCATAACTTTTCTATCTTTAATTTGACCATAGTGTTTCTCAACCATTTTTTTTGTTTTGTTAAAATCTATATCACCAGCTATAATGACTATTGCATTACTTGGGGTATAATAACTATCATACCACTCCTTTAAATCACTAATTTTAATACTACCGATATCATCCATAGTGCCAACTATTGGAATACCATATCTAGACATCCCAAAGATCTGTTTATTTATTTTCTCAAATAATTTTGAAATAGGTTGATCATCTGTTCTGAGTCTCCTCTCTTCTTTTACAACATCAATTTCCTTGCTAACTTCATCTTGAACAAAAACCAAATTATTCATTCTATCTGACTCTAGTTCTAAACATATTTCTAGATAATCTTTATGCACTTTCTGATAATATCCAGTGAAATCTCTACCAGTAAATGCATTTTCTGAGCCACCTATTTGTTTAATTTTTCTAGAAAACTCTCCAGGGTTCATTGTTTTTGTTCCCTTAAACATCAAGTGCTCTAAAATATGTGAAATTCCAGAAATACCCTCGCGCTCATAGCTTGAGCCAACTTTATACCATATGCTAGAGACTACAACAGGACTTCTTGTATCCTTAATCAGCACAACTTTTAATCCATTAGATAAGGTATAATCAATCGATCGATCAGAAAAATTCATCGAGAATGCCTGAGGTAAAGGCAAAAGCAAGACCAGTATAAATAGTAAGTTTTTATTCAATAATTTGCACATAATGTAATATCATGATTATATCAAATATTGAAATTATCAAAATCACATTTTAATTGTGTAAATATAGAATTAATTGACTGAAACTGTCTAAAATATTGATAATTATCACAAATATTTGATTATTAGCCTTGAATACAATAAATATGGCATTATAATTACCTTGTAGGAGCAATACTCATGAGTAATGAACTTATTGAAAATTTACCAGCAGACTTATCGCATTCACTTGAATATGGCGATTCCCTTGATTATTACCTTAATCAATTAAGGGAGACCCCGCTATTATCTAAAGAAGAAGAACTAATGCTCTTTAAAAGACTCCATTCTTCTGATGATCTAGATGCAGCTAGAAAATTAGTCATGGCGCACTTAAGGTTTGTTGTCCATGTAGCCAAAACCTATAAAGGATATGGTTTACCTTTAATTGACTTAATACAAGAAGGCAATATAGGTCTAATGAAAGCTGTTAAAAGGTATGATCCAGAAAAAAATGTTAGATTATTATCTTTTGCAATCTATTGGATAAGA
>Ga0213863_10002705_pt1 | contig 12447 bp, 25 predicted proteins | sample PICome_8_FD_160128 | JGI IMG/M metagenome (GOLD analysis project Ga0213863, IMG submission 160128) | Coastal seawater microbial communities near Pivers Island, North Carolina, United States - PICO497 | ecosystem: Environmental > Aquatic > Marine > Coastal | place: USA: North Carolina... | reverse complement strand
AATTTTTTGTGATTTTGTTTTAGCGTTGCTTATTTTTTGCAGCACTTCATTCAGTAATAATTGCATAACCTAATTAATGTCATAAGTATATTTATTCATCACCAGATTCCTCTTCATCTACAAAGCGAACTGATAATAATTCTTCGTTGATCCACTGACCGTCTCCGTCTAACATTTCTGGATGGATGTTGTCTTCCTGCATACGATACATGTATTCATGGAGTTTTTCGTTTGCTGTCCATCCAGCAATCACCCCCACACATAAAAATATAAAGGAAACAGTTGCTGAGAAATAAACAATGGTTGCTTGCGTCATTGGTTCAACTCCAATTTAAGTTTGCTTGCTGTCCCACGAAAGTTCAAAGTTGAAATAGACTCTTCGCTTTAGTAGGGTAAAAAACCTAGTGATAGCGATACCTTTTGATGGGGGTTTCGCTTCTTCTTTTTCTGCCTTCGCCCCCCGAAGCATTAATTCTATACCTTTATTTATTTTAAGATCTTTCACTTTTTTGGTGCAGAGACTAATCCATTTTTCAAAAATAATCTTGCAAGTTCTGTAACTCCCATCATGGTAGTATCAGGCATATTATCTTGAGATATTACAATAAAAGGATATCCTACAACATTTGGGTATTTCTCTATAAATCTATGCCGTGTAATATTTCCAGATGATCCTGGTTCTATTGCAGTAAAAGATACTTTTGCTCTTTTACAAAGTTCTATGGCATGATTACACATTGGACACCCTTGCATCGTATAAATGGTAATTTGCATAAAAAGAAAATTATTTAACTCTCATAGTATATCACACTTACAATATTCTTGCAAATACATAACGACTTTTTTAAGTAAAAAATACCAGGAAAAATTTTTTCGGATTTATGAAACTGAAAATTTTATTTTGGAAAATAGTTTATTCATTAATGTTGTCTTTTCTCACAACACAATCCCAAGCTTTCTCAAATTTATTATCCCAGTTGTTACAATAAGGAGGATAGAAAGCATTTAGTGCAGCAGTAGTATCAATAATTTGTTGAGAATCACCAGCATCTACTGCTTCTTGCAGTTGGTCAAGAAGAAATGAGAATGTATTAATCTGATTGAATGCCTCTTGAAGAGCATTCATTACAGTCCAAGTTTTGTCAGTCATTAATTTGTTTTGTATAAAGTCATCATACAATAAAAAACCACCCCCGTCAAGCAGAGGTGGACAGTTTAGGAAGTGGTCAAGAATTTGTCCTCAATCTAGCGTAATCAAAAACTTTCTGAGGAATATTAATTCCTAATGATTCTTCAAATCCTTTGAATCCTGGCGCAGAATTTGCTTCACAGATTCTGTATCCGTCATCGTGAAATAATAAGTCAACACCAGCAATATCAAGATCAAGAGCTTTTGCAACTTGAATACTAAGCATTTCCAATTCGTCATCCACATCGTATGCTTCCCCTTGACCTCCACGGGAAATATTGGCTTTAAATGAACCATCAGTAGATTTGCGTTGCATAGCACCAACAACTCTACCACCAATAACAATTACCCTCAGATCTCTTCCTTCTGATTCTTTAATATATTCCTGAACAATCATAGAATTCTTAAAGTCAAGAGAAGAAATAAGTTCCGACAAATCTTCAAAATGTTTAGCGTCTTCACAAAGAAAAACACCATCTCCATGTGATCCAGTTATAACTTTCAGGACACAAGGAAATCCCACTACCTTTTCAACTAACTCAGATTTACATGGAAATCTAGTCAGCATAGTTTTGGGAATAGGAAGTCCTGCTTGTGCCAAAATTTGATTGGCATGAAACTTATCCTTTGATGCTTCAATAGAAGCAGAATTAGGAAGAGTTTGGACATTCATTCTCTCGAATTGTCTGAGAACACTGAGATTAAAATAGTCAGTGCCACTCCCAGTGCGAGCAAGTATGCCGTCAGGCAGAGAAACAATATCATTACAATGTCGAATAGATTTACGGTCATCTCGGGATACAATCAAATCAATTTCGTCAGCATAAACCAAACGAAGATCGATATTATATGTATCTGCTTCTTCAACAAATCTTTGTCTTTCATAGATCTCAGTGGTAAGACGATTACCAAGCATCCAAAGTTTCATTCTACTTATCTCCTAGTATAGTAGTATCGTGTGGATAGGCAAAAAGATATAACTTGTCTAGTATATCTGATAGTTCATTGTAACTATTAGATGTTTTCATTACTGATTGTTGTTTATCTTTTACTATAGAATGAATGAGTTGCCATTGTTCGTCAGTCATAGGTCTAAAGGTTGTTGAGGGTCTCTGTGCCACAGTTTAGAATACACTAACCATTTCTCTTGTTTGTTATCCATTTCAGCAGACCAGTGATGTCCATCCACATCAACAGCATCAAGGTAATGAATACCTTTGCGGTCATCAATCACACGGGTGACTGATACAAACTTTACTTTTTCAATCATCGTTCAGATACTCGTGTTGGTGGGCTTGGTATCGTAGCAGAGTGGGAATACAGGATGGTGTGATACCCATAGTTTGTAGCACTTCTTCAAACCAATCTGCTGTAGCATCAATTACTGCCTGTGCTTCTGCCTCCTCATTAGGTGGTGCTGTTTGAAGAGCATTTTCAACCATTTTGAGTAGTTTTGTTTTGTCAGTCATACTTTGCCCTCCAGTTCCACATCTTCTGTAAGATCCTTCAATCTATTCATTACATCATCCATTGGAATGAGTTTCTCTTTACCACTCTCAATATCTTCAACCATTTGTTGTAGATGTTCTAGAAATTCTTTTGGTAGTGTGTCATCCTCACCAAGGTAAGACCAGAAGCAATCATTACACTCTTCGTATGGATCATCATAGAACATGAGGGCATAATCTTTCCAGTTGCCTGTCATAAGATCTGCCCAGTTTCGGAATGAATGATTGATGCTCTGCCACCCCGACATCCAGCAGTGACCAATCCAATAGTCCCACCAATTCATCTTTGGTTTATTTGGTGATGTGCCTTTGACTTCTCTACTGAATGTCATGCTACTTCATCGGCAGAATCAAAATTGTCAACACGACCCCAATCCCAGGTGCGCTCAATGATACCTACATCAAAACCAAATTTGTATGCCCAGAACATAATACTCAATATACAACCATTACCAGATTTGATTTGAATATAGGGCCAAGCAGGAAAATCATTCCAACTAACAGAACCTTGAAACAATGCCCAACGCTTTGTGAATAATAGTTGGACATACCAATCTGTTCCAAAGTCATAACGATGATTGAGTTTGATGATGTTCATTTCCATTCTCCTTTTGATGATGTTCATTTCCATTCTCCTTTTGATGAATGATCGTAGTCTTGTAGTTTACCATCTTTGAAATGAATACGACACTCGGGCCAATGTTCCCACTCACCATCCCATTGTTCAGGGTAGATTACTATGTATTTGGTGATATTCCAGGGTCTAACTTTACCATGTGTGCCATTTGGAATCCAACGGAAGTTGAACAATGCCACCTCACTGTAACCCTCATCACCTTCTTTGAGTTCTACAAAGTCGGCAGTATGGGAGTAATCAATCACATACAATTGACCATCAGGAGAGATCCAGTATTGTGACATTGTGCCACCAATACCATACTCTTCAATGTCTTTTGTTTGGCAGACACCAGAAAAACTCTCACCCAGAGGATAAGAACTCCTCACATAGTCAAACATCCCCATCAGTCATTCCCCATGAAATACTTTTGATTGCCCCACTCTGCCATCTCTCTCAGTTGTTCATCAGTGAATTGAGTGAAGATAGAATAGCGACCAACATTATCAACTGTGCCCATAGGACCAGGCTTCAGTCGTGCCCATTCTTCATCACGCTGCTTGAAGTCTTGGTATTTCTTCTCCAGGTCTTCATCCATCGTGAGTTCATACTCTTTACAGACCTTACGCTGCTCTTCTTCAAGCACCATATCATTGAAGACCAATGACATAGCACCAGAACGAATAGAACCGGGAGACATACCCACACACAACATAAACTTCTCAAATAATTTGAAGTATTGTCGTGCGTTGAGATCAGCAGCAGGTGCTGTGATCACAAAATGTTCTTCGGGGATGGAATCACTATCAACAGTAGAACCAAACCCACCAGTATAGGTGGGCGTGTAGGTAGCGTCGAATTTTAACTGGACGGTTGCTTCGTAGGTCATGGGTCTGATGTGTATGAATCCATTATACAATAAAAAACCACCCCAGTCAATGAGGTGGTGGACAGTTTAGGAAGTGGTCTTATTCATCATAGTATTTTTGTGCGTCTTCTGACCATATTTTAAGAACATCTTCAGCAGGATATGTTTTCACTTTGCCGCTATCAATATCATCTACCATTTGCATTAGATGCTCAAGAAATGCTTTAGGATAAACTTCGTCCTCACCAAGAGTTTGCCAAAACCATTCTCTACATTCTGTGTATGAGTCATCATAATCAAGCACAGTATATCCATCATAATTTGATGTCATAAGATCTGCCCAGATGTCGAATGCAGATCTAATAGTTTGCCATCCAGTCATCCAACAATGACCTATCCAATACTCATACCAGTTCATACTTCATGGGTCTGATGTCTATGAGAGTATTATACAATAAAAAAGCACCCCGTGCAAGGAGTGCTGTGACGGTTTAGGGAGTGGTCTTATTAAAGGTTTAGTGGGTTTCCTTTAATAAGACCAATCCTTATTAAAGGTTTAGTGGGTTTCCTTTAATAAGACCAATCCTTATTAAAGGTTTAGTGGGTTTCCTTTAATAAGACCAATCCTTATTAAAGGTTAGAGAGATATTCTACCATATAGCATAAAAAAAGAGACCGAAGAGTTGGAATATTATGAGAAGAGTAAGCATTTTATTAGTGCTTTTGTTTTCTATATTTCCAATTTTGGTTTCCAGTATTTACTTCCTTTGTTCTTTGTATAATTTTATCCCTACAAGTCCCTTCACCATAATTTGGATTATTTTCTCCCGACCAAGCACCTCTTTCTATTGCTTTTTGAGAGATTTTATCTCTAACTTCTTTATCGTCCATAGGATTTCCATAGTCGTTTCTGTGTCTTATTTTAACTTCCATTTCGTCTAATGATTTTCTAATCCAAACCATTCCACATCCCAAGATTGATTTTATTTCTTTGAGAGTTTTACCTTCAGTATAAAGTTCAGCAATTTTTTCTGGCGGGCAATTTTTTCTCAACTCCTTTATTTTATTTTCATTCACTACTTGTAAATGATTTTTCTTTTTCATTATTTTACTATGATTTGGTCTTTTCTTCCCTCTACGAAGTTCTCCCATTCTTTTTCTTTGTTCTTCTGTATAAACATACCCAGAAGGACCATCGCCACCATCTGTTAGATTATAAAGAATACCAGTTTCCAAATCCTTTCTACCAAAGACAGAAATCATATAAATTTCGTGCTTGAATGCTTCTTCTTCAGTTAGATTTTTCTTTAATATTAAAATCCTATTCCTTGATGGAACATAAGCACTATGCCTTTTTCTATCATATGCTCGTTTTCCTTTTCCCTTACCAATATAGTAAGGAGTTCCATCTTCACGCAAATAAGCATAAGTATAAAATACATTTTCCATTACTTCCAATCCAAAGTTAGTTCTATACTTATTTATAAAAAAAGGAACTCCGCGGAGTTCCCTTATCATACCATTATTTGGTTTTTATATCAACCAATAGAAGGAGCAGTTAGAGCAACCGAAGTTGTTTCTGCTGCCGCTAGGTCTAAAGGAAAGTTGTGTGCATTCTTAAACTTTCCTTAACTATCTGATATTGCTATCAGGATTGGACTATATCATCACCATTTCTGGTGTCGGACGCTTATTCCTGTTATTAAGGGAACTATATCCCTCAGGTAGTCTCTGAACCTTTCCTAGATGTATCTAGGACTTGGATGCTGATTGCCCACTTGGGGTTTCCAGCAATTCATCCGATTTAAAGAGCGCAAAGCACAACTTGACGCTCGTGCATAACCTCCATTCCCAGTCCTGCTCTTGTTAAAATGTCCGCCCATGTGTTTACCACACGACCCTGACCATCAAGGATGGACTGGTTGAAGTTGAAACCGTTCAAATTGAATGCCATGGTGCTAACACCAAGAGCAGTGAACCAGATACCAACAACCGGCCATGCGGCAAGGAAGAAGTGCAGTGAACGGGAGTTGTTGAACGATGCATATTGGAAGATCAAACGACCGAAGTAACCATGAGCGGCTACGATGTTGTATGTCTCTTCTTCTTGACCGAACTTGTAACCATAGTTCTGTGATTCTGTTTCAGTGGTTTCACGAACTAAAGACGAAGTGACCAGAGAACCGTGCATCGCACTGAAGAGTGATCCGCCAAATACTCCCGCAACTCCAAGCATATGGAAGGGATGCATGAGAATGTTATGCTCTGCTTGGAAGACGAGCATGTAGTTAAACGTGCCCGAAATACCGAGAGGCATAGCGTCACTGAACGATCCTTGTCCGAAAGGATAGACCAAGAATACTGCAGAAGCGGCAGCAACGGGTGCGGAATATGCAACACAAATCCAGGGGCGCATCCCCAGGCGATAGGACAATTCCCACTCACGACCCATATATGCATAGATACCGATCAGGAAGTGGAAGACAACGAGTTGGAAAGGACCACCATTGTAAAGCCACTCATCAAGAGATGCTGCTTCCCAGATGGGATAGAAGTGAAGACCAATTGCGTTGGAGGATGGGACAACAGCACCAGAGATGATGTTGTTACCATACATGAGTGAACCAGCTACGGGTTCGCGGATACCGTCGATATCGACAGGAGGTGCTGCTACGAAAGCAACGATGAAACAGATGGTTGCCGCCAACAGAGTTGGGATCATCAGCACACCAAACCAACCGACATAGAGACGATTGTTGGTAGATGTAACCCACTCGCAGAATTGTTCCCACGAAGAGGTTGATTGTTGTCTAGAAAGAGTTGAAGCCATTGTACTGAAAAAAAGTAAGACCATCAGGGAATGGTGGAGTTACTATTTCCCAGACACCCTAAGTCTGGGATATGAAAGACGTTTTTATACACCCTATAGGTCTTGGTTTGAGGAGTGTTACGAACAGTTAAGAAATGTGTTGATTCCTTAACTTGCTGACCTATTTATTATAACAGGTTGGTGGTTTGCCGTCAACCCCTGAAAGATGAGTGATTATACTCAACTAGTAGGAGGGGTCTTCCGAACTGAGATCAGTATAGCACGTTTCTACCTCCCAGTGCTTCCAATCCACCTCTCTTTTTGCGATCATTTGTTCCAGTTCCTCAACTGTCATACACACCTTGACTGGTTTACTAGTCTCTTTGTCATAGATGTGGAACATTTGTGAATCAATCATTACTTATTTTAATTCGGACAATAAAAAAGAGACCTTCTGTTATGTGGCAGAGATCTCTTTAAGTGGCGACGATATTCAGTTTTATTTAGGCGGGATAATAGTGTATCCAGCACGGGTTAATGTATCAATACATTTTTCAATACTCAACTCAAAATTATACCAATTGTCCTCCCGTGTAGCCCACCTCAAATTTTCAACTCTGTTATCAAGTTTATTTCTATTGATATGATCTACGACTGGGAGATTATCTGGATTTGGAATAAGTTGTTCTGCTATAAATCTGTGAAAACTTTGATGGTTTCTTTTACCATCAATATAAAGATCAAAAACTCTATAACCTCTATGGTGTATAGCTCCTTTAATTTCATTTAGTTTTCCAGATTTTAGTTTTCTCCAAATAGTTCCGTCTGATTTAGCAAGGTAATTCATTTATAACAGGTAAGTTGTCCTGTTATTATTTATAAAATTACCATACTCCAGGAATTAGCTGCCCCGTAGTCATGTAAGTTCCAACAGCGATGATGAAACCAAGCATTGCCAGACGTGAGTTGAGGATCTCTGCCTCAGGTGTGAATCCGAATTTCATTTTTTGTTCTCCAATGTAGTGTTTGTTATGATGATACGTTCACCATCATGGGTGAACTGTAGTTTGTCATCTGGATGCCATAGAAGTTCTTCATACATGTCATCCAGTTTCTGCATGTCTTCATACAGTTGGTTCGGGTTTGGCATCTTTTAGATGGTGTGGTTCATGTTCTCTATCCATAGGTTGAGACTTAGTGTCATCATTTCTGGATAGATTTTTAAGGACAATGAATGCGTCCTTATTATATTTACGCACCCCGTATTGAGTTGCCCACTTTTTGTTGTAATCCTCACCTTGGTGGATACCAGAAACTACTGTGCCACCAATTTCAATCACGATGTTATCATGTCTGACATCCCAACCAAGGGTGTCAATTGTATTCCAAAGTTCATCTTGTGTAAGATTCATCAAATAATTCCAAAGAACAAGTTACCAGTAATGGCATACGATACAGCACCAGCAATGATACCGAGCATTGCCCAGCGACCATTTGCTTTCTCTGCCTTCTCAGCATAAGGCTCAATACCATATCTGTCAAGGTCTTCCTTTGTCATATACATGGAAGGTTCTTTAGCAAACAAGTTTTGTTGTCCTTGCTCGTTAGTTGTTACAGTCATGATACGTTTCGTAATGAATCTTTACACAGTATATAGTAATTCTTAAAATGTGTCAAGTGCTGTGTGCCATTTTGAACATAGACACCCCAACTAAATATATTAGATCCAAATTTATACGTTATGAAGAAATTCCTTCCTATCGTTATGTTATTGATGACCACCTCAGCTGCTCAAGCAGGTGGACTTGTATCAAAACACTCTTCCAGTGTTCAACTGACTGTTGATGCTGCTAGATCAACTGCAACCAGAGTGGGCAATTCTTATAGTATTTCAGGCAGTGGTATCAATACTACTGATGGCACTACAGCAGGAACTATTTCTTCTGGTGCTATCACTAGTGGCATCTATTCTCCTGGAACTATCTCAGCAACTCAGGCAACTGATGGAAATGCTTTTACTTATAGCACTTCTTTTACTCAAGCTGACGCAATCCCAACTGCTGCTCCTACAGTAGGAGATGTTCCTAACTTCAGTAATGTAACTTCTTACACAGCTGGAACTGCTGGAACATTAGCTGGTACTATTGCAACTACTGGTGCTCTAACTGTGACGGCTGGTGGTGCTGGTACTACAGCAACAGGACAATTTGTATCTGAGATTACTGTCATTGACTGAGGTTTAATATGGATCGTTTGAAGGAAGCAATCGGTCTAGGACTTGTCTTGGGTATATGTCATGGGGCTGCTCAAGCAGTTCCGATCGTCCCCAATTTCACACAGGGATCAATGACGAGCAGAACGGAGACAACTCAGAAGATAACTGAGACCATCAATTCGATGGATTATAACACTGGGTATCAATATTCTGCTACTGGTACTGGTGTGACAGCATCTGGAAACCTCTCACCAGGAACAGGTGCTACGAATGTAACTATTAATGGAGTGACTTCATCATGGACTGGAGTAACAAGCAAACCTCAATTCACACAAACAGTTCCAGGAGCAGCGTTTCAGTTCACAGAAACTTATCGCGGCCCAGGTTTGAGCAATCAGACGATTATCCAAAGAGTGACAGAAGTAGAAAGCGCCACAGACACAACCTCCATTTTTTCTCAATAATCGCATTATTATTTGCTAACCCTTCTTATGCTGAAACTGTTGGTGGTGTAAGTGCAACGGCAAGTCCAGTAGCTAACAGCTCTGGATCAGTTACCAATCAAGCCATTCAGGTTTTACAAGGACCATACATCACCAACACATATGGCGGGGGTATTCAGTGTCAAGGTCCGACTCGTAACTTCACACCATATGTAACAGGATCTGCTTCTGCATCTAAACCATACGAACCATACTTTAATGACCCGGTATATGATGTTAGCGATCTAAACGAAGATGGTTTGATTGATAATCCCGGTGATATTTTGTTCACTAAAAGAACTAGGACTGGACAAAAAGATAACTATAGTTTAGGTGTAGGGTTCTCTATGACATGGAGCACACCCACAGATAAGAAACTACAAGACCTTTGTAAGCAAGCAGCAACTACACAGATTGAATTGACCAGTCAAATTGTTGCTAATAAAAGATTAGATTTTGAGATAGCTCGTCTTAAAAATTGTGGCGAGTTAAAGTTAAAAGGAATTCAATTCCATCCTAAGTCACCATACTATTCTGTGTGTGCAGATGTGTTGGTGAACAATCCACCAGGACATACACACCCACACTACCATGAGATTCCTAGAGTTTCTTCTTCTTCCGAGGAAAAACAGAGCGCAATACCCGTACTGCCTCATTCATCTGACGCTGCTCTGCTCGGCGCTCCCCTACAGACAAGATAGGAGGTTTCTTACCACGTAAGGTAGCAATTTTTTTCATAACTTTCTTAATCGCTGGTCTAACTGCTTTCGATAGCAGATCTGCCAGCGGTTTTGCCATGAGTGCTGATGATGTAGCGATGACAACAATACCACCCACTTGTACTACCTGACCACCACTAGGTAGACCAGCAAGAATTTGTGTAGGAAGTGCTACTGGTTCTGTTATCTGAACACAAGTATTATCAATCAATTCATAACCAGTAACTCTCTTTTCAAAACCTTCTACTAATGTTCCCACAGGTTCTTGCGCTTTTTGTGTTAATGTAGGACACTCTACATTAGCAGTAGGTAGTGGAGGTGGTAATGTATTTGTTTTTATTTCTGGTGGTGTAGGTTTATCTGGTGTTCTGTTATCCACTTTTGGTGGACCAGTCATAATCATCTGGTTTGGTTCAAAAGAAATAGGATTAAAATTGGGAACACCAGAATCGCAATACGTAACCAAACCATTAGGATCATCCTCTCGTAATTGATTATTTTTAGCACTGTTAGTTTCCGTTGCCTCAACACATCCCGGAATATTAACCACAGGCACACCAATATTTACAACTACTGGCGGAGCTAATGGTATAGATGTTGAAGTGTTATTAAAGTCATAGGTAGAGATAGTATTTACTTGAATGTCAGCAATACTAATTTCCCTACCCGTAATAATAGGTATGTCCATCAGCAGTCATTAAATACGCTTCCAACTTGTGATCCTAATTCCGATCCTGCCTTCTGTCCTAGTAGTAGAGCCCAACCACCTGCTAACCAACCCACGTAGGGGACGCTAGCAAGGGCAGGAACAGCGACACCAGCAGCAATAGCACTACCTGCCATCGCACCTTGACTTCGTGCTCCAGCGTCCGCCACTAAACACTCTGCTTGTTTGGCAGTTAACTTTCCCTCATCATCTGTTGCACCCCCTAGGTTACGAGTACCTTCACGGGTGAACTGATCACGACGCCACTCATTTCTAATTTCTGATCCGCCACCAAACAATCCTCTACGTTCCTTGTCAACATCCAGAGACCTTTCAGACTCTAAAATCTTAGGATCGTCAGCACGGAATTCAATTTCATAACCATCCTTGCCTGCTCTAATCTTATAAGAAGAATAAGGACCACGGGGGATGTGAAATGTAGGAGGTTGAATCACAGGTTCAGGTTCTTGCCTCAAAACATATCCAAGCAGACCTATATGTGCTACAACAAATACTCCACCAACTGAAGCGGCGACAATCTTAAGTTTATTCATGGTTAGAATGGTATGACAGGACTAGACATAGCGGGACCAGTCATCTCAGGAACTCCTGGAATAGCAGCATCTACCATTCCTGGTAGTGCTTCTGTAATTGCTTCAGTGACAGCAGCAGTTGCTTTCTCCCTAGCACCTTCAATCAATGTATCTTTTTGAACGTAAAGATAAGCACCACCCCCTAAGACAGCTAAAGAAACTAGACCAGATAGTAAAGCAACAACGTTAATCAATTTTTGCATCTTTTTTCTCCACGCTAGGCGCTTTATGTTCTTCTTCCTTCTTTTTAGAAGGCATGACACCAAAAGTAGCTAAAGTTCCAGTGAACACACTGGCAATAAAAGTAGGATCGATATTTTTCTGAGGAATACCAGGAACAGTTACATAATTAAGAGTCAGAATTGCTGCTGACCATCCAAGTATGATAACTCGAACGAGAGTTGATACACCCTCGTCCGCCCACTCAAATTTGTTTTCCTTTTTGGTTTCCTCTTTCTTCTTTGGATTTGATTCCATAAGTAAAGAGTCAGGCTCAAGTATTTATTAATAAATAAATTAGGAAATTAATTTTTATACAAATGGCAGGGAAAATTTTTAGTAAATTTGGTGCTAAGAGATCTTTGAACCTTGCAGACTTGCCAGATAAAAAAGAAGCATTAAATAATTTATTAGATAAACTTGCAGACTCTACCGAAACTTTTACATGGGAAGATATTAATTTACTAAGATTTATTTCACTAACAGATATTAGTTCTTCTACATTTACTTCTGCTTCTGATGC
>Ga0213863_10002704_pt1 | contig 12448 bp, 10 predicted proteins | sample PICome_8_FD_160128 | JGI IMG/M metagenome (GOLD analysis project Ga0213863, IMG submission 160128) | Coastal seawater microbial communities near Pivers Island, North Carolina, United States - PICO497 | ecosystem: Environmental > Aquatic > Marine > Coastal | place: USA: North Carolina... | reverse complement strand
TGGCCCACCAGCTCGGGAGCCCGGCCGCCGCACACGTCCCCGTCCCCGCCCCGGGCGAGCATCGCAAGCGAGACAAGAGCCGCCCGCTGGAGCGCAAGAAGCTCCCGCCGCTCTGAGGCAATGGTCCACCCCCGCCGAGCGCTCCAGCGGTGACGGCATGACCACCAACGCATCACCGATCGCGGCGGCTCATCGCCACCCGCGGCAGGTGTAGGCCGCGCGCTCCGCCGCGCATGCCGAGAAAAAAGGGTGACCCCGCCGAGTCCTCTCGAGGACCTGGCGGGGTCTTTTATTTGAGCCAGGCGGCGTATCGATCCTGCCGCTCGTCCCGGGCCACCGGGACCTCTCGGCGGAGCCTCCGTACCTCTCCGGGGTCGACCTGGTGAACCGACAGGCGCGACGCCAGCCGCCGCCCAGCGGCCACCTCGACTCGAAGAGCAGGGGCAACGTCTTCGCCGTCCGGGCCCACCACCGCGGAGCCCCCAGGGAAGCGCAGACGCAGCCGCTTCCGGCCCACCTCGTCCTCACCGATCCGATTGCAGCCGATCACGTACGCCTGGCACTCCGCCGCCCGGCCGCGCAGCAGAGCGGCCCAGTGTGCAGCCCTCGCCTCCGGCCACTGGGCGACCACGACGAGGACCTCTGCGCCCGCCCGAACCGCGGCCTTGGAGACCGCCGGGAAGCGCAGGTCGTAGCAGACGATCGGCGCGATGCGGACGTCGCTCCCCGGCATCTCCGTGGGCACGGGCGGCCGGTCCCCCGCCGTGAAGGCGAGCGACTCGGCCGTTGGAGAGAACAGGTGGACCTTGTCGTATCCGCCCATCTGCTGCCCGCGCACCAGCACGTGGGCCCGATTCGCCGGGAGGCCGCTCCCCTCGACCGCTGCCGGCCCCGAGCCCACGACCACGAGGTCCAGCGAGGCAGAGGCCGCCGCCACCGCCCCGAGGGCCGCCTCTCCGAGACCTAGCTCTGGCTCTCCGAGCCCCGCCGCGAAGCCGGTGGACCACATCTCCGGGAGCGCCACGAGCTCTGCCCCCTCATCCGCAGCTGCCTGAATCCCCCGCAGCACGGCCTCCAGATTCCCCTCGGGGTCTCCCGACCGGACATCCATCTCGAGGGTTGCGACACGCATCCCATGATCATGTCGAACCGAGCCGCCGCGGCCAAACCTGCGGCCGCCCGGGGTCCCGGATGAAGGCTCACTGGCGGGCGTTGCCCCCTTGCCCGGGCCCCCCGGGTTCCATCCCATCGCCCACGGAGCCATGATCCACTGCGATGGCGCCTCCCCCTTCGATCGATCGACGAGCCCACGGGTTGAGTCCAGCCATGGGCGCGGCGCTCGAGCGCTTCTTCCTCAGCAGCGCGTCCTTCAAGCGTCGGCTCGAGACGCTCGTCCTCGAGCTCCCCGAGGATGAGTCCGACGGGTTGATGATGCTCATGAAGGAGAGCCGCGGCGCCTGGGCGATGCTCCTCGCGGGTGCCGCTGGACGCGCGCTCTTCATCGGGGATGCGTTCTCGGGCACGCCCGTCGCCCTCGGCACCCTCGGATTCGACGTGACCGTGCTGGAGAAGGAGCCCGAGCGGCTCCGGTTCGCACTCGAGCGCGCCGCCGCGCTGGCGCCCGGATCCACCAACGCTGTCGCCGCGGGCGACAGCGCGACGCTTCCGTTCCTGGACGAGAGCTTCGACCTCGTCGTCCTCGAGGGCGGCCTCCCCTCCCCGGCGACAGGCTGGGGCTTCACGGCGGACGAGCTCCGCAGGGTCTGCCGGCGCGAGCTGCTCATCACGGCCGACAATCGCCTCGGCTACAAGCGCTCCACGGGTCGACGTGGCGCCTTCAGGCGACACCCGCTCCACCTGATCCGGGAGATCGTGAGGCCCTCTCGCGGAGAACGGGCGCTCCCTGGGACGCTCGCCGCCGGCCGCGGTCCATGGGGCCATGCCCAGGCCTTCTCCCTGTACCCCCATGCCCGGGAGTTCAGCCATGTGGTGGCCCTGGGTCAGCCTCGGCCGCGGCTCACCATCGGCCCCAGGGAACGAAAGAACCGCCTCAAGGTGCTCGGCACGAGGCTCGGCCTGTTTCCGTGGCTGACGCCCTCCTTCGCGGTCCACGCCCAGCGCGTCGCCTCCGGCCCTAGCCGGATCAACCGCCTGCTGGAGGAGGTCGCCGCCGCCTGCGGCGAGCCAAGGCCGGAGGTGGACATGCTCGTCGCCACGCGGAGCAACGACGCCTTGCTACACACGACGCTCCCGGGCGGCGCGGGGCAGGAGGGCCGCTGGACCGTCCACATCGCGCTCCAGCCGGCCAAGCGGCGCATGGTCGAGCAGCACCACGCCTGGCTCACGCGCGTGCGCGCGGAGTACCCCGGCGTCCCTGTCCCACAGCCGCTCTTCCACGGGGTGATCGAGGGCGCAGAGGTCGCGGTCGAACGCAGGGTTGACGGCCTCAACGGAACCGATGTCACCGGTGAGCCGCGTCTCACAGACCGGATGTTCAGTGACGCCTCCGAGCACCTCGTGCGCCTGCTCGAACCGCAGGCGACGACCATGGACGACGAGCTCTTCGAGACCATGCTGCAGCCGCGCTTTGACCTGGTGCTCGAGCTCATCGCCAGCAGGGAGACCCACGCTCGAGTTCGCCGCATGATCGAACGCGCCCGTGAAGGCCTCGTCGGCCGCGCGGTTCGACTGGGCGTCTACCATGCGGACCTGCGGGCCAAACACCTCCAGGTCGACAGCGACGGGGCGATCATCGGCTACCTCGACTGGGGCGCCAGTGAGGAGCGCTTCCTCCCGCTGATCGACCTGCTGCATCTGATCATCCACCAGCGCAAGCAGGAGACCGGGGGGTCGTTTGGCGCGGCCTGGCGCTCCATCCTCGCCCCTGAGAATCGCCGCCCGATGGAGCAGCGCGCACTCGTCAACTACATGGACGCCGCGACGCTGGACAGCGACCTGCTCCAGGTCCTCCTCGAGCTCTATCCCGTCCTCGTCGCTGGAATGGCCGAGCTAAACTGGGACTACTCGCGACCCGACTGGGTCCGGCGCCAGTTCGACCTCTGACCCGGGGCCAAGAGCTCGAGAACCGCGGGCACAGGGTCATCCCCTTGGGGTGATCCCGTCGCAGTGTGATCCACGCAGGCTGATTCCAACTGGCGCCTCAAGGAGCCGGATCACCGGCGACGAAGACCCCCTGCTTGGGGGCATTGGAGCGACGCTTGGAGACACGGATATTCAGCAGGACCAGGGGCGATAAGGGGCTCCGGGGATTCACCGTGGTCGAGGTGATGATCGCCGTCGTCGTCGGGACCGTCGCCACGTACATCCTCTCCGCGTCGGTGACCGCCGCGGTGATGAGCACCGCGTCTCGGCAGCAGCGAGTCGTCGCCGCTGAGGGGGCCGTGAACTGCATGGAGCAGATACGCTCGATGCCCATGGCGCTGGTCTTCGCGCTCTTCAACGACGACCCCTCCGACGACCCCGACGGAGAGGGCACGGGCCGGGGGCCCTTCTTCGACGTGGAGGGCCTGAGCCCGGTCCTTGATGAACAAGGCGAGCCGCGCCCCACCGGTCGGGTACTGCTGCCCGGCGATGGAGCGGTCCTCGATGAGACCCTCGACCAACCCCAGTTCGGCCTCCCAAGAGACCTGGACGGTGACCTCGAGGTCCTCCCAGGGGATTGCTCGAGCGACTACCTCGTCCTTCCGGTCACCGTGCGGATTGAGTGGAGGACGAAGCTAGGCGACCGAACCATGGAGGTCTCCACCCTCCTCGTGAACCTGGAGAAGCTCGACCGATGAGGGCCCAACGCCGCGCGGGATACACCCTCGTCGAGGTCTTGATCGCCTTCACGATCCTCGTCCTCCTGTCGATCAACATCGCGATGCTCCTGCGCGCCGGCCGCGCCGCGGCGGTCACCGGGACCCTGAACGCACGGATCTCGAACGAGCTGAACCAGACCGTGGACCGGATCGCCCTCGCGCTCATGGGCGCGGACGCGGCGGCCCTCGATGGGCCGCAGCTCAAGCCCCTCTCCTCCGAGTATGTCCGCTTCCAGGCTTGCCTCGGCGTGCAGGAGAGCGGAGTCGTCCACGGCCCCCTGGAGGAGATTCAATGGTCACCGACGACCGAGGGGACGGGGCGCATCCTCTGGCGTGAGAGTCCCGCGAGCGAGCGAGAGCGGCGGGTCGTCTGGTCGACTGCCGTCCCCTCCTCCTACATGCACGAAGTCCCCGACAACGGGCTGGATGACAACGGCAACGCCATCGACGACGAGGCCGGCCTCGCCTTCACGATGGACGGCCCTCAGGTGAACATCCACGTCACGATCCAACGCCACGGGCTCGACGGACGCCCCCTCCCCATGCAGCGGACCCAGAGTGTCTTCTGCCGAAACTGACTGCTCATGAAGGCCGGGATCCAACCTCAAACCTCGCGTCGTGGGGCCGCGCTGCTGCTGTCGCTCCTCGCGGTCCTCGCCGTGGGCGCCATCAGCGCGACGCTTCGTAGGGTTCAATCGACGATCGAGCGGGACCAGAGGTTCAGCATCGACCGCCGTACAGCGTTGTATGTGGCCGAGGCGGGAATCGCAGAGTCAACGCTCGCCATCAGCCAGGGCAAGAGCGGCTCCCTCGCCTCCGAGACGATCCCCGCCGCGTTCGGTGCCGGGCTCTACTGGGTGGATGCCCAGGACCGAGCGGACGGCTCCATCGAACTGCAGTGCACCGCCCAGGTCCGCACGGCGGAGTTTGTGCTGCGGACCATCATCGTCCCCAACCTGAACCCCATCACGAGCCGCGGCTTCTTCGGCATCGAAGGCGTCACGATCGGGCGCGGTACGCTCGTGGACGGCTTCGACGCGTCGCTCGGCACCTACGAGTCCCAGGTCACGGCGACCCACCCTCATCGGACCACGGGCGTCACCGGGAGGCTCGGATCGCTGGGCCCGCTGGACTTCGATGGGCCGAGCGGGAGCGGGGCTTCAGCGGAGTCATACTCCTGGGTCGATTGGCTCACGGAGCCCTCTCCGGGAACGGAGGGGAAGGGGCATGAAGCGGGGCGCCAAGGGGCCGGCCAGTCAGCGCCCCGTTCCGACCCGATGTCGGAGACAGGTTCCGACCCGACCTCGGAGACAGGTTCGAAGGAGGACCCGACTTCCGGCTCCGCCGCGGGCCACGCCGAGGGGCTCGCCACGCTGCTCCACGCTGACGTCGAAGGCCTCGTGCTCTCCACGGGCGACGCCGTCTTCGAGGGTGTCATCGACCTGGACGCAGCGGGGTTCATTCCCCCGCCAGTCCTCTACCCGGGCACGGCCGCCAAGGTCACGGGCGACCACGTGGTGACCGGCTCTCAGGTCGGCCTCGGCCTCGCCTCGAGCGTCGAGATCGCCGGCGACCTCATCATCTCCACCGGCGCCAGCCTTCGATTGAGCGGGCCGCTCGTGCTCGGTGCGGGGGTCCTGCGACTGCAGGCGGGAGCCGAGCTCCAGCTCGACGACTCCGAGGGGCCGATCCATGTCCACCTTGTGGGCGGCATACAGAGCGCTGCATCCACCCGGCTGGTCTCTCTCGCCGACGAGCCGGACGCCCACGGAACGTCGATCTTCATCAATCCACCCGAGAGTCCGCGGGCCGATCTCTCGCTGCCGTCATCCGGGAGATTCCACGGAGCCCTCTACGCGCCGGGGGATCGGATCGTCGTCCCCGCGGACCTCTCCTGGCTCGGAGCCCTCACGGCTCTGCACCTGGAAACAGAACCGGGTGCGCGACTCAGCTTCGACACCAGGATGGCGACAGGCGGCCAGGGAACCGCAGCGGCCCCTCGGATCGCATCCTGGCAGATCATCCCTGTTGGAGACGGACTCGCCCGACGACTCGCCGTCGACCCCAAGCAGGTCCTGCGGCTCCAGGGCCTCACGCCCCTGCTCTCGTCTGCCGCAGCGCCAGAGTCGGAGTGCGAGGTGATCCTCCTCGATGACGCCGGGACGCCAACCACCTACACCGGCTCAGTCGGGGCCCTCTCCACCACCTCCGACCGCCTCATGAGCATGCGCTGGGTCGATCCACGGAACGGGACCCTGCGCCGCTGGATGCGACCGACCGGGTCGGACCAGGATCACCACGTCAGCGCTTACAGGGAGAAGCTGGACCAGGTCCGCAAGGCCCTGAAGAGCTCGGTACCCCATGGCCCCCCTCTCCTCAAACCGGAGCTGGAGCACGCCTCGCTAGCCCTCAATACCACGGCCCTGATCAAGCCCATCCCCAAGGGACGCGACTGAGAGTTCAAGAAGTGACCAGGGTCCTTCCTCTACTCCTCCTGTTGAGCTCCCTGGTCGTCAGCACGGCTGCGGCCGGAGACTCGAAGCTCCCTCGGGAATCGCTGGCAGCGATGATCGAGGCCTCCAGCGACGGGGACATCGCCGCGAGCGACGTTCCAGTGAAGGAGCTCACCGCCCTCCTCCTTGGGGCCGAGCTGGAGGCCGTCACGAGCTGGCTGAAAGACATCTCCCGGGCGTCGCACGAGGCCAGGATGAAGGGACTGAAGAGCGTCAACCGGGCTGCCCTTCTGGAAACGACGAGGCAGGTCCCCGAGGTCATCAGCAGCCTGACCTCACGACACGAGCTCCCCTCAGAGGCCAGGGCGCACGCGCTGGCGGTGGGCGTGGAGATCCTCCACGCAGGTGGTACACCCGCCGACTTCCGGGCGCTCGTGGACCTTGTCACCAGCGCGGTGGACCTCGCGCCGAGGCGCGCAGGCGAGGCGCCATCAAGCCTCCGCAGCTGCCTGCTCGACGCCACATCGCTTCGGCTCTACTCCGCCCCCGACCTCCTACGTCTCTATCAAGGAGCCCCTGAGCCGCTCACTCGGGCCATCCTCGATGGGGTCGCTGGCGGAGCGGATCCCGGGGTCTCCACCAAGGCGCTGGTCCACCTCCTCGGTGCCCTCCCCGCGAGCGACCCTGCCGTCCTCAATCGACTCCACCTCGCACTCCACCGGGCGGACGCGGGACCGAACCCTGAAGTGGCGGATCGGGTAGTCACCTACCTCAGGGACGCGCGGACCTTCGCGCGTCACCAGGCCGCCGCGTGCCTCGCCAAGGCGGGCGAACGCGCCCATGTCTACCCGCTGATCGAGAGCCTGGACGACGGCAACCTCACCGTCCGCACCGCCGCTCAGACCGCGCTGCACGAGCTGACCGGCATGGCCTTGCCTGCCGACCCCCAGCGCTGGCGCAGCTGGTTCGACGATCAGCTCGCCTGGTGGGATGCGGAGGGCCAACTTCAGCTCGACGAGCTGAACCTCGCCTCTCGAACTGTCCAGCTGACGATCCTGCGGGACATCTGCACCAAGCGCCTCTTCCACGATGAGATCGCGGCAGGAGTCGCAGGGCTGCTTGAGGGGGGCGACGCGGCGACACAGTGCCTGGCGCTGAGCGCCCTGGGGACGCTGCGCTCCCCGACAGCGCTCAAGCTGGTCCATTCCTACCGGCTGCACCCTGACCCCGCCGTGCAGGCGGCCGCCCAGGCCGCGCTCCGGTCCTATCAGCAGACCAAGACCTGCCGCAGCCGCAGTTCTGGCCTTGCGGCCCGCTGAGCGGCTGAGCAGCGGAATTCAGGCCCCCCGGAGCCGTCTGAGCCCCTGAGGGCGCTGGTTCTCTGAGCCCACCGAGCCATTGAAGCGTCCTACACGCTCGGGCCCGAGGGAGGGTCAGCGGCGGCGAGGAGGGCTGCGCTTGTGGCGTGTCCAGGAAGGCCGAATCGTCTCAAGGTGGCTTCTCCGGAGTTCCGATCCATCCCCGGGAGCGCAGCGCTGCCCCCACTTCCCCATGGTTCAGAGATTCAGACGACGGCGAAAGCTGATCCGGCCGGGGCTCCAGCTCCGGCTGAGCGCCAAGTTCCTGGGCCTGGTCGTCTTGATGCTCAGCCTCCAATACACCCTGCTGGATTCGCTCCTCCACCGAGCAGCGAGCCGCATGCCCGCTGACAGTGGATGGTCCGCCGAGGAGGCCAGCTCGATCGGCATCGAACTGCTCGGGTGGTCCGCGCTGATCTTCCTCCCGCTGACGTTCCTGGTGGGCGTGGTCGGCAGCTTCCGCTTCGCCGGCCCCCTGTATCGCTTCGATCAATTCCTGAAGGCCGTGATCGCGGGCGACCGTCCGAACGATATCCGGCTTCGCGCAGGCGACGAGCTGCAGGACCTGGCAGACCTCATGAACGAGGCCACCCGCTCGCTTCGCAGTGAGGACATCCAATCCGAGGTCTCGGTCAAGGGGCAAGATCCGCCCCGGAGGGCAGCCGCCTGACGGCGGCGACCATGTCCCTCAAGGTCAAGATCGCCTCGATCATCTCGGCGCTGGTTATCCTTGTGTCCGTCGCCGGCGCACTGATCCACTACTCGGTCTTCTCGAGCACCTTCGAGCTACTTGAAGAAGAGGAGGTGATCGAGGACCTCGACGAGATCACCCGGGCCTTCGACGCTGAGATCCGTGACCTCGAACGGATCACGCGGTGGTACGTCGCGTCAACCACCGGCCCCCCCCTCTCCACCTCGGCGGCGGCGCCGAGGCTCGGAGGCGTCATCGCTCAGGAGCTGGACCTGCTGCTCTTCTGCGACGCCTCCGGTTCGGCGACGCACAAGATCGTCCTCGAACCGGATGACCACACCCCCATCACCCTCGAGGAGTTCCCCAACCGGCTGAGCCTGCGCCACCCAGCGCTGGCGTGGGCCGCCTCGACGCTGGATCCCCAGGGGATGAAGTCGAGCGGCTTGCTCGCCACCTCCAAGGGACCGATGTGCCTCGCAGCCGCGGCCTATCCGCTCAATGACGGCTTTGTCGTCGCCGGACGCTTCGTCTTCGACACCGTTCGAGATCGCATCGCGGAGGACACGGGAAACCTCTTCGACCTCTGGCAAATCGACGGACCGCGCACCATGCCGCAGGACGTCAGCCAGCGCCTCGACCAGATCACCAGCGCGACGGCACCCGTGCTGGACGCGCAGGGCGAGTCCGACCAGATCGCTGCGTACGCCACCATCAACGACATCCTCGAGCGCCCCTCGATCGTCCTGCGCGCGAACGTCGAGCGACGGATCTCGAGCGCTGGAAGTACGGCGATGGCATCCGGCGCGGTCCTTGACGCCACGATGGGCTTCATCGTGCTGCTCTGCCTCATCCTCGTCCTCAACCACCTCGTCCTGCGTCCGATCCAGGAGCTGACGGAGCACGCCGAGAAGACGGGGTCTAGCGAGGACTTCCACGCGCGCCTGAACACGGCCCGCGACGACGAGTTCGGGATGCTCGGACGCGGATTCGATCAGATGATGATCCGCCTCGAGAAGGCTCGCGGAGACCTGCTTGAGACCGCCCGCACCGCCGGAAAGAGCGAACTCGCCACGGGAATCCTCCACAACGTCGGCAACGTCTTGAACAGCGTGAACATCTCAGCTGCCCTCGTCGGTCAGCGGCTAGATGAGCTCTGTATTCGGGACCTGGAGAGGCTCGCAGCCGTCCTGACCGAGCACGCCGAGGACCTGCCGACCTTCCTCACCTCCGACCCGCGCGGCAAGCACATCGAGCCGTTCCTCGCCGCCCTGGTCAAGCAGCTGAGGGAGGAGCGGGGCTCCATCCGCGACGAGGTCCAGTCGCTCAGCGACGGCATCGAACACATCTGCGAGCTGATCAAGAGCCAGCAGGGGATCGCCAAGAAGACCAGCCTCCGCGAGTTCACCAACCTCGCCGACCGGTTCGACGAGGCGCTCATGATCACCCAGAAGGCCCAGGGCGAGTCCTCTCAGCTCGTGGTCATCAAGCGCTACGAACAGCTGCCGGAGATCGAGATCGACAAGCACCGCTTGCTGGAGATCCTCGTGAACCTCATCCAGAACGCGCGCCAGGCCACCAGTGGTCCCAGCCAGGAGGTGCTCCTGGAGCTCCGGAAGAGCGCCGATGGGATGCTCGCGCTGTCTGTCGCAGACAACGGCTGTGGGATCGCGAAGGAGGATCTGATCCGGATCTTCTCCATGGGCTATACGACTCGCGACGACGGGCACGGCTTCGGCCTCCACTCCTGCGCCAACGTGGCCAAGGAGATGGGGGGCAGCCTCCGGGTCCAGAGCGATGGCGTCGGGCGCGGCGCGTGCTTCACGCTCGAGGTCCCCGAGCGCCCGCCCGGCAGCCTGGAGACCGTCACGGATAGCGCTTCGGTCCGCCGTGGAGGTGCCGCATGAATCGGCGCATCCTCATCGTGGATGACACCAAGGGCATCCACGAGGACTTCAAGAAGATCCTGGCGAGCGGCAGCGAAGCGACGAGCGATCTCGCCTCGGCGCGGGCAGCGTTCTTCGGCGAGTCTCCGCCGGCGACGTCGTCCCAGACCTCAGCCACCGCCAAGAACAACTACGACCTGACGTTCTGCTTCCAGGGCCTCGAGGCCCTGGAGGTCACGCAGGAGAGCCTCAACAAGCACGAGCCCTTTGCGATGGCGTTCGTCGACGTGCGCATGCCCCCCGGGATCGATGGGGTCCAGACGATCAAGAGGCTCTGGGAGATCGACCCGAACCTCCAGTGCGTGATCTGCTCCGCCTTCTCCGACTACTCCTGGGAGCAGATGATTGAGGAGCTCGGCCACACCGACAAGCTGCTGATCCTCAAGAAGCCGTTTGATCCCACGGAGATCTGTCAGATCGCCAGCGCCTTCACGGAGAAGTGGAACGCGGCGAACCGAGAGCAGAAGGCCATCGAGCTCATCTCGCAGAAGGAGGTCGAGGCGCGAGCTTACGCGTCCTCACTGGAGACGCTCAACAAGGCGCTCGCCACCGCGAAGGCGAGCGCAGACCGAACATCTGCGATGAAGTCCGACTTCATCATGCGCCTCACAACGGAGATGAGCTCGCACCTCAACGTCATCCTCGATCGCCTCATCGAGAGCGATCAGGTGACCGGCCTCGATGATGCCCTTGACCGCAGCCAACGGCTTCTCGGCATGATCAACAAGGTCATCGACTTCACGCAGGTGGAGCTTGGCTCCCTTGTGCTCTCTGACCAGAGCTGCGTCGTACGCGAGACCCTGGGAGACCTCCGTGACCGCTACGCTGACGAGGCTGCAGCCAAGGGCCTGGACCTCCGCCTGGAGGTCGGTCCTGCGGTTCCCGACGTCATCCTCACCGACGTGCACCGGCTGCGACAGGTCCTCGGCTACCTGGTCGAGAATGCGATCCAGTACACCGACAGCGGCTCGGTAGAGATCCGGCTCCTGCGTGAGCCAACGGGAAGCTGGGACTCCGTCAGGCTCCGGTTCGAGGTCGAGGACACAGGCTGCGGGGTTACGGGCGAGCTGTCAGGCAAGATCTTCGAGCCCTTCGCCAGCGCCACGGGCAGCTCCCTCATGGACGGGAGCGGGCTCGGTCTGACCGTGGCGACCCGAGTCGCCCGGGTGATGGGAGGCGAGGTCAGCTTCGACTCGAGCACCGGCGCCGGCACGACCTTCACGCTGGAGCTCGAGGTGAAGCCGGGGAACGGCTAGGCGTGCGGTCGGGCCCGGGACGGGGTATTCTCCACGTCGAGGTCTCCCTGTGCTCTCCGTCCGCCGCCCCATCGATGCCGTCTCCATTGCCGTCGGCGCCCTCCTGGGCGCCCTTGGAGCGGTGCAGTGGAGAGACAGCGGCGACTTCGCGGACCACGCGCTGCAGGTGACGGCGACCCTGGTCGACTCGCGAGAGACGAAGAAGCAGGTCCTCGACGCCGCTCCCGAGACGTATCTGCGGGTCGAGTTCTCAGCGGCCGGCGGCGACATCGTGCGGACCGAGCTCCCCGATCCGCTCCAGTCGAGCGCGGGGCCTCCACCCGAGAAGGGTGAGCGGATATCGATCTGGTACGACCCTCGCTCCCCTCAGACCGCGAGGCTCACCAGGGGTGCCGGGCGCAAGGGCGCGCTGGTGCTCCTCGCCCTCGCCGCCGGGGCGCTCTTTGCCCCCGCGATTCTCCGACGAAGCCTCCGGGGTTCGGGCGGTGGAGGCTGAGGCCCGCAGCCTCGGGCGCCGCGTGACGGCTCCACCTGAACCACTCGGCCCCGACTCATCGACCGTCCCCGGCCCCGCTGCGGTGCCCACTCTCCACCGCAAGCAAGCGGCTTCGTGGCTCCCGGAGCGCCGCCCCGAGACGACCGCTCAAGGAAGGCGACGGCCCTCGCGTAGGGCGACCCTCAGCCGACGCGGCCCGAGGCCCCCGCGGAGGCGTAGCGGTCACGCTCATGCTCCTCCACGGCGCGCCGAAGGGCCGCCAGCTGGTCCGGGTCCACATCCCCCACGCCGGCGCGGCGGAACCCCTCCCGGGGTGTCTCCTGCGGCTGCAGCTGAACCCCGAGCCGTTCGAATTCACGGTTCAGGGCCTCGACCGTCGCGGGCGGGCTGAGCCGGCGGCGCTTCACGCGCAGCACCAGCAGGACGAGGA
>Ga0213863_10002702_pt1 | contig 12449 bp, 7 predicted proteins | sample PICome_8_FD_160128 | JGI IMG/M metagenome (GOLD analysis project Ga0213863, IMG submission 160128) | Coastal seawater microbial communities near Pivers Island, North Carolina, United States - PICO497 | ecosystem: Environmental > Aquatic > Marine > Coastal | place: USA: North Carolina | collected... | reverse complement strand
CGTTTACTATTAAATTCAGTGCCTTGCTGCTCTGATAACCGCTCGGATAAACCCTGCAACTGATGCGCGTAAGCGGTGATAAAACCGTGAGCTCAGTGGTGATAGTTTTTAGCCTGCGCTCGAGTCATTTTTTCCCTGTCGATAAAACATCATATTATCCCGAGTTATTCCCCGGTAATTCCATTTTTTACGCACAAGAAAATTGAAATACATACTAAGTGAGTTTTAAGGGTAGAAAATCCAGTGGCACCTTGTTGGTAATCTGGTGACAGCTCAAACCCTGTGTACACCCAGTACATAAACCATTTGATAATCAGTGGATTACTTGCCGATGCAGAAGGAAGAAAATATTTCCCCTAGCAAGTCGTCACTACTCACGGCACCAGTGATATAGCCAAGGCTTGTTTGGCACATTCGCAAATCTTCTGCCAGTAACTCTCCCGCCCCTATGTCCCTGAGCTGCGTCTGCCCGTTTAAAAGATGTTGTTTCGCTTCCTCAAGATTTAACAGATGTCTGCGACGAGCACTATAGTGGCCGTCACCGGAATCACTTAAGCCACCGCAGTCTTTCAAGTGCTGGCGCAGTAACTCCACGCCTTCTCCGGTTTTCGCAGACAGGTGAATAGTCACCGCCTCGGGCGCGCTATCGATGCCGCTTGGTTGGTCGGTCAGGTCACATTTGTTCATAACAACAGTCACTGGAATATCCCGGTCCGCGGTAGCCAGGTGCTGATCATCATCACGCCCAGAGCTCGTTGCATCAACCACTAGCAGGACACGGTCGGCAGATTCGATCTCGTTCCACGCGCGACGAATGCCTTCCCGTTCAACCTCGTCACTACTATCGCGGAGACCCGCTGTGTCCACTATATGTAATGGCATACCGTCCAGATGAATAAGCTCTTTCAATACATCCCGGGTCGTTCCCTCAACAGGCGTGACTATGGCAGTGTCCTGCCCGCACAGGGCGTTCAGTAAACTGGATTTACCTGCGTTGGGTTTGCCCGCAATCACTAGCTTCATACCCTCCTGTATGACACTGCCATGCCTCGCTCTTGTCTCCACATCATCGAAGTTGTCTACGATGGACTGTAGTTTGCTGGCAACCTGTTCATGTTTGATAAAATCGATTTCCTCTTCGGGAAAATCGATAGCAGCTTCTACCAATATCCGCAGCCGAGTCACCTTTTCTACCAGCGCATGGATTTCCTTCGAAAAATCTCCCTGTAACGAGCGCGTGGCGTTCAACGCTGCTCGTTCTGTTTTACTGTCTATTAGATCGGCTATTGCTTCCGCTTGGGTAAGGTCAATTTTGTTATTGAGATAGGCGCGTTGTGAGAATTCGCCGGGGTTGGCTTGTCTTGCGCCGAGACGCAAGCACTCGCGGAGGAGTAGGTCGAGAATAACGGGACCACCGTGAGCTTGAAGCTCGAGGACGTCCTCTCCTGTGAATGAGTTGGGACCAGGGAAAAACAGTGCGATCCCGGAGTCCAGTATTTGCTGTTGGCTATCATGGAAAGAACAAAAGCGGGCATGGCGTGGAGACAGGTGTTCTCCGGTGATTGCCAAGCCCACGTGCGCGGCAGCAGGGCCAGACAATCGCACGATGCCTATTCCGCCGGCGCCGGGCGCTGTAGCTACAGCAACTATTGTGTCTTCATCCACAGCGAACCCTCTCTTCTGGAGGTTGGCGATAACAGTTGCGTCAGGATTTTGCGGCCGCTTTTTCAATCTGCCGTGTGATGAAATATTGTTGAGCAATCGACAACAGGTTATTTACCAGCCAGTAGAGCACTAAGCCAGCCGGGAACCACAGGAAAAAGAAGGTAAACATAACCGGCATCCACTGCATGATTTTAGCCTGCATGGGATCGGGAGGGGGCGGGTTAAGCTTCTGCATGAAAAACATACTTGCCCCCATCAACAAAGGGAGCACGAAATAGGGGTCCATAACAGACAGGTCGTGAATCCACAGGATGAACGGGGCGTGACGTAGCTCCACGCTTTCCATAAGCATCCAGTACAGGCCGATAAACACTGGCATTTGCACAAGAATAGGCAGGCATCCACCCATCGGATTGATCTTTTCTTTTTTATAAAGATCCATCATTGCCTGGGACTGCTTAGCCTTGTCATCGGCGTGTTGTTCCCTGATGGCAACCAGTTTGGGCTGTACCGCCCTCATTCTGGCCATCGACCGATAGGAGGTAGCAGAGAGTTTGAAAAAAGCAGCTTTGATGAGCACGGTCAGCAGGATAATAGCGACGCCCCAATTAACAACAACGGCTTGTATCTGGGTAAGCAGCCAGAATAACGGCTGTGCTATCCACCATAGCCAGCCATAGTCGACACTCAAATCCAGGTAGGGAGAGATTTCTTTAAGACGATACTGGTCTTTTGGGCCGGCGTAAAACCGTGCGTTGGTTTCTCCGCTTTTCCCGGGATCAAGTGAGAACGGCGGGCTGGTGAAGCCTGCGATGTTGAATCCGCCAGAGGTCACTCGCGCACTGTAGTTGTGAGATTGGTCCGCCGCGGGGATCCACGCGCTGAGGAAATAATGCTGGATAATAGCGATCCACCCGCCTGTAATTTTCTCTTTGAAAGGATCTTCCTGAATATCTTCAAAGGAGAACTTGGTGAAGCGCTCCTCGGGTCGGGTTAGCGCGACACCGAGGAACGGCTGCATCCCCATCATATTATCCGATGCGGAAGGAACAGGCGCATTGCCGCGCTTGATCTGGCCAAACAGGTTGGCTTGCCAGCGCTCGTCGCTATTGTTTTCAACGAGATATTGAACATCCATCAGGTATTCACCACGCTGCAGTATGTAACGTTTGGTGACCTTAATATCGGAGTTCGTCTGCCAGTTCAGGTCTACCAGCAGTGTATCTTCGTTATCCTCGAGGCGGTATTTAGAAGATGTTGAGGTGTACATTGCGCGACCGTTGTTGTCGATACCATCAGCGCCTATCAGTCCACTCTGGGCTATGTAGACAAGCGCTTTATTTTCTTCCAAAAGCACGAGCGGTTGTCCTGGATCGTCGAGTTCAGCAAGGTATTTACGCAGCGAGAGCTCGACGATGTCGCCTCCCTCAAGGTCAATTGCGAACTGCAAAACATCAGTATGTACCTCGACAAAGCGGCTCCTGTCTTTAGCGGCTTCCTGCACAAGGGTAATCTCATCGTCGCTATCCACAGGCACAGCGGGGATATCTTCCTGGTCTGCTTCACTGATTGCGTTTATCGCGGTGGGTGAACCCTCCAGTTCGGGCAGAGCTATTCCTTCGCCCCCGTTTGAGATTAACCGAGTCGTTTCTTCTGCAAGAGAAGCATTTTTTTCTTCTTTAAATGCGACCCATTCGGTGAGCAGCATGAAAGACAGTACGGCGATAGCGCCAATGAGCAGTGTACGTTGCAAATCCATAATCGAATATCAGTGGCCTAGTGGGAGTGCGGGCAGGGCGGGACGGGGTCTTCTCCGCCTTCATGCCAGGGGTGGCATCGACCGATTCTTCGCAAGGATAAATAACTGCCTTTTAGCGCGCCGTGAACAGCAATTGCTTCCTGCGCGTAGCTGGAACAGCTGGGGTAAAAGCGGCAGTGGCTGCCCAAAAAGGGGCTAACGCAGGCCTTGTAACAGGCGATGAAAAAAATCAGCAGGCGACGCATCAGGATTCCCGGTGGCTTATATCACGAGTAGTCGCAGAACCTTGAATGAGCTTCTGCCATTGCTGCTGCAATATAGAGGATAGTTCAGCATTATCCAAATTACCGATTCCAGGCCGCGCCAGTAGCACCACATCGAAACTGGGCGCTGTGACTGGGAGTACGCGAAAAAATTCTCTTGCCAGTCGCTTGATCCGGTTTCGTTCAACCGCCAGGCGAACATGTTTCTTGGCGATGACGAGGCCGAGGCGATGTTCAGATAGATCGTTACAACGACCGAGCAGCAACACGTGGCGGTGAGAAGCCTTTGCGTCGGGCTTATCAAAAACGCGGCTGTAGTCTCCGGCATTGAGTAACCTTTTAAACTTGCCGAAGGTCGCGCCCGCTTCGTGACTACGCAAGCCGTTGCCTGATGCCCATATCAGGCTGAGAGACGCTTGCGCCCTTTTGCGCGCCGCCGGTTCAGGACCTGGCGACCCGCTTTGGTGGACATGCGCGAACGAAACCCATGGGTGCGTTTGCGCTTCAGTACGCTGGGCTGAAAAGTTCTTTTCATAACGTCAATTTCCGACTGCTAGCTAGTGGAGCGAGTGAAATCCTCGCGCTGCAGCTGTTACTGTGTGCTGCGCTCCGGGACTCCCCCCTCAAAAAAGGCCCGCCATTCTATGTAAATGCGCTCACTAATTCAATCGGGACAGAGCTATTTTTGTGGGTTTTCAGCTTCGCCAGAACGGTTTAGCTGTGAGGCGTTGGGGCCCTGCTTCTGTCGCAGCACAGCGCAAAAATAAAACCTCAATAGAAGCAGATATTTAGGCCATCAGCGCACACTTTCCCCCAAAGATATATACAGGTTATACACAGGCAGGGTTGTTCAGGGCCGGGGGGCCGGATGCTGCTCAAAAAACGAACAGAAAGCGTTTAAGCAACTGATAAATAAAGAGTAAATAATTTAATGATATTTGCTTTTAGGTGTGGATAACTGGCGGAAACGGGAGTATTATTTTCCTAACGTCAGGCAACCCGTTCGCCGACGTATAAAAACTATTGATAATTATTATCAGTTCCTATTTTTATTCAAAACGCAGGTCTCCACGACCCGCGATAAGGGGCTTCCTTTGCCTGAAACTATATGGCCAAACATTGTAAACCGTCTTCGTGACGAACTGCCGTCACAACAGTTCAATACCTGGATTCGACCGCTGCAGGCTTCGCGGGATGAGCGCACGCTGACCTTGTTCGCCCCCAACAGGTTTATAAAGGACTTCGTAGCTGAAAAATTTTCTCAACGAATACAGGCACTTGTCGATGAGCTGCACCCTGATTCGTCGATGGGGCTGGCCCTGGCCATAGGTGAATCGAGCAGGAGCACAAACAACAGCACAAACAACAGCAGCACAAACCCGGCACCCGTCACTGCGCTCCGAACGGCAAATGAGGTAGAGCGAGAGCCTGTCCTGTCGGGGCAGGCGTTCAGTGCTGCGGGTGAACGAGAGGGTGGCTCCCCGGTGCCAAGGAGACGAGGGAGCAGCGGCAACCTCGATGTGGAGGGCTCGCTGCACCACCAGCAACACCTGTTCGAGAACTACACGTTCGATAGTTTCGTCGAGGGTAAGTCCAACCAGCTCGCGCTCGCTGCGTCGCAGCAGGTTGCGGAGAACCCCGGAAACTCCTACAACCCCCTGTTTTTATACGGCGGGGTGGGTCTCGGTAAAACGCACCTCATGCACGCGGTTGGGAATGCTCTCAAGGTGCGTAACCCCGAGGCGAAGGTGGTCTATCTTCACTCGGAGCGCTTTGTGCAGGATATGGTAAAAGCCCTGCAATTGAATGCGATCTCTGACTTCAAACGCTATTATCGATCAGTAGATGCCCTGCTGATTGATGATATTCAGTTCTTTGCGAAGAAAGATAGATCTCAGGAAGAGTTTTTCCATACCTTCAATGCACTGCTTGAAGGCGGACAACAGATGATCCTGACATGCGATCGTTATCCCAAGGAAATCGATGGTCTGGAAGAACGATTGAAATCCAGGTTTGGATGGGGCCTAACCGTTGCGGTCGAGCCGCCGGAACTTGAAACTCGCGTCGCCATTCTTATGAAAAAGGCAAGTGAAGCGCGGATTGATCTTCCTCCGGATGCTGCATTTTTTATTGCGCAACGCATTCGCTCCAACGTGCGGGAGCTGGAGGGGGCGCTGAAACGGATTATTGCCAGCGCCCGGTTTGTCGGTAAGCCGGTAGATATCGAATTGATAAAAGAGAGCCTTAAAGACCTGCTGGCGCTGCAGGATCGCCAGGTCAGTATGGACAATATTCAGCGCACGGCGGCTGAGTACTACAAGATCAAGGTATCGGATATGATGTCTCGCAGGCGCAGCCGGTCGGTTGCTCGCCCGCGACAGGTAGCCATGGCGTTGTCGAAGGAACTGACCAATCACAGCCTCCCGGAGATTGGTGACAGTTTTGGTGGCAGGGATCACACGACAGTGCTGCATGCCTGCCGTAAGATCAAGGAATTACGCGAGACGAATTCCGACATTCGGGAAGATTACAAGAATCTGCTTAGAACACTCACAACCTGAGCAGATTATAAAACCTGGCTTTCTAGCGCGCAGGCCAATACGGCCGCCGCCGGACAACCTACATTTGGGGAAAGGACGTCACTTATTATGAAGTTCAGTGTTTCGCGGGACAACCTGGTCAAATCTTTGAACCTCGTGGCGGGGGTTGTGGAGCGGCGGCAAACCTTGCCAATACTGGCTAACGTATTGTTAGTATTGGAAAAAAACCAGCTGTCTCTGACCGGCACGGACCTTGAGGTGCAGCTAGTAGGTCGGGTTCAGCTTGCCGAAAGCGGCGACAAAGGCGAGGTGACTGTGCCCGCGCGCAAGTTGCTGGATATTTGTAAATCGCTGCCCGAGGGGAGCGATATCAGTTTCAGCGTCAAGGACGGCAAGGCAACAATCAAGTCCGGACGCAGCCGGTTTACCCTGTCTACCTTGCCGGCGGCGGAATATCCCAATGTCGAGGACAGTATCTCGACCCACCAGATGACGCTGAAACAAGGCCAACTGAAGCGGCTGATTGACCGCACGAGTTTCGCCATGGCCCAGCAGGACGTTCGCTATTACCTCAATGGCATGTTGTTGGAGTTGGGGAAGAAGAAAGACCTTCGGGTAGTGGCTACCGATGGCCACCGCCTGGCGATGTGCACATTGCGTGGAAAGGTCGCAGTGAAGGGCGAGGGTGAAAGTCAGGTTATTCTGCCTCGGAAGGGCGTGCTCGAGCTTGCTCGTCTTTTGATGGACGAAGACGAGGACATAACCATTAATATCGGCAGCAACCATTTGCGTGCCAACGCCGGAGCGTTTAGCTTTACGTCCAAGCTAGTAGATGGAAAATTCCCGGATTATCAAAGGGTTATGCCTGCCTCCCCTGATAAAATCGTCACTGGCTCGCGTCAGGAGTTGCGGCAGGCGTTCACCCGCACGGCAATCCTTTCGAACGAAAAGTATCGAGGCGTTCGCCTCAAGGTGACAAAAAATACGCTGGATATTGTGGCCAATAACCCTGAGCAGGAGGAGGCCGAGGAGACGCTATCCGTCGACTACAGTGGAGATTCACTGGAAATTGGTTTTAACGTCAGCTACTTATTGGATGTGTTGGGTGTTCTGAGTGGTGAGAAAGTAAAGCTTTCACTGGCGGACCCGAATAGCAGCGCGTTGCTCGAGGAGTCTGACGATGATGATGACGATTCATGCTATGTCGTTATGCCAATGCGTCTCTAGGGCTAAGGGCGGCGCGCATATCAGTACGCTCTCTATCGGTGATACACCAAGTGACTCAGTAGCCTGCTGACGTGGCTTTAGCAGCATTGCAGATAAGTCGCGTAAGGAACTTGCGCAAGGTCGAGCTACAGGGCTTTCAGGGCGTAAACGTGCTGCACGGACTCAATGGCAGCGGGAAAACCAGTGTTCTCGAGGCAATACACCTGTTGGGGATGGCCCGCTCCTTTCGGGGCAATAGCGTCAAATCCCTAATTACACATGGAGAGAATGACTGCACGGTCTTCGGCACGAGCGCGCGCTCGTCCCAAACGCAAGCGCTTGCCCTCGGTGTCCAGCGCACACGCGTTGGAGAGGCCCGTATCAAGGTGGGTGGCGAGCCGGTGAGAACCGTGGCCGCATTAGCGGAGCATCTGCCTTTGCAGGTGATTACCGCGGATAGTTTTGATCTCCTGACTGGCGCGCCGGGCGCTAGACGCCGTTATCTTGACTGGGGGGTGTTCCACGTGGAACAACGGTTTTTTGGCCAATGGAAACGCTTCCAGCGGTGCATAAAACAGCGCAACAACCTGCTCCGTCGTGGTAAGGTATCAGGTGGGGAGCTTGATGCCTGGACGCGGGACCTGGCCCAGACGGGCACGGCGATCAACGAATACAGAGAGGCCTATTTTGAGGCGCTGCGGCCTGTTTTTAGTGCGATAATTGCGCAGTTATCACCTTCATTGGAGGGGTTAGAGCTGCGCTATCAGCGCGGGTGGGACAAGCAGTTGGGCTATGCCGAGGCGCTGGCGCAGGGCCTCACTGCCGATGAGGAGCACGGCTATACCCATACTGGCCCTCAGCGAGCTGATATAAGAGTGATGTCGGGGGCGTATGCCGCTGCGGACATACTGTCTCGGGGTCAGCAGAAGCTGGCTGTATGCGCCTTGAAGTTGTCTCAGGGCCAGATTTTGGCGCAAAAAGGGCACGGAAGCAGTACGTATTTGATCGATGATCTTCCGTCAGAGCTCGACCAGGTGCACAGTAAGCGGGTTTGTGACCTGCTTGCCACAATGGAGGCGCAGGTATTTATTACTTGTATAGATCCGCGAGAAATTCGGTCCGTGTGGCCTGAAGGCCATGATCTGGCGATGTTCCACGTGGAACAGGGTTCGGTCGGGCCTTGTTCAGACGCGCAATAATGAAAATGACGCCCGGTTGCCGGGGCACAGTATCAAGGGTAATCAATCATGAGTGAAGCGGACAATAACTACGATTCTACCAGTATCAAGGTGCTTAAAGGCCTTGATGCCGTGCGTAAGCGCCCGGGGATGTATATCGGCGATACGGACGACGGATCGGGTCTGCACCATATGGTGTTTGAACTGGTTGACAACTCGATCGACGAGGCGCTGGCAGGGCACTGCAAAACCATTAATATCGTGATTCACCCCGACGAGTCGGTTTCTGTAGCCGACGACGGCCGTGGTATTCCGACAGAAATGCACGAAGAGGGTGTTTCAGCCGCAGAAGTGATCATGACGGTACTGCACGCGGGCGGCAAGTTTGACGATAATACCTACAAAGTCTCCGGGGGACTGCATGGCGTGGGCGTTTCTGTAGTGAACGCCCTCTCGGAAGAGCTGATACTGACCATTCGTCGGGATGGCAATATGTATGAGCAGGTGTATCGGCACGGCGTGCCCAAGGCGCCACTAGCGGCGGTTGGCACCACCGATACGACAGGCACAGAGGTCCGTTTCTCGCCGTCCGCCGAGACATTTACCAATATAGAGTTTCATTTCGAGCAGTTGGCCAAGCGCCTGCGAGAGCTAGCCTTCCTTAACTCCGGAGTGTGTATCGTTCTCAAGGACGAGCGCAGCGGTAAAGAGGAAACCTACCAGTACGAAGGCGGCCTCGGGGCTTTTGTTGATTACCTGAACCAGAACAAATCTACGATCAACAACACGTTCCACTTTCAGGTCGATACCGAGGATGGAATCGGTGTTGAGGTTGCGTTGCAATGGAATGACGGGTTTCAGGAGGGGGTGTTCTGCTATACCAATAATATTCCCCAGCGAGATGGTGGAACCCATCTTGGCGGATTTCGCGCAGCCCTGACCCGGAGTCTCAACGGTTACATCGAAAAAGAGGGTTTGGGAAAAAAGGCCAAGATCAACACGACGGGGGATGATGCCCGAGAGGGCTTGATGGCGATCGTCTCGGTGAAGGTGCCTGATCCCAAGTTTTCATCACAGACCAAGGACAAGCTGGTGTCGTCAGAGGTGAAAAGTGCGGTTGAACAGGCGATGGGGGCCAAGTTCAGTGAGTATCTCATAGAGAATCCAGCCGAGGCGAAGGCTGTTGTCGGCAAGATGTTGGATGCGGCGCGTGCCCGCGAGGCTGCCCGAAAGGCGAGAGAAATGACACGGCGCAAGGGTGCGCTCGATATCGCAGGACTGCCGGGTAAGCTGGCCGACTGCCAGGAGAAAGACCCGGCGCTTTCTGAGCTTTACCTGGTAGAGGGAGATTCTGCGGGTGGGTCCGCAAAACAGGGCCGCAATCGAAAGTATCAGGCTATTTTGCCTTTGAAGGGGAAGATTCTTAACGTAGAGAAGGCCCGCTTTGACAAGATGCTGGGTTCTGCAGAAGTAGGCAACATTGTCACTGCATTGGGCTGCGGTATTGGTAAAACAGAGTTCGAGCCCGATAAGTTGCGTTATCACAGCATTATCATCATGACTGACGCGGACGTCGATGGGTCCCATATTAGAACCCTCCTGCTGACCTTTTTCTTTCGCCAGATGCGAGAGTTGGTCGAGCGAGGGCATATATTCATTGCCCAGCCTCCCCTGTATAAGATCTCCAAGGGTAAACAGCACCAGTACCTCAAGGACGATGAGGCATTAGACCAGTACCTGACGCAATCTGCGCTGGAAAACGCATCTATCTTTGTCAATCCAGACGCGCCAGCCATTGCTGGAACGGGCCTGGAAGATCTCGTCCGCCAGTACCGAGAGGTGGTCGCGACCACCGAAAGACTGAACCGCCTCTACTCCGAAATGGTGCTTTGGCAAATGGTGTATGGGGACGCCCTGACCCCGGAAGATATGGGGGACGAAGCGGCCGTCGCTCGATTCTGTGATCAACTGGGTGAGCGCTTACAAACCGTCGCAGCCAAGGGTACCAGCTACACCACCGCTGTGCGAAAGGATCAGGAGCGTCAGCTCTTCTTTCCCGTGGTTAAGCTCCTGTCCCACGGAGTGGAGACAGAAACCGAATATCACCACGAGTTTTTCTCCTCGACTGAATACCGCAGCCTGGTCGCTTTGGGCGAAACGCTAAATAATCTGATCGAGGAAGAAGGTTTTTTCCGCCGGGGGGAAAAAGTTCTCCACACTCAGAGCTTTGTCGAGGGTCTGGACTGGCTTATGGGAGAGGCCCGCCGGGGCTATAATATTCAACGCTACAAGGGGTTGGGTGAAATGAACCCGGAGCAGCTGTGGGAGACAACGATGGATCCCGAGGTGCGCCGCATGTTGAAAGTCACCATCGAGGACGCGATCGCCGCAGACCTGATGTTCACTACCCTCATGGGCGATCAGGTAGAGCCGCGCCGGGATTTTATCGAGGACAATGCATTGTCGGTAGCAAACCTCGACATCTAGCTGGCTGCTCTTGTTGGTTCTCACGATAAATAAATTGCCGGCGGCCGGTGTGCCGCCTACGACCTCGGTTATTCCGATGTACTGGGGCAGAAGATCAGCGAGGCCTATTACTCAGAGAAAGAAACAGTGTTTGGCTCCGTCTGCCACGGTGCCCTGGGCTTTATTCGGGCGCGGGATCGCGATGGCAAGTTACTGATTGCCGGTCGCAAGATGACCGGCGTCAGCGACAAGCAAGTGAAGGAACGCGGCACGGTCTCAACCCGCAGCAATCAACAGCACTTCGTCAATGACGCTTATTCCGTATCGCTATCTTCTTTTGACCCTGATTCGTCCGGGGGGATGAAGTCGATTTCCAGATTAGCCCTCTCTGTAAAATAGTCGGGTAGCTCCGCCTTGATAGCGGGCGCCAGATTTTTGAATTCGCCGACCTGCTTCACCAGGTTGCCCCGGCCACTGACCAGTTGGCCTTCTGCCTTAACGTAGGATTCAAGAGCGCGATCAAGCCCGCGTTTAACGCCCTCGAAACTTTCCAGAAAGGCGTTCAACTTCTTGAAGACTCGCTCCGCTTTCTCGGCAAGCGCTGCGGTGTGTTTATTCTGGTCCTCATAGCGCCACAACTGGCGCACAATGTTAAGGCTTGTCAGCAGGGTTGTCGGAGTAGCAACCAGTACGTTGTTTTCGATTGCCGTTTGGAATAGCAGTTCGTCCGCTTTGAGCGCCTCGACGAAGGCGGACTCAATGGGCACAAACATGAATACAATTTCGGGTGAATTGAGGCCGGGTAACTTGTAGTAGTCCTTGTTGGATAATTCCGCGATACGCTGGCCCATGGCTTTCACATGCTCCTCAAGAGCGAGCTTGCGCTCGGTGTCGTCCTCGCTGTTGATGTAGCGCGTGTAGGCCGCCAGGGAGACTTTTGAGTCGATAATGAGGTGCTTGTCCTGAGGCAGATACACCACAGCGTCTGGCCGCAGCTTGCCGTCTTCGGTCGTAATAGAGACCTCTCGCTTATAGTCTGTTCCCAGCTGCAGCCCGGATCGATCCAGAACATTTTCCAGCACCAGCTCCCCCCAGTTCCCCTGCAGCTTCTTTTGTCCGCGCAGCGCGGTGGACAGCTCGTGCGCCTCAGTTGTGATTTTCTGATTGAGCTCTTTCAGGTTCTCCAGTTCTTTTTTCAGCTCCCCTCTCTGTGTGGTCTCCCGGTGGTGAATATCCTGCACTTCTTTCTTGAATCCGTCGATGGATTGCTGGAAAGGAGCCATGATAGAAGTGAGGGAAGACTTGTTTGTCTCCTGCATTGCACGAGTCTTGGTGTCCAGAATCTCGTTGGCCAGGAGCTTGAAGTGTTTCG
>Ga0213863_10002699_pt1 | contig 12453 bp, 11 predicted proteins | sample PICome_8_FD_160128 | JGI IMG/M metagenome (GOLD analysis project Ga0213863, IMG submission 160128) | Coastal seawater microbial communities near Pivers Island, North Carolina, United States - PICO497 | ecosystem: Environmental > Aquatic > Marine > Coastal | place: USA: North Carolina... | reverse complement strand
TGAATCTCTCTAACGCCGCCGCGCTCGTGACCTTCGAGGCTTGGCGCCAGCTGGGATTCGAGGGCGCCGAACTGGCGCCAGAGGCGATCGCTAGCGAAAACTAGCGACCGCTTGCATCTGTTTAGGCCAAGTTAACTGAGTGCTAGGTCGACTAGTTGGCCGGCTCAGTTGACGCAGCCTGCTCTGCCTGAGCCTGTTTCTGCTGCGCGTACAGCGCATCGAAATTAATCGGCGAGAGCATAAGCGCTGGGAAGCTGCCTTTAACAACTAGATTGTCCACAGCCTCGCGGGCATAGGGGAAGAGTATGTTGGGACACACGGTTGCCAAAAGCTGCTCGCGCTGCTCATCGCCAAAGTCTGCGGCGGTGAAGATTCCCGCCTGCTGCACTTCAACTACGAAGGCGGGCTGCTCTTCCAGCTGCGCTTCTACGGTTAGAACTAGCACAACCTCGTAAACGCCTTCCTGCACCTTGTCGCTCTTGGTCTTGATGTCGAAATTAATCTTCGGCTGCCATTGGCTCTGGAAGACGGCTGGGCTGCGGGGCGACTCAAACGACGCGTCCTTGAGGTAAATGCGCTGCAGGGCGAACTGCGGCCCGGCTGGCTGTTGAGCTTCGGCCGCTGTATCTTGTGCTGCTGTGTTTTCTTCGTTGTCTGCCATGTTGCTTCCTACCAAGTCGGTTTTCTAAAAAAGGTTTTCTAATGAGCCGGTTTCAAGTAAATCGATGTACTAATGTGTCGTTTGTCTAACTTGTGGCGCGGTTTACGAACCTCGCTTAATCGCAGCTGGGGCCAAGGAGCAGCTAGAGCCCATGAAGAGCCGCAAGAACTACCAAGTCTACTTCATGACTACGGGTAGAGACTGCCCGCGCCATTCGGTCATGCCTCCAAGCAGTTTATAGACCGGATCAAAGCCCGCCGCCTCTAAAGCCTTAACAGACTCGCCGGCCTGCTGACCCATCTTGCAGACGACGATAATCGGCTTACCCTGCTTCTTTTTCAGCTCGGCGAGTCGCTGCGCGAGTTTCGCCGCGGGAATATGCAGCGCGTCGACAATATGACCTTCGTCGAACTCTTTCTTGTCCCGAATATCGACCACAGCGGCATCGCTGCGATTAATGAGCCCAATCGCCTGCGCGGGGCTTACGCCCTTGGCGCCCGTACGCTGATGATAAAAAACGATCGCTGCAAACGCAGCTAGCCAGCACCCGAACAATATCGGATGATTTCCTAAGAACTCGATGAACTGCGCCATGGATAACTCGTTGTCTAGCGGCGAATAAGGAGCGCAAGTATACACACCCCCGCGAGCCTAAAACAGCCGCAAGACCGGTCCACTGGCTTGCGGCGCTAGTGCCGCAGGGTGTATTCGCGGATAATAGGGCTTTTAGCTCAGACACCTTTTCAACGGCCCGCACTATGACAGCAGCAAAAACCGCACTACTTCTTATTCTCGACGGCTGGGGGCACCGAGAGGCGTCCGATAGCAATGCTATTCACGCCGCGAACAGCCCCACTTGGGACAAGCTTTGGCAGGAGCGACCTCACACACTGATCCGCACGTCGGGGCTAGCAGTGGGCCTGCCAGAGGGGCAAATGGGCAATTCCGAGGTGGGACACATGAACCTCGGCGCCGGCCGCGTGGTTTATCAAAACCTCACCCGCATTGACAAGGACATTGCCGACGGTAGCTTCGCCAGCAATGCCGAACTCACACAGGCCATTGCCGCAAGTGCAGAGACAGCCTCTGCGCTGCACGTGTTCGGACTGCTCTCGCCCGGCGGCATTCACAGCCACGAGGATCAAATTATTGCCCTGCTCGAGCTCGCCCTAGCACGCGGGGCGAACCAGGTTTACCTCCACGCCTTCCTCGACGGCCGCGACACCCCGCCACGCAGTGCGCTAGCCTCTCTTAAACGCGCCGACAGCCTGCTCGCAGCTAGCGGCCGCGGCCGCGTTGCCTCGCTATGCGGCCGCTTCTACGCCATGGACAGGGATAACCGCTGGGACAGGGTCGAACCAGCCTACGATTTATTAACCGCAGGTAGCGCCGAATTTAGCTATGCGACTGTAGAAGCTGGTCTCGAAGCCGCCTACGCTCGCGGCGAGGACGACGAATTCGTCAAGCCCACTGTAGTCGGAAGCAGCCCAGCGCCGGTCGCAGACGGCGACGCCGTGGTGTTCATGAACTTCCGTTCGGACCGCGCGCGCGAGCTATCTCGCGCCTTCTTGCAGACTGACTTCGAGGGATTCACGCGCAAGCGGGTGCCCGAGCTCTTGCGCTTCGTGACGCTGACCCACTACGCCGACGACATAGACGCGCCCTGCGCCTACCCGCCTGAGGCACTGCAGAACGTTCTCGGCGAGACTTTGGCAAAGCAGGGTAAAACCCAGCTGCGCATTGCCGAAACTGAAAAATACGCGCATGTGACGTTCTTCTTCAATGGCGGCAGAGAGGAGCCTTTCGCCAAGGAGGAGCGCGAGCTCATCGCCTCGCCAGACGTAAAAACCTACGATCTGAAGCCTGAAATGTCGGCGATCGAGGTCACCGACAAACTCGTCGAGGCCATTAAGTCAGCGAACTTCGACGCGATCATCTGCAACTACGCCAACGGCGATATGGTTGGCCATACCGGTGACTTCGCCGCCGCGGTGAAGGCGGTTGAAACCCTCGATGCCTGCCTCGCGCGCATTGTCAGCGCAATCAATGAAGTTAACGGCGAGCTGCTCATCACCGCCGACCATGGCAATGTTGAACAGATGCTCGACTCGGAAACCCAACAGCCTCTGACCTCGCACACTAACGGCCCTGTTCCTCTGGTTTACGTTGGCGCATCGGACAAGCAATTTAGCGGCGAAGGCGCACTCTGCGACCTAGCTCCCACGCTACTCTCATTGCTAGGGCTGGAAATTCCGACCGAGATGACCGGCAAGGACTTGCTAGCCTGATGGTCAAGCGCCTCGCTCAAGCTTGCGGCGTGGTGCTAATAACGGCGGGGATAAATCTAACGCCGTCGCAACTCTACGCGGCCGAGCCCTCCGCCGCCGAGGCTCGCGCCCAGCTCAAGGCGACCGAAGCCGCTATGGCTGAAATAGCCGCTTGGCTCGAGCAGGCCAACGGTCAGCAGACCCGCGAGGAGAAACGCCTTCAGCAGGCAACGGCTAAGCTCGAAGCCAGCAGCGCAAGGCTCGCTGGCCAGCGGCAAGCTGAGCGCGAGCTAACTCAGGAAATTTCCGCGCTGAATGCACAGCAAGCGACACAGCGCGCAGCGCTGAGTGCGCAGGAGGCGCAGTTAGCGGAGCTCCTGCGCGCGCTTCATAAGCAGGGTGATGTTAGCGCGCTACGCGCACTGCTCAGCGGTGAGGCGCCCTCAAGCTCGCAGCGGCGGCTCGTCTTACTCAAGCACCTCAGCGCGGCGCAGCGCCAGACTCTAGCTCGGTATGAAAATCAGCTCGCCGCCCTAGCTGCCACAGCTCAAGAGCTCAATGCCCGCCAGGCGCAGCTCAGCAAGGCGCGCGAGGCGCTAGAGCAGGAGCAGCAGACGCTTGCGCAGGACCGTCTGAATCGCGAGCAAGCGCTCACGGCGCTCGCAAAAAGCATTGGTGATCAGCGCAGCGAGCTTGAGCAGCTGGAAATCGATAAAGCGGGCGTGCAGCAGCTCATCGATCGGCTCAACGCTGCCCTGCAGCAGGTGCCGCGGCGCGCCGAGAGCTCTCGTTTTGCGACCGCTCGCAGATCTCTCCCAAGCCCCGTAGATGCAGACATTAGCCGCAATTTCGGCCGTGATGATAGCGGCCTGGGTCACAGCGGCATCAGCTATGCGACAGCCGCGGGCACTCCGGTTCGCGCGGTACACGGCGGCCGCGTCGTCTTCGCCGACTGGCTGCGGGGCGCCGGTCTCCTGGTCATTGTCGATCACGGCGACGCCTATATGACTCTTTACGGGAATAACGAGGCGTTAGAGGTCGTCGCAGGTGACTCGGTTGCTGCTGGTGAGCCACTCGCCCGCTCGACCAGCGCCGATCAAGGCGGCCTATATTTTGAAATACGCCATCGCGGCGTCGCCCAAGACCCCAAGGGCTGGCTAGACTGAGATTGCCTATTTCGACGTAAACTGAAAGACTGATCACCTAACACTTATCCGGCGCAGGAAGCTCGGCGCCAGTTTGAAGTAGGATTTAGCATGCCCTCAGTTTTTACAGCGTTCTCGTCTCTTAGCTCCCGCGTCTCTTTACTGCGCTTCTTTTCTGGCTTTTTGCGCCTCTTTTCTGGCTTCTGGCGCTTGCCTGGCCTCACGGTCTCAAAGCTTTCCTGCGCACTATTAGCCGGCCTGCTTAGCGCCGGCGGCGCGGCGGCTCAACAAGGCACTAGCGCCCTGCCCCTGCCGCTGAATGAAGTGCGGATGTTCACGCAGGCTCTAGATCAGATACGCAGCGCCTACGTCGAGGACATCGATGACGAAACCCTGCTTGGCTACGCTATCGAGGGCATGCTATCGGGGCTAGACCCACACTCGGCCTATATGGTGGGCAACGAGTTCGACTCTTTACAGGACACGACAACGGGTGAATTTGGCGGCCTCGGCGTTGAGGTGAGTCGCCGTGACGGTTATATCTTAGTGGTCGCGCCAATCGACGATTCCCCCGCGGATCGCGCCGGCGTGCTGGCGGGCGATTTGATTATCGAAATCGACAACAAACCGATTGGGGAGATGCAGCCGGATGAGGCGGCGAAAATGATGCGCGGCGCCCCGGGTTCTGATGTCAGCATAACCATTGCTCGCGAGGGTCAGGAGCCCTTCGACCTTGTACTTACCCGCGAGGTCATCGCCATCTCCAGCGTGCGCAGCCGACTGCTCGAGCCGGGCTATGCCTACCTGCGCATCTCGCAGTTCCGCGGCAACACTGGCGAAGAGTTCCTTGAAGAGCTAGGCGAGCTGATGGAATCGGATGACCCGCTAAAGGGCGTCATTTTGGATCTGCGCAACAATCCCGGCGGCGTACTGCAGGCCTCGGTGCAGGTTGTCGATGCGTTCATTGACGACGGCGTTGTCGTGTCTACCAAGGGACGTTTAGAAGAAGCCCAGTCTAGCTACCGAGCAAGCGCGCAGACCCTCGCGCCGGACCTCCCGCTTGTCGTTCTTGTGAACGAGGGTTCAGCATCGGCAAGCGAAATCGTTGCTGGGGCACTGCAAGACCACAGCCGCGCACTCATCATGGGGACCGAGAGTTTCGGCAAAGGTTCGGTACAAACTGTGCTGCCGCTGGCAGCGGACAAGGCGATCAAACTAACAACATCGCTTTACTACACGCCAAGCGGGCGCTCCATTCAAGCACAGGGCATCGTGCCGGATATCGAGGTGGAAGAAGCCTTTGTCACGCGCCGTGCACGCAGCGTGACTCAGTATCGCGAGTCAGACCTAAACGGCCACCTAGAGAATGGCAATGATGCGCCAACGGACGAAGCAAACAGAGAAGAAAGCAAAGAGGGTCAGTCGGGCCTGACCTCAGAAGAACTCGCACAGGTGCTGATTACGGCGGAAGAAGTTTTGGTCAACGACTATCCGCTCAACGAAGCGCTCAATGTGCTCAAAGGCATCAACGCCTACAAGCCGTTAGCCATGAAGAATTCGGTAGAGTAGCGGCGGTTTTGATAACTCTCAGGCTAACTCTCTTGATAGCTTGCTAAATAGCTCTCTAGCAGATTAGCGGGCATAAATATTGAACCAAGGGTTTAATATTACGCTTTACGAAATTAGACCTTACGTACCTCGATACCTCGGCCAGCCATAAAGTCTTTCGCCTCGCCGATAGTGTATTCCTGGAAATGGAAGATGCTCGCGGCGAGCACTGCATCAGCTTCTCCTTGCAGCACGCCGTCGGCAAGGTGCTCCAAATTACCCACGCCACCGGAGGCGATAATCGGCACGGGCACAGCGCGGCTGACTGCTCGGTTGAGTTCGAGGTCGAAACCGCTTTTCGTGCCGTCTTTGTCCATGCTTGTTAGCAGAATCTCGCCGGCGCCGTAGGCCACCATCTTCCTCGCCCACTCGATTGCGTCTAGGCCCGTAGGCTTGCGACCGCCGTGGGTGAAGATTTCCCAGCGCGGCTCCTCGCCCTCGGCAGAGACCCGTTTCGCATCGATGGCAACGACAATGCATTGCGAGCCAAAGCGCTCTGCCGCCGCGCGCACAAAATCGGGATTCGTCACCGCCGCTGTATTAATGCCTACCTTGTCTGCGCCGGCATTGAGCATGGCGCGGATATCTTCGAGCGTACGTATACCCCCGCCCACGGTCAGAGGAATAAAGACCTGGCTGGCAATAGCTTCCACGGTATGCACCGTGGTCTCGCGACCCTCGTGGCTTGCTGTTATGTCGAGGAAGGTTATCTCGTCTGCGCCGGCGTCACAGTAGCGTTTGGCCACCTCAACGGGGTCACCTGCGTCGCGTATATCGAGAAACTGCACGCCCTTCACGACACGCCCGTTCTCGCAGTCTAAGCAGGGAATAATTCGTTTAGCTAAGCCCACGGGCGCTCCTTAACGTGATGGATTAGTTTTCGGGATAGCCGTCGGCTAACTGCTGCGCAAGGGCCAAATCTATAGTGCCCTCGTAGATCGCGCGCCCTGTGATAACCCCCATGATACCAGCACCGGTTTCGGTGTCCGCCGCTTCACGAATTGCCGCGACGTCGGCGAGTTTGCTCAGCCCGCCAGATGCGATAATAGGGATCGCCGAATCCTCAGCGAGTTCCTGCGTGGCTTCTATGTTTACTCCGCGCATCATGCCGTCGCGGGCAATGTCGGTGTAGACAATGGCCTCAACGCCGTAGTCAGCGAACTGCGCCACCAGGTCAGTAGCCAACACTTCGGATACGTCGGCCCAGCCGTCGGTTGCAACCATGCCGTCTATTGCATCGATACCAACGATAATCTTGCCCGGAAATTTTTCACAGGCAGCGCGAACGAATTCGGGATCTTTAACCGCCGCTGTACCGATGATGACATAGCTCACACCGGCGTCTAAATAGAACTGAATGCTTTCAAGATTGCGAATGCCCCCACCTATTTGAATAGGCAGGTCGGGATATCGCGCTGCAATCGCCTGCACGATTTCGGCGTTTACCGGCGTGCCCGCAAAGGCGCCATTGAGATCGACAATATGCAGGCGCCGCGCGCCCTTGGCAGCCCAGATTCCGGCCATGCTCACGGGGTCGTCGGAGAAAACTGTCGAGTCTTCCATCCGGCCCTGCTTCAAGCGAACGCACTGCCCGTCTTTGAGGTCTATCGCTGGTATGACAATCATTTCTTAAATTCCACGGCGCTAAACTTGGCGCGTTAGCAGAAAAATGGAGAACGTTTAAATAGTGTCCGAACCATCCCAATTGAGAAAATTGCGCAGCAGAGTAAGCCCTGCTTCCTGACTTTTTTCTGGATGAAACTGGGTTGCGAATAAATTGGGTTTCGCCAGCACGGCAGCGATCTCGTCGCCGTAGTGGCTCACACCAACAACTCCGCGACTTGGGCTGTTTTCGTCATGGGGTAAATAGTAGCTGTGAACAAAATAGAAGCGGCTACGCGCAGGCACGCCCTGCCAAAGCGGATGGCTTTGCACCTGCACGACTTCATTCCAGCCCATGTGAGGGACCTTGAGCTTTTGGCCCTGTGCGTCTGTTAGCTTTTCGCCAAAGAAGCGAATCTCACCGTCTATTAGATCGAGACAGTCGACGCCGCCATTTTCTTCGCTGCGGGACATAAGCGCCTGCATGCCAACGCAAATCGCAAACACGGGCTTTGTCGCGACCGCGTCGCGAACAATCTTACCGACATCTAAGCGATTGATCTCCGCCATGCAGTCGCGAATGGCCCCTACGCCGGGGAAAATAACACGGTCGGCGCTAGCGATTAGATGCGGGTCGGGAGTAACAAGGACTTCGGTGTCTTGGCCTAGCTGGCTGGCAACGTGTTCGAGCGCTTTCGCCACGGAGTGGAGGTTGCCCATGCCATAGTCGATAACGGCGATTCTGTTCATAGCTTCCGCTTTGCGCGAACGACAGGCCTGCGCCCGTCGTGTGAATTAATAAGTCTTTGCGTAAGACCCTACAAGGAACCTCGAGAGAGCTCTGGAAAGAACTCTAGACAGAACTTTAAAGAGAACCCTTGGTCGAAGGCACAACGCCCGCCGAGCGCGGATCCAGCTCAGTAGCCATGCGCACTGCGCGACCAAAAGCCTTGAAGATCGTTTCGATCTGATGGTGCGCGTTCTTGCCGCGAAGATTGTCGATGTGCAGAGTGGCTAACGCGTGATTCACGAAGCCTTGGAAGAATTCGTGGAACAGATCGACATCAAAGTTACCCACCGTGCCCTTGACGAACTGCACGTGGTACTCCAAGCCTGGGCGTCCGGAGAAGTCGATAACGACACGCGACAGCGCCTCGTCTAACGGCACGTAAGCGTGACCGTAGCGGCGGATGCCCGTCTTATCTAGCGCTTGGGAAAAAGCCTGACCCAGCGTGATGCCGATGTCTTCAACGGTGTGATGCGCATCTATCTCGAGGTCGCCCTTAGCGTTTATCTCTATATCAATCAGACCGTGGCGGGCGATCTGGTCGAGCATGTGGTCGAGGAACGGCAAGCCGGTTTCGCATTGAAGCTTACCGGTGCCATCGAGGTTAATCGCGACGCTGATTTGCGTCTCGTTGGTATTGCGCTCGACCTTCGCTCTGCGCGGGGCTGTTTCGCTCATGCTGACCCTTCTCTAGTGCTTCTTTCGCACCCTAGGTTAGGGTGGCGACGAGGCTTTAAGCTGTCTTTCGGAGAGCCGCATTATAGGGTGCGGGAAGGCCTATTGAAAGCGAGCCGCGGCTCTAGTGCAGCCGCATGAGCATTCCGGTAGACTCGCGCCATAGCGGCTTATTGCGCTCACCGGATGAGAATTGAAAGACACCAGCGGCCGGTCTTTTCTGCCCGCAGCTTGTATTAAGCGGCCTCTTTCACGACACCGATAAAGCAGCTATTACTCGCCGAAATAGCACTGGAATAGCACTCAAGCAAAAGGCAAAAACCCCTAAATGTCAGCACGCAAGCACTCAACACGCACCGCCGGAGCGCTCCTGCTCCTCGCCGTGCTCGCGGCGGGTGGAGTTTTCTCTTTTACTCAGTTCACCAAGGCCCAGCTTCAAAGCCGCCTAGCTGAGCTCGCCCAGGCGCTGGATTTAGAGCTGACGCTCGCAGGGGATATTCAGCTCAAGCTCATTCAGCAAGAGTTCGTGCTTAGGGATCTTCGCCTCAACAATCCCAAGCACCCACAGGAGCTGGCTTCGGTACGCGAGCTCACCCTACGCTTGAGCCCTTGGCAGCTTCAACAAGACACCTGGCAGATAAGCGAGCTGTCGCTAAGCGGCCTGTACGTGAACCAGCGCAGCGGCGCGGATGGGAGTAGTCTATGGTCGACTGCAGCTATTCGGTCACTGTTAAATGTAGGCATTGAGGGGGAGCCAAGGGCTTTGTCTGGCTCTTTAACCAGCTCTCTAACCGACCTAACCGACTTATCCGACCTATCCGACTCCGCACCCGATGTCCTCTCGGACTTCGCGCCGCAGCTTGTGATTGATCGCCTACTAGTTAGCGAAGCTTCGCTGGATGTCAGCACTAAAACAGCAAACTTTTCCCTGCGGGATCTGGAGCTAGAACTCCTAGGTGCCAACCTCTCTGGACAAGCCTTCCAACTGCAAGGTCAAAGCACGCTGGCACGCTATAGCGCGCTGCACCGGGATGAGATTCGAGTTCCTCTCACTTTCGGCGGAGAGGCCGCCGTAGCACTCGCTAGCGCCTTCGCTACCGCGAACTCGCTGCGAGTCGGAGCAACACCGCTGCTTGCCGAAGTTGAGGCGCAGGCGTCATGGACCGATGGCAACTTAACACTAGGCGGCGCGGTCGCAGCGCAAGACTTCAACCTTAACGCCTGGATGCACAGCCTCGAGCCTGACTCTCTTGTCACCGCATCAATCAACCCGTCTGCTCTGCCACCGCAGCTTGCCGACTTCGCGTTTGATTTCAGTCTCAATGACCAAGGCTTTGTCATCCAAGACTTTGATGCAAACCTAGGCGAAGGCGTCATCGACGCACAGTTAGCCATCAGCTCTGCCAGCGAACATATACCGGCCAATAGCCGCTATGCGATTCGCGGGTCTACCGTGGACTTCAGTTTTCTTGATGCGCAGCGCGCAGGCTTCTGGGGTCAGCTGCCTCGGCGTCTACTGCTCAATAACACCTTGGACTCCGTTGCGGCGATTGATATCCAACTGCTGCGCTGGGGCGACAGCGACCTTGCGCAGCTGCAGCTATTCGCAAACTCCGAAGCCGGTGTGACCGAGATTGAACTTCTCCCTGTTGGAGTTTGGGGCGGCCAGGTTGAAGCGGACCTAAGAGTGGATAGCAGTGGCGGCGAACGGGACGCCTTTGCGCTGGATGCGAATATTGCCGCGCTCAATACCGAGAAGCTAATCCAACACTGGCCGCTGTTAGCGAGTTTTGGCGGCGAGCTGAGCGCCGACCTTAGCCTTGAAGGCGCGCTGCTGGGCAGCAGCGAACTCGTTGCCGAATCTCTGCGCGGCGAGATAACCTTCGACCTGCGCAATAACCGCGTGCCATTAGGCCTAATCAAACAGGTCTTTAGCACTATTGCCGCACTGAGTCCGGTCGGCGGCTCTACCGAACAGTGGCCCGAGGATCTTAGCTTTTCTCAGCTAAGCGGCTTCGCGCTGCTCGACAATGGCCTAACGCAGCCCCATCGCGTCAATCTGTTAATGGACAATCTAGAGATTGAGGGCAGCGGGGTTTTCGATCCAGCCACCGCAGAGTTCGACTACTCCTTAAGCTTTACGCTGCTACCCGATGCAATCAATCAGTCGCTGCAAATAAATGACGCTCACATCGCAAAGCCGTGGCCGGTAAATTGCGCAGCCAATTTAAGCGCGCCCGCAAGCCAATATTGCAGCCCGGACTTCGCCGGCGTGCGAGAACTATTCGCACAGCCGGAAGTAGTCTCACCCGTCGACGCACTACTGAACGCAGTGCCGCGGCAGTAGCAGAGGAAAAGTTGATGAGCGCAGACTTTTCCCAGCGTGTACTGCGCTGGTTCGACCAACATGGCCGCCACGACCTGCCTTGGCAGAAAGACATTACACCGTATTCTGTGTGGGTGTCGGAGATCATGTTACAGCAGACTCAAGTGGCCACGGTTATCCCCTACTTCGAACGCTTCCTGCAGAGCTTCCCCACCGTTGGCGACCTTGCCGCGGCGAGCGAAGACGCAGTGCTGCACCACTGGACCGGGCTTGGCTACTACGCTCGCGCGCGCAATCTCCATGCCGCGGCCAAAACCGTGGTCGCCGAACACGGTGGCGAGTTTCCGCGCAGCGTTGATGGGCTCATGTCTCTCAAGGGCATTGGCCGCTCTACCGCCGGCGCGATAGCGGCGATCTCAATGGGCCTGCCGGCCACAATACTCGACGGCAATGTGAAACGCGTCCTCGCCCGCCACCGAGCAATTGAGGGCTGGCCCGAGCAAACCGCCGTTCGCAACAAACTCTGGGCTATCGCCGAGGAACTCACCCCTAAAGAAAAAACGGCCGACTATACTCAAGCGATGATGGATCTGGGCGCGACCCTTTGCGTGCGCAGCAATCCGCGATGTGAACAATGCCCTCTAGTTGACGACTGCGAAGCACACGCACGGGGACTGGTTAAGGAGATACCCGGCAAGAAGCCTAAGAAGGCGATCCCAGTAAAAAGGACAGTTTTCTTAATAATCGAGGATGGCGCGGGGTCGGTGCTACTGGAGAAACGACCCGCCGCCGGCATCTGGGGGTCCCTCTACAGCTTTCCAGAATCCGATGACGACTATCTGCTCGCTGCTGGTGCACCGGCTGTCGTGAGTGCGGATGCTAAAGACGTAGATAAGCAGTTATCGCCGCTGCGGCACACCTTCTCGCACTTCCATCTGGACATTACACCAATTCGCCTGCGGGCTACGAGACTCAACACAAGCCAAGAACCGGGACGCTGGCTCTGGTATCCGCTAGACGGCAGCTTAGCGGTCGGTCTCGCCGCCCCGGTAGACAAGCTGCTGCGTCAGCTCAGCACGTATGACAGCCGCTGAAAGCAGCGCCTGCTTGCCGTATACTAATCATCTTACTACCGAGCGCCCGCTCAAGATCATTCCGAGCAGCCAAAGAGGAATCCCATGTCACGCATCGTATTCTGCCGCAAACTGCAGCAAGACCTCCCCGGACTCATGGCTCCGCCCTACCCCGGCGAGAAAGGCCAAGATATCTTCATGAACGTCTCCCAGCAGGCTTGGAACGACTGGCAGAGCCACCAAACCATGCTGATAAACGAAAAACAGCTGAGCATGGCAAACGGCGAGCACCGCAAATATCTTCAAGAG
>Ga0213863_10002698_pt1 | contig 12459 bp, 16 predicted proteins | sample PICome_8_FD_160128 | JGI IMG/M metagenome (GOLD analysis project Ga0213863, IMG submission 160128) | Coastal seawater microbial communities near Pivers Island, North Carolina, United States - PICO497 | ecosystem: Environmental > Aquatic > Marine > Coastal | place: USA: North Carolina... | reverse complement strand
GGGAGTCTGGGCTGGTGTTCCCGATTCGTTCGGTGTTTCTGATTCGTTTCATGTTCCTGATTCGTTCTTGATTCGCTGACTAACAGACTGATTCGCTGACTAACAGACTGATTCGCTGACTAACAGACTGATTCGCTGACTAGGAGTCAGTTTATTGAACAAGAGTCAGTTTATTGAACAAGAGTCAGTTTATTGAACAAGAGTCAGTTTATTGAACAAGAGTCAGTTTACTGAACAAGAGTCAGTTTATTGAACAAGAGTCAGTTTATTGAACAAGAGTCAGTTTATTGAACAAGAGTCAGTTTACTGAACAAGAGTCAGTTTATTGAACAAGAGTCAGTTTACTGAACAAGAGTCAGTTTATTGAACAAGAGTCCTAGTCAGATTGAGGTGTGGTATTTTTGCAACACTATTTCATGCGGAGTCCTTTGGTGTTTTTTGCGACCGATTCGAGAGAATCAGCCCGTTCGCCTATTGACTGATTCGTTTAGAGCATAGATTATATTCTATTGCAAGAGATAATTTAGGTATGCGCCTAGAGCCTGGCTGCAATGCATTTCTTGCATAGGTATTTTGTAAAAAATTATTTGTTTGACTCTATAGCGAATCATGTTTATTGATTGGCTCAATGGAAACAACAACACAAGGAGTCTTAAATATGACGTATACAATTGCAACGCGCCCAATTGGCTCAATTAGTCAATTTACACCAGTTATAGGGTATATTCTTATGTCACTTAAACAAGCGCAGGAATTAGCGCAAGAATATAGAGCCGCCGGTTATGATGCCGTGGCATTTAATACACAAGTTGGAGTATAAGAAAATGAACACTTTAAACAATCTTGATACTTTCCTAGATGTAGCCGCCCAACGTTTTAGCTATAGCGACAACAACGCAATCGCGCTTGACCTAATTGGGCAATATAAGGGTAATCAATACGACTCGATTGGTTCACTCATATCAGACATTGAACATGCACATTGTGCCGCTGGATCATTTAATGACATGATTTACACACGCGATATTGAACGCAAGTTATGCGACTCAGATTGGATTGATGCCATTGACGCCGCTATAGAGGACTATGCAGACAACATAGGCGAAACACCAAACTTTGAGCGTGTAACTGACCTAGTGACGTTTGCTGTTGATTGGACAAGCAACACACTTGCGAGTCACTTGCGTTATATGCTTGATCATGGCGATTGGCATGTTGTCCTTGAATATGCCGACACTTGCGACACAAAACCAGAGTCCACGCTCTATGAAACGGAATCTGAGGCCACCGACGCAATGCTTGAGGCTATAGAACAACGTGTTCAATATGTTGTGGATCATAGTCAATATATGGTCAGTGAGACAGAAAGAGACGCCATAGAAGAAACTGAATCAGAACTTGTTAAGATGGAGTCGGTATAATGACCATAAAAACAACATTTAAAGAGGCACTAGCACAGCGCCAAGAATACCTAGACGCGCTTAAGACTCAAGGTGACATATACGCCTTAGAGTTTTTATCATGTAGTTTTTTATATGATAACGGGAATGCCAATATCTCACCACTAACAACAGCACAACATAGCACACTAGCTAAATGGAAAGAGGCAACACAATGATAGATTATCACGTAGTTATGACAGATGAATTAGGCGACGAATTCAGCGTTACAATATCAATACCGGATTTAGTTGAGAATGTGACAGAATATGTTAGGGAAGAATATCCAGAGTCTTCTATTGTCTATATCATGCCAAAAGGATTCTAATCATGAAACGCTATAGAGTAGTACTTAAGAGAATAGGCTTGGCTATGTTATGGGTTGCCAATGTCGCAACCGTACTAGTAGGCACATATATAATTGTACATCATACGGGGATAAAATAATGCTGCTATCTTATCACACACACACATACGCCCAATTGGTCGCAAAGTCTGCCGCACAGTGTGGGGAGTCTGATTCATATAGGCGACGCGGATTCCGTCCTAGATATGTAAACGATAACAACGAGTCTATCGACATACTGGAAAGAGATTCAGCGATGTATCAAGACTACCTCAATGCATTTAATGCAAACGATACAGAGGGGGATTTTATTGAATACACTTGATTTAAGCCCCATAGAACAACGACTCAGGTCTCTGCTATATAGTAGGGGCCTTTTTTCTTTTGTGCGCTTGTATGGCGCTAATATTTACCAGACAGACTCATATTTCCACCGTAGGGGTAGACTCATATTTCCACCGTAGGGGTAGACTCATATTTCCACCGTGGGGGGGGGTAAAAACATAAAACAGCGCACAAAAATACAATAGGGACAAGCGCAAGCCTATCCCTATGTGATTAAATTTTATTTTTTATTGTATTATTCAACAGCTATTTTATTGCCGCTTGTATCCAATAAAACAGACTTTGCCGTTTTAATATCTTGATAAGTATCCGACTCAATTGTTTGGAATGATCCTGAGCGATAGGGGCAATATGTTAGACGCTTGCCATTGTTTTTTATATGGCTCGAGTCACTTTCATCTATCGCAAATGTAAAGTCTTTACCTAACGCATGGCGCAAGATACCCCTAGCTGTAGCGTGTACGTTCTTTTGTTTAGTCTTTAAGACTCTTTGCCTAGACGCCTCAGATACACGAAATACTACGCTATCAAGTATTACGCTATCACAATGGGCTATTACCTTGCCCTTTTGTGGACCTTCACACGGTCTTATTGAATATAGTTTTTTATGCAAATTAAAGTAAACATCACATTTCATTCTACCGACTCCAATGCTATTTTTACTTCTTTAACCCAAGCGAAATTTATCAACATCATAGCCGCAATGCGTTTGGCATTGGATTCAGAGTGGGATATATCGCCATCCTGCCATATCCCGTTTTCATCTAAAGCATAAATACACCACACTTGATCAGGTGTATACGATTTGCCATCAACACCAATATATTCTAGATCATTTTTCATAGTAACGACTCCATAGGTTAAAAGATAAAACGATTATAACTTTTGTGGTATATGAGTCAATAGCTTATCTTGTGATTACTTGCGACTCGTTCTCAATTATTTATAGTTGTCTAATTGCAAATGATTATCAATAGTGCTGCCGATTCGCTGTCCACGCGCAAGAAATTACTTTTGTCAATGATTCTTTTGTGTTTCGTATCAATTACTTGTGTCAATAGCTTAAAGTGTTGCAATTATGTCACACCAGGAGTGATTCGTTATTTTCACTGGGGTATGTCAATATATACTTTAGTATGGGCCCCTATACTTTATGGGGTATAATTTTGAGCCGGGCGGTTATCCACCCATATCTATAACATAAGAAATTTACTTTGTATTATGTTTATTACTCCAGACCCCTTAATTAGTAATAAGGTATAAAACTAGAGAATCCGTTGGTTTGTAAAAAAAATAAAAAATATTTTGTTGAGATGTCACAAAACAGCAATTAGCCCCTGTATATACAATAGGGGAAGTAAAATTACGTCTAGGGGAAGGTAGGACAAAGTGTCGCACCCTAAAAAAAGAATCGTTTAATTTCGGCGGGTTAGTAAAAAGCGACAAGAAATATCAAAAGTGTAGGTTTACAAACTCATTTTTAGGTGCCTATATATATATAAGAGGTTCTCCAGAGTTGTATACTAGACATTAGTATAGTATTAGATAATAGTAGTATTAGTGTACAGAATATAGGGTAGTATATACCTTATGTGTATAGCTTAAGGTGAGAGGCTTAAAGAATGCTACAATACTAGGGATTAACTATGTTGTAGTGAATATGAAGTTCTCCCTCAGTCAACCATGATGAACACTGACAAGTTAGAATTACAGGATGGGATCATGCCGATGATTGAGGGAGTTATACTTGTTGTCGTTATTATATTATTTGTGATGTATTAGTCATCATGTACGGAACTGAAGGATGTTCAGAGTTCATGGCAGAGAAACTACCATATAGTGCTATTATAGGTAAGCATGTTCGTAAGGGCATCAGTAGTGGTGTGTCAGTTAAAGATATTATGGCATCCATACAGAAATATTCTCATGCACCTAGTTCCACAGCTACTTTCTATAAGTTGTATGGTGGGGACATAGCGGAGGTGAAGTTTGATACTACATCAGCTATTGGTAATGTTGTCGTTGAGCAAGCGTTAGCTGGTGATTTTAAGGCTGCTGAGTTGTACCTGAGAAGTAAGGGGGGTTGGTCTCCTACTAACACTGTTGAGGAACGGGAAGTTGGTAGTGAAGAAGAGGAAGACCGCTCCGCTGTAGAAGAGATTATGACCCGACTAGGAAAGAATACACCTGATGAACATGAGGATAACGGCTGAGGACTTAAGAAAGTTACCATCAGATGAGGTAGCTGATGTTTTGTCGTCCCTCTCCCCGGAGCAAGCTGAAGAACTTAAGTATGATTGGAAGTTCTGGGCTAGACCTGATCAATTAGAGCCTGAGGGTAACTGGAATGTATGGGTTGCTTTAGCTGGTCGTGGTTGGGGTAAGACTAGGGCTGGTGCTGAGTGGGTACGACACAGAATTATGAAGAATGATCGTATTGTTCACTGTGTAGCACCAACTAAGGGTGATGTTCGTAGGGTTATGGTTGAGGGTGACTCTGGACTAATGAATGTCTGTCATAAGAATGATAAGACGTACAGAGGAAAAGAGTTAGGCTTCCCTACTTGGTCTCCAACTAATAACACAATGACTTGGGCTAATGGTTCTAAGGCTGTATTCTTCTCAGCAGAAGACCCTGAGAGACTTAGGGGTCCACAGGCTTATTCGATGTGGGCAGATGAACTTTGTGCTTGGAGAAATGCTCAAGAGACTTGGGACATGGCACAGTTTGGATTACGCTTAGGTAGACGCCCAGTGTCCTTTGTAACTACTACACCTAAGACCACTAAGCTGATACGGACTATTCTTGATGACGAAAAGACGGTTGTCTCTAGGGGCAGCACTTATGACAATTCTGCTAATCTCGCTGATACTTTTATCGACGCCATCAGGAAGACCTATGAAGGTACACGCCTTGGGAGGCAAGAGTTATATGCAGAAATACTTGACGAAGCGTCTGGTGCATTATGGTCAAGAGGTCTCCTAGCTAAGTGTGAAGTAGAGAAAGATCAGGTTCCAACACTTAATCGTATTGTTGTCGCTATTGACCCGGCTATTACCTCTAACGCTGAAAGTGACATGACAGGTATTGTTGTAGCTGGTGTAGACGTTAATGGCGTTGCTTATGTCCTAGAGGATCATACTGGTCGTTATACACCTCAACAGTGGGCATCTAAGGCTGTAGAGTTATATCATGAGCATTTAGCTGACAGGATTGTAGCTGAGAGAAACCAAGGTGGTGATATGGTAAGACATACACTGCACACAGAAGATGAAACACTGCCAGTAAGGTTAGTACATGCCTCAAGGGGTAAGATGGCTAGGGCAGAACCAGTTTCAGCATTATATGAACAAAACAGAGTTAAGCATGTAAGAGGATTGAACGACTTAGAGGATCAGATGGTACAGTGGGAACCTCTAGGTTCTATTGGGTCTCCTGACAGGTTAGATGCTCTAGTATGGGCTATCACTGATCTAAGTCTGAATGGTTACGCAAAGCCACAACTTAAACTAGCGTACTCTAGTGCCAAAGGGCTAATTTAATATGGCTACAAAGAAGCGACTATCGGAAGGTGCAGCTAAGAGTATTCTTGGTGTAGCTGGTGATAACACTCGTACTGGACAAATACGTGCAGATGAGTTTATTCCTGAACTACGTGGTAAGAACGCTATTCGCAAGTATCGGGAGATGCGGGATAATGACAGTACTATTGGTGCGGTTATGTATGCTGCTGAACAAGTACTTAGAGATGTCAAACTTAAGGTGGAACCAGCCAATGATACTGAGGAAGCTAAACGTGAAGCTGACTTTGTGGAAAGTATCTTTGATGATATGGATCACAGTCTTGACGACCACATTGCAGAAGCTTTATCGTCGTTGTCGTATGGCTTTGCTTGGTTTGAGGTCGTATATAAGCGAAGGGTTGGCCCAACTAAGAGATCGCCTAAGAAAAACAGTAAGTACACTGATGGACGCTTGGGTGTACGTAAGATTGCTTGTCGTGCGCCTTGGACAATCTCTAGGTTTGATGTAGAAGATAAAAGCGGTGATGTACTAGGTATTTATCAGGACGTAGGATATGCAACAGGAAAACACTATATTCCCGCTACTAAGAGCCTTTACTATCGTACTACTGTTCTTAATGGTGATCCTAGTGGCCGCTCTATCCTCCGCAATGCTTATTCCTCATATGTCTATCTGAACAACTTACAGAGTATAGAGGCTATAGCTGTTGAGCGTGAGTTAGCTGGTATCCCGGTTGCTCGTATTCCTTCTGAATATTTGTCGTCTGACGCAAGTGCAGCACAGAGTGGCTTCGTAGGCAACTTACAACAAATCCTTCGTGATGTTAAGTTTAATGAACAAGGTTATATTATAACACCTAGTGATACTTACCCTGACAAGGATGGCTCCCCTACAAACATTAGACTTGTAGATATTGAACTAATGAGTAGCAATGGCAATCGTAATGTAGATATTGATCCCATTGTTAGGCGTTACCAACATGACATTGCCCGTAGTGTACTTTCTGAGTTTCTTATGCTCGGTGGGGGTAACAACGGATCATACGCACTCTCCAAGTCTAAGACTGACCTGTTTCTACGTGCCTTAGAAAGCTACATCCAAGCTATTGTTGATGTACTTAATAAACAGCTAGTAGAACGCCTATGGCAGCTTAACGGACTTAACTACGACCTCATGCCCTGTATCAAGGCTGGTGATGTTGCTCCGCATGATCTACGTGAGATTGCAGCATTCCTTCGTAACCTTAACGGTGCAGACATTAACGTCAGTGATCACCCAGAGGTTATACAAGACCTTATGGATATAGCTGAATTGAACTATGACCCTAACACAGAGGTCACAACAGAAACTGACCTGCCCGATGAGGCAGAAGAAGATAACAAGGAAAATACATAATGCCAGCACCAGTCACAGCACTAAGCAATGCTTTTAAACTAGAGTTGCTTAAAGGTAACCACGACTTTGATAACGATACGTTTCGTGTCGCACTGATTAAAGAAAATCCATCTGGCACTTTTGATGCTACAACAGTAGCCTACTCTGAGTTAGGCTCAGATCAAGCATCTGGTTCTGGCTATACTGGAAATTTTGATTCAATCTCCACAGGCGCAGTGGCCGCTATTGCTACGGGTTATCCTCAGATGGATGGTACAACTGCCGTTATGGACTTTGAAGATGCAGTATTCACAAACGTAACAGTGCAAGCTGATGGTTGTATTCTTTATAACCCAAATGCTGATAGTTCAGCTAATGTCATAGCAGTGTTTGACTTTGGTGGTACAGTCAGTGCTACCTCTGGTGACTTCACTATTCAGTTCCCTGCTCCGGGAGCCTCTACAAGTATCTTGCGCCTAGCCTAATCTAAGGATACCTGACAATGGTAAAATTCGTTGACAGAGTTAAGATGAACCTGACCACTACAGGTACAGGTACAGTAACATTTGGTTCTGTCGTATCTGGCTTTCAGAGCCTTTCGGATGCCTCTGTTGTCGATTCTGACGTTGTAAGATATACAATAGAAAGCGGAACTAACTATGAGTCAGGTACAGGTACTATAGGGCTAACTGGTAGTACCTATACTATGGCTAGGTCTCCTAGTTCTTCCTCTGAAAGTGACAACTCAGCTATTAACTTAGGTTCTGGTGCGGTATGCTTCTTAACCATGTTAGCAGAAGATGTAGTGCAAAACTTAGCTGATTTAGATAATGTGTCCTCTACCGTACCCGCTGGCGGTCAAACACTATCTTGGGACTCAGGTACTAGTTCTTGGTCTCCTGCATCCCCTTCTGGCGGGATTACAAGCGTAGGTAACTATGCAGGTCTTCCTGCGTCCCCTAATGAGACAGACCTAGCTTGGGTACAAGACACTAAGTCTCTCTACATATATGATGGTACAGAGTGGGACAGGTTCTACACAGATACAAACGCCACACCTGATTGGACAACAGAACCACCAGCCTCTGATACCTTAGCACCGGACGGCACCGCAACGGTACAGACGGTTGCTGCATCTGATCCAGAGGGGTTCCCTATTGAATACTCGCATGACACTAATCCCTCGGATCAGGCGCAAGCAACTATTTCTAATGTAGCGGGTGTCTTTACAATTACGCCAACAACAAATACGTCTAATGAGGGAAGTTTTACTTTAAGGTACAGGGCATCAGACGGAATACACTCAACGTCTAGGTCTACAGTATATACGCTTTCGTTTTATACAAACCCTGACATTGCCAACGCCAGCTATGACAGCAAAAGTTTCCTACTTTCGCAAGCTGCGCCCCATAGTATCTGGATGAATCCAACTGGTACAAAACTGTATGCTTATGGATACAGCAGTGATGCAGTTTATCAGTATAGCTTATCGACCGCTAATGATATAAGCACAGCCTCTTATGACAATGTCAACTTTAATGTAAGTTCTCAAGAAGGCAGCGGGAGAGCAATGTGCTTCAGCGGAGACGGACTACACTTTTACATTGGGGGTTCAGCAACCGACTCGATATTTCAGTATGATATGACCACTGCATTTGACGTAAGCACGGCATCCTACAGCAATTACAGTCTTAGTGTTACTTCACAAGAAACCACCCCTTCCTCATTGGGCTTTAATACAACAGGCACCAAAATGTTTGTTATGGGATATTCTTCAGATACAGTGCATTCCTATGACCTTAGTACTGCATATGATTTAAGCACAGCCTCTTATAACAATGTTAACTTTAGCGTATCTTCGCAAGAATCAACTGCGCATGGATTTGCCTTTAATAAGACGGGATCAAAGATGTACGTGGTCGGCACTGGCACTGACAAAGTCTATGAATACGATTTAAGCACTGAGTTTGACCTTAGCACATGCTCTTATAACAATGTCAACAGTGGGGCTTTAAGTTCTTCTACCGACCCAGTTAGTATTTATTTTAGTGCAGATGCGAGAAAGATGTTTATCCAAACCACCGCTGATACCGTGTATCAATATAGTACATAGGGTGATTTAATTAAGTGCTAGGCTTTGCCCCCATAGCAGCTTCTACATTAGGTGGCTCTGGAGTCGTCAGAGAAGTAGTGCCAGCAGGTATTACAGGGGTTTCTACTACTGTAACCTTATCTACGGCAGTGAACTTATCTACTGACGCTACTATATCTGATCAGGCGGTTAGAAAACCGGAGACTGTTTACTTTTATGACCCTGACGGTGACGGTGTAGGGTATATAAGGAATAACGAAGAAAACTTCTACCATTGGACGAACGCTTTTATTCTGGGGATGCGTCCTCAGATTCCTTATAATCAGGAAAACGGAGATAGTAGAACATCAGGGCCTATATGGGATGAGTCTGTAGCTGGGGATAAGGCACTATCTTTACAAACTAAGTTTACCACGGAGTTAAACTCTGACCCAGTAGTATCTCAATCCTCTTGGGTTCCTCTAGTTAATGGTGATTACACCTACCCTTCCACCTATGATAGCTCCCTTGGTTATGATGCTGTAGCTAAACCTGTTACTGTAAACCTTAATCACCTACCCTCTGAGACTATAGTTAACAATGCTGCAACTATTAGCACTATTGATGATCCTCTCTTAGCTACCCTTACTTTTCCTGCTTCTGACCCTAACCTGTTTAATGTTATTATAGGTCAAGTAAGATCAATAAACACTTACGACTCAACTGATACTGACACTTACTTTGATAGTCTTATTGATGGACAAGCGGGTTCTTTCCTTAATTCTCTTGTAGGGGAAAACAAGCACTATTTACTACAGAAATACGATACAGATAAAGGTTTTGATGTTGGTACTCTATCTGTAGCAGCGTCTGGTAACGATAAAACAGACGATACTATTCTGGCAGGACTGTGTAACTACAAATACATTATTCCTGATAGTGATTCTCAAGGAATGACACTTGGGTTTAATAGTGCTATTAAGATACCTGCAACACAAGAGTTGACAGGCTTTGAAGTAACTCATTCAGACAACCTAATTATACAAGCTAATGTCTCTGTAGACGTCACCTCTTTCGATATTGGTACTGTAGGACTACCTGACCCTCAATGGTACTTGAGTACGTCTAGGGTAGAACTTGTAGCAGAACCTAATCAACCTGCTAATGATGTAATATACCCTTACGCCTCTCGTTCACCTACTGCTGGACCTACACAGACAGACTTTGACTTTACGGTGTCGCTCGGTGCCTTAGATGCTCCTATAGCTGTTGACCAACCTGTAGGTGGTTTTGACACTACCTTAACTTTAGGTACTCCCACCCTAAGATCATTTAATACACTAACTGTAGATTCTCAGCTAGTTACATTATCTGAAAACCTTACGGGTATAGAACCTCAGACAACTGAAATTATATCCTCTGCTGACAGTATTCTTATATCTGCAAGTCTGGGCAGTATTGCAACCCTAGCAACTTCTAACGCTACTTGTACTACTAGACTTGCTACCCTTGGCTTAGGCAACTTAACTTTTACCGCTAATGCTAACACTGCCCCAAGTGGTGTAGAGGTTACACAAAGCGAAAACTTATCCCTTACCGTTACTGGTGATGCTAATGTGTTCCCTAGTGGAATAGAGGGTGTACTGACGGTAGGTAGACTTGGTGTAGCTGCTTCAACGCTTATACCTAGTGTTTCTGGGACCTTAATCCTTGGTGATATTGGTGTTGCAGCTACAGTATTCTTCTCTAGCTACACTTTAACCGCTTCGATAGGGACACTTACAGCTACAGGCATACACTTCGACTTTGAAGCTATCAAGCACTTGTATAACACAAAGAGGTCACAACATGCTGGGTTCCCTGCTAACAGGACTGTCAGACCTGCGTTTAGTACCCCTAGACAAGTTAAGCCACTAAAGTCCACCCAAAACCTAGCTGCATAAGAGGAACGTAAGATATGAGCCTAGTTTGGCCTAACAAAGACCCAGACGAACTGTTAGACTACAGTATTGATTGGTCTGATATTGTTTCTGGGTTTACCATTAGTACAGTAGTCTGGTCTGTAAGGTCTAATGCTAACCCTGCTGAAACTGTATTAACTGCTGGTCACGACCTTACTACAGCAAGCAGTGGTTCTATAGTTGACAGCATACAGAACATACAACAAGCCTTGTCGGGAAACACCGCAATTATTTATATCGGTGGTGGAGTAGATAAAAGAGACTACACATTTGTCTGCACTATTACCACAAGTATAGCGACCACTATCCAACGTGCAGTCATACTCCGCTGTAGGAGTGTATAATGCCAACTTGGACTAGGCACCTTTATGAGCATGACCCTCTTGCTGTGTCTAAGGGTGAGTCCAATGGGTATGAGACAGTCTATAAGTTTGGCTACAATCCAGACGTAAACGGTGATGAAGAAACTATATGGGAAGTTGGGGGTAACACTCCTTGGCCTGATACAGCCTTTGTAGCTTATGTTGTTAGTAATAATGCTGCTGATGCTAATGGCGGTACAGGTGCTAATAAGGTACGCATAGAGGGGTTAGATGCTGACTATAATCTTAAGTCTGTAGAAGTAGAATTAAATGGAGTTACCCCTGTACAGATTACAGGTACTTGGATCAGGATACACAGAGCCTTTGTTACCTTGGCAGGGTCAGGTGGTACTACCGCTGGCACAGTCACAGTACAGAATGTAGGTGCCACTGTAACGTATGCTTCCTTCAATAATGACAATCAAACTCAAATGGCAGTATATACTGTACCTGCTGGTTACACCTTCTACATAGATGATATAACATTCAACACCTCTCTTACGTTGTCTAACAAGTTTGCTACAGTTAGTTTTGCCCAGAGGGACTTTGGCACTAATGTATTTCGTAAGAGGCTTATAGCTCCCATGCAAAGTTCTCAGTTTATAGCTAAGTTTGTGTATCCGTTTAAGGTAGAAGAGAAGGCTGATATGGAGTGTAGGGCTTATACTGATACAGTAAACAACACCATATCCGCATCCTTCCAAGGTGTACTTATCAAGAATGACCCAACAGGAAACGTATAATGAACATTAACAAAGGCCAGTTAGCTAACGATGTGTTTTCCACTGAGGCTGAAGCCAGAGTAAGAAGTATGGACTTAGGCATGAACGGTAGCACACATGCTCACCCTGATGCACAAGGACAGGCACATTATATGCCCGGTGAGAGCCATGAGGCTTATATGGCATACTACGACAAGGAAACTGAAGAAGCCCCCTCACAGGACCGCTTAGAGGCTCTCAGAGTAGTTATACAAGAGATTATGAAGGAAGACTTTGCCAAGGCTGAGTATCAGGGCGAGAAAGTCACCTTAAA
>Ga0213863_10002697_pt1 | contig 12461 bp, 15 predicted proteins | sample PICome_8_FD_160128 | JGI IMG/M metagenome (GOLD analysis project Ga0213863, IMG submission 160128) | Coastal seawater microbial communities near Pivers Island, North Carolina, United States - PICO497 | ecosystem: Environmental > Aquatic > Marine > Coastal | place: USA: North Carolina... | reverse complement strand
ACTGATGCTTGAGCCATTCGCAAAGGCTGGCTGATCCCGCTTATCTTTTCGGCCTTAATTTCGTTGAGTTGTTGATCGCCGCGAAGCACCAAGGCAACGAGGCCACCTTGTGCATCTTCCACGAACAGCGTCTTAAGAGAGGTGTCTGGGGCAATGTCGTGGTTCTTGGAAAGGGCGTCAATGGTCTTGGCATCGGGCGTATTAAACAGGGTCATCGTCTCAAACTCAGCTGCCACGGCCTGCGGCATGAGCGCCTCTGCAAGCTCAACGTTTGCCGCAAAGTCACTCTCTGTGGAGAAGGCAATACTGTCCTCCCCCGAGTCTGCCAGCATGTGAAATTCGTGAGAGTGACTCCCGCCAATTGAGCCCGTATCCGCTTCAACTGGACGGAAGTTCAAGCCAAGCCGGGTAAAGATCGTCGAGTAAGCCTCGTGCATACGCCAATAGGTTTGCGCGAGAGAGTCCTGATCGATGTGGAATGAGTAGGCGTCCTTCATTACAAATTCGCGTGAGCGCATCACGCCAAATCGCGGACGTATCTCGTCTCTGAACTTGGTTTGGATCTGAAAATAATTGATCGGTAGTCGCTTATAGCTGCGAATTTCCGATTTGGCCAGATCAGTAATCACTTCTTCGTGTGTGGGTCCGAGACAGAAGTCACGGTCGTGACGGTCTTGGAGTCGGCACAGTTCAGGCCCGTATTGCTCCCATCGGCCAGACTCTTTCCATAACTCAGCCGGCTGAACGACAGGCATAGACAGTTCAACGGCGCCCGCGTTTTCCATTTCTTCACGAACAACGCGCTCGACATTGCGAACGACCTTAAGCCCCAGCGGCATCCACGTGTAGATGCCCGCGGCGATCCGCTTGATCAGCCCTGCTCGAAGCATCAGCTGATGGCTGATTACCTCAGCATCGGCGGGAGTTTCTTTGGTGGTCGACAAGGGGAAATTTGAAAATCGCATCTACGTTTCCTGTAAGTGGCTGCCTAACGTCGTGTGGCACTGTCCGGTGGATCGCGAGTGTATCAAACCTCGGGGGGCAGTTCGCGATAGCCAGTGCGCTCATTCGCGATGGTTTGGGCTTGAATCACCGACCCTATTTGGTGTTACATCCTATAGCATCGATACAACGATCATCGACTTTAGGGGAAAGGGAGCAATCACAGTGCAAACGGACAAGATTAAGCCCAAGAAAACAAATATTAAGAAAGTCACTGGGCAACTGTCTAAGGGCGAATTGCACCGTAAAATTGCAAGTAAGACCGGTCTGACTAAAAAACAAGTCGGTGATGTGTTTCGAGAGTTTGAACAGGTATTGGCTGATCAGATGAGTGTGAAGGGCTGTGGTGAAGTGACGCTGCCCGGCCTTGCGAAATTCACAACGGCGACACGGCCTGCTGTCCGTGCGCGAAAAGGAGTAAATCCATTTACCGGCGAGGAAACACTGTTTGCGGCGCGACCCGAGACCCGAACGGTAAAAATACGTGCACTCAAAAAGTTGAAAAGCTTCTCAAACTCGTAATCCTCGTCTTTGCGCCTAGAATTGCCATTAACCTCGTGCGCTGATTAGTGTAATCTCTCGCGCTCTGCGCTTTACAGCCGCAGTACGTTTGCAACCATAGAGAGTTTCCGCATGCCAATTTACGAGTATGTATGTGGTGCCTGCGGAGATGCGCACGAGGCACTGCAAAAGATGTCAGATGCCCCGCTGACCGACTGTCCTGCGTGCGGGGCGCGATCGTTGAAGAAAAAGGTTTCAGCGCCGGCGTTTCGGCTTTCGGGTAAAGGCTGGTACGAGACTGACTTCAAAACGGGTGCAAAGAAAAACTTAGCGAACAGCCCAGGCTCTGAGTCAGGCGGTGTCAAAAACACGGCATCGTCTTCGGATTCGTCTGACTAGAACGACACGAAACTAGAGAGTACACATGCGGACACATTATTGCGGGGCCACAAAAGACGCTTCGATCGGCGAAACGGTGACGATCTGTGGTTGGGTGGACAGACGCCGAGATCACGGTGGTGTGATTTTTCTCGACATGCGTGATCGAGAAGGCATTGTCCAAGTCGTTTTTGACCCAGACACCAAAGAGTATTTTGAGTTGGCTGACCGTGTGCGCAGTGAGTATGTCCTGCAGATTACTGGCCGTGTTCGGGAGCGCGCGTCTGAGACCGTGAATCCGTCGATGGCGACGGGACACATTGAGGTTTTAGGTAAAGAGCTCGTTATCCTCAATGAAGCGGCTCCACCCCCCTTCCCACTGGATGCGCATCAGACGGTGGGGGAGGATGTTCGCCTTCGTTATCGATTCATGGACCTTCGTCGTGAGTCGATGCAGCAAAATTTAATGACGCGTTCGCGAATCACCTCAACGATCCGTCAGTATCTTGAAACCGCTGGCTTTTTGGATATCGAAACACCGGTGTTGACCCGCGCAACCCCTGAAGGTGCTCGCGATTATTTGGTCCCGAGTCGAACGAATGCCTCCAAATTTTTTGCGTTGCCTCAATCGCCTCAGCTCTTTAAGCAGTTACTGATGGTGTCGGGCTTCGATCGGTATTATCAGATTGCACGGTGTTTCCGAGATGAAGATCTGCGGGCTGATCGGCAACCAGAGTTTACTCAGATTGATGTGGAGATGTCCTTTACTGACGAATCGGAGGTCATGCAGCTGACAGAAGGTATGGTCAGAGCGCTGTTTCAAACGCATTTAAATGTAGACCTTGGCGATTTCCCACAAATGACGTGGCATGAGGCCATGGAGCGTTTTGGCTCTGATAAGCCGGACCTTCGTATTGATCTAGAACTCGTCTCGGTCGATGACCTCATGGCGGATGTGGAATTTAAGGTCTTCTCAGGTCCAGCCAACGATCCGAAGGGGCGTGTTGCTGCGCTGCGTGTACCCGGTGGAGCGACGATCAGCCGTAAGGAAATCGACGATCTTACAAAATACATCAGTGCTTACGGTGCTCGTGGGCTTGCGTGGATTAAAGTCAACGACAAGGCATCAGGCGTATCAGGTCTTCAATCGCCAATTTTAAAGTTCATGCCTGAATCGACGATCCATGACCTCGTTGAAAGGCTCGGCCTTGAGGATGGCGACATTGTTTTCTTTGGCGCCGATAAACGCCAGATTGTTAATGATTCTCTGGGCGCGTTGCGACTGAAGGTTGCCGCGATGACCGACAGCGTCAGAGAGGGTTGGGCGCCACTGTGGGTCGTCGATTTCCCCATGTTCGAAGAAACGTCCAGCGGTGGTTTGACCGCGATTCACCACCCCTTTACGGCGCCGTCTTGCAGCGCTGAGGCGCTCAAAGCAGCGCCAGAAAACGCACTCTCTCGAGCCTACGACATGGTGCTCAACGGCAGTGAGGTTGGTGGAGGCTCAATTCGTATCCATCGCCAAGAAATGCAAAAAGCGGTTTTTGATATTCTTGGAATATCCGAAGAAGAAGCGGATGCAAAGTTTGGATTTTTACTGTCTGCGTTGAAACACGGTGCTCCCCCTCACGGAGGCCTGGCATTTGGTCTGGATCGTCTTGTGATGTTAATGGTCGGCGGCCAGTCCATTCGTGATGTCATCGCCTTCCCCAAAACGCAATCGGCCCAATGCGTGATGACTGATGCGCCAGGTGAAGTGTCTGAGCAACAGTTGCGTGAGCTCAGTATTCGATTGAGGGCGCCTGATAAGTAATTGCAGTGACGACATGACGTCGGCGTCAGTTTCCCGCACAATCTAGGCATGGGCGGAGAGGCACTGTGACACTTATCTTAGGGATTGATCCTGGCTCGCGTAAGACCGGGTTTGGTGTGGTTGAGACAGACGGCACGAACACGCGTTACGTGGGCAGTGGTGTAATCAAACTGCCCGTGGATCAACCGTTAGCGCCGCGCTTAAAAGTGCTTGCTGAATCATTGACAGAAATTATTGGCGAATACCGGCCAACCGTCGCTGTCATAGAACAGGTTTTCATGGCCAAAAGTGCCGATTCGGCCCTCAAACTTGGTCAAGCGCGTGGCGCTGCAATGGTGATTTGCGCGCTGGAGGGACTCGAAGTCCATGAGTACGCGACGCGAAAAATCAAACAAGCGGTTGTGGGAACCGGTGGCGCCAACAAAGCGCAGGTTCAGCATATGGTGACGCGGCTCTTGCGATTACCCTCGACGCCGCAAGAGGACGCCAGTGACGCCCTTGCCGCTGCACTGTGTCACATTAGTGGTGATGCAGTGATGCGTGCAACTGGTGCAAGGGCTTTTGCCACTGGACGACTCAAATAAACCCATGAGAGCACACGGATGATAGAACGACTGCGCGGAACTATTTTGGCCAAGCAAGCCCCCGAAGTCATCGTGGATGTGGGCGGCATCGGCTACGAGGTTCGTGTGCCCATGACGACGATTTACCAGCTTCCGGCGATTGGTGAGACCACGATTTTGCTCACTCACTTTGTGGTGCGCGAGGATGCGCAACAGCTTTATGGATTCGTTCGAGAAATCGACCGTCGACTCTTTAGGGATTTGATCAAGGTTAATGGCGTGGGCCCTAAACTTGCGTTAGCGATCCTTTCTGGCATGGATACAGAGCAGTTTGCGGACTGTCTGAACCGCAATGATGTTCAAGCCCTTGTTGCGCTTCCTGGCGTTGGCAAGAAAACCGGCGAGCGACTGTTGGTTGAAATGCGTGACAAAGCGGGGCAATGGTTGTCCGATGTACTGCCGGCTGAGCGGGCTCATTCGTCACAGACGCCGTCGGTCGATGTGCGAGGCGAAGCCGAGCAAGCACTGGTGGCGCTGGGATATAAACCGACGGAGGCGTCTCGCCTAATCGCTGCTGTAGATTCGGGCGACATTGACAGTAGTGAAGGGCTCATCCGGGCTGCCTTGCAGTCGGCAATGCGTTAGAAAAGTCTACATAGAAAGGATGCTTGAGTGATAGAGACCGATCGATTGGTAGCGGGAGGAACGACGGACAGTCGTGAGACTGTTTTAGACCGGGCTGTCCGGCCACAAACCCTAGAGGACTACATTGGTCAGTCTGCGGTTAAAGAGCAAATGGATATTTTTTTATCGGCCGCAAAAGGACGCGGTGAACCGCTCGACCACACGCTTATTTTTGGTCCCCCCGGTCTGGGTAAAACAACGCTTGCCAGTATTATTGCCAATGAAATGGGCGTACAGCTTAAGACAACCAGCGGCCCGGTGCTTGAAAAAGCGGGCGATGTCGCGGCCATCATGACGAATCTCGAGCCTAACGATGTTCTCTTTATTGATGAAATTCACAGACTGAGTCCCTACGTAGAGGAGATACTTTACCCTGCGATGGAGGATTTTCAGCTGGATATTATGATCGGCGAGGGACCTGCGGCACGTTCCATAAAATTGGATCTTCCGCCGTTTACGTTAGTCGGCGCTACGACGCGCGCAGGACTATTAACATCGCCGCTCAGAGATCGGTTTGGGATTGTTCAGCGACTGGAGTTCTATGAAGTCGGCGACCTAAAGCGCATTGTATCGCGTGCTGCCAGCATTCTTTCTATCGATACTGACGACGCTGGAGCGCTCGAAATAGCGAAGCGCTCGCGAGGGACGCCGCGGATCGCAAACCGTTTGATGCGTCGCGTCAGAGATTATGCGCAAGTCAAAGGTGACGGCATTATTTCGAAGCCAATCGCCGAGGCGGCGCTTGATATGTTGAGTGTTGACGACCAAGGGTTTGATCACCTCGACCGACGATTTTTGCTGGCGCTCATTGAGAAGTTTGAGGGCGGTCCCGTGGGCATTGACAGTTTGGCAGCTGCCCTGTCAGAAGAGCGAGGCACCTTAGAAGATGTCATTGAGCCTTACCTGATTCAACAGGGGCTGATTATTCGCACGCCGCGCGGTCGCATTGTGACCCATGCAGGCTACCGGCACTTTGGATTGGCCGCGCCGCAGACGGTTGAGGCGGCCAGTAGCGTGTTGCAGGATCTCAGTGAGGGCTCGGATGACTGAATACCGACTTCCCATTCGGGTCTATATTGAGGATACAGACGCCGGTGGCATCGTGTATTACGTGAACTATTTGAAATACTTCGAGCGGGCGCGAACGGAACTTATTCGCGCCATGGGCGTCGATAAGACCGCGGTCATGGACGATGGATCGGTCTTTGTTGTGACCTCAGCGTCTATTGATTATCTAAAGCCGGCGCGTTTGGATGATTGTATTGAGGCCATAGCGACCGTGATCGCGTCGGGTGCGGCGAAGATTGAATTCGAGCAGGCTGTGGTGAGAGAGGGCGTTGAACTTGCGCGGGGGCGTGTGTCGGTGGCGCTCACAGAGGGTGCTTCAGGCCGACCTAAGCGTATGCCGGCCGCGTTGCGCGCGGCCCTGAAAGCGAATGAACACAAAGGCGAGGTAAATCATGACGGATGAACTGAGTGTTATTGAACTCATCATGGGTGCGAGTCTCACGGTAAAACTCGTCATGGCGACGCTGTTAGCGGCCTCCGTCGCCTCATGGTTCATGATTGTTCAACGCGTCATTATCTTGCAGAGGGCGAATGCTGAGTTGCTCGACTTTGAGGATCGCTTCTGGTCTGGAATGGATCTCGCTCAGCTTTACCGGGAGGGTTCAACCGCGATTGACGAGGGCTTTGACATCACGGGTGGTGAAGCGCTTTTTCGAGCAGGTTTTAAGGAATTCTCTAAGTTGTCGCGTCAAGAAAATATGGATGCTGATGCCATGGTCGAAGGGTCACGTCGGGCTATGCGGGTCGCTTTGATGCGCGAGAGCGATCGATTAGAGCAACACTTGCCGTTCTTGGCGTCGGTGGGCTCGACCAGTCCGTATGTGGGCTTGTTTGGCACGGTGTGGGGCATTATGCATTCATTTAGAGGTCTGGCCACTAGCTCGCAGGCAACGCTTGCCGCCGTTGCTCCGGGCATTTCTGAGGCGCTGATTGCAACAGCCATGGGATTATTCGCCGCGATTCCTGCTGTGCTTGCCTACAATCGATTTGCAGCAAAGGTCGACGCGTTACTCAATCGGTACGAATCGTTTGTTGATGAGTTTTCCGGACTTTTACAGCGACAAAGTTACGCTCAAAAGCGAGATCAAGCGCAGTGAGACCGCGCCGAGCTATGGCTGAGATTAACGTCGTTCCTTACATCGACGTCATGCTGGTGTTGCTTGTGATTTTTATGGCGACGGCGCCACTGCTCATGCAGGGCGTCGAGGTCGACCTCCCAGATGCGAACTCAAGCCCTGTTTCAGACAGCGACGCGGAGCCCTTAATTGTGTCCATCGATGCTCAGGCAAAGCTGTATCTCAATTTGGGCGCCAGCGACGACCTTGCGCTGAATATCGAGACGGTCAAACAGCGCGTCGCGACGGTACTGAAACGCAATCCTGAAAAGGCAGTTATGGTTTGGGGTGACGCGGCCGTGCCTTACGGTGAGGTGGTTGCTCTTATGTCAGAACTCCAGGAGGCCGGTGCGCTGTCGGTGGGGTTGGTGACTGAGGCTCCTGCGAGACGACAGTGAACTCTGATCGACTGCTTATTATTGGTATCCCCGCACTTGTCGCCGTGCTGGTGCATCTTTTTTTCGTGATTGTGATGGAGGGCGGATGGACCGTCGCGGCGCCAACTGTCTCAGCAAAGCCGCAGGTTATACAGGCATCGCTCGTGTCCTTGTCAAAGCCGGATCAGACGGTGGCAAAGCCCAGGTCAAAACCAAAACCAAAGCCAAAGCCAAAACCAAAACCACAGCCAAAGCCTGAGTCGGTGAAGGCACTTGAGCCAAAACCGATTCCAAGGCCTGACCCTATTACTCCTGAACCGGTCTCGGCTAATGACAATAAGACGTCTACTGAAAATCAGTTAGCACGACTTCAAAAGGAGCTGCTGGATGGCCTGATAGATTTGCCCGAGGCTGAGGGGCAAGCACTGGCTGAGGAGGTGAGCGAGGTGCAGCAAGTCGCGGCGCTCATGCAAGCCCGCATCACCCAAAACTGGCGACGTCCACCCTCGGCGCGCAACGGCATGGAAGTTCTATTAGAGATCAGTCTCGTACCGACCGGCGATGTTGTCGGTATTTCTGTTTCAAGCAGCAGTGGAAGTATTGCGTTCGATCGAAGTGCGATTGCCGCTGTGGAGCGTGTGGCTCAGTTTTCCGAGGTGGCGGTTTTGCCTATCTCAGATTTCGAGCGATACTTTCGCCGGTTCCCACTGCGTTTTAAGCCTGAGGATCTGAGGTACTAGTCATGTTGTTACGATCGTGTTTGTTTGTTTTGGGGTTGTTTTTAACCACTACCTCCTCTGCGCAGCTGGAGATTCAGGTGACGCGTGGCATTGATAACCCCACTTCAATCGCCATTGCACCGTTTGCTTGGGATGGCTTGGGCTCTGCGCCCACTGACTTTGCGCAAATCGTGGACTCTGATCTGGCGCGAAGCGGTCAGTTCAGTCCGGTCAGCCGACGGGATATGTTGAGCTTGCCCGCAGCAAGAGAGGAGATTTTTTATCGCGATTGGCGTGCTATTTCGACCCGCTACCTGGTCATCGGTCGTGTGAGTCAAGGGACCCAACTTCGCGTTGACTTTTCACTGCACGATGTTGAACGCGGTGTGGAGTTATTCTCGGGTCAGGTGGTGAGTGCTGAATCTGAGGCTCGTATGGCAGCGCACCGAGTTGCCGACTCGATCTATGAAAAACTGACCGGTATTCCCGGTGCATTTGCCACACGACTCATTTACGTGTCGGTGACGCGTAACCCAGACGGTAAAGACTTTTACCGATTGACGGTGGCGGATGCTGACGGTCGCAGGCCCATTGTTTTGCTAGAGGGTCGCGACCCCATTCTTGCGCCGAGTTGGTCTCCCGATGGAAAAGAGGTGGCGTATGTCTCTTTTGAATCCTCTCGACCGGCGATTTACCGGCAGGTGCTTGCCACGGGTAAGCGGGAGCAGCTGACTAATTTTCAAGGGCTCAATAATTCCCCAGTTTGGTCGCCCGACGGCAAGTCGATGGCGCTGGTTTTATCCAAGGACGGTAGCCCTGATATTTATTTGCTTGATCTTGAAACAAAGCAATTTAAGCGTTTGACGCGACATTACGGCATTGACACCGAACCGACTTGGATGCCCGACGGACAATCACTGCTGTTCACCTCAGATCGTGGAGGGCGACCCCAAATTTATCGTTATGAACTTGCGACCGGTAAAATTGAGCGGGTGACCTTTGAGGGGCGTTACAACGCGCGTGCGCGGGTTGCCGAGGACGGTCGCAACGTCGCGTTGGTTCACCAGCGCAAGGGACGGTTCCATATTGCTGTTTTTGATCTCGTAACCGAGCGACTGACGGTATTAACCGAGACGTCGCTGGATGAAAGTCCCAGTATCGCACCTAATGGATCGTTGGTGATCTACGCGACCAAGCGCGGTGAGCGGAGTGTTTTGGGTGCTGTCGCCGTTGACGGCGGGGTTAAATTTAGCTTGCCCGCACGATCGGGTAGCGTTCAAGAGCCCGCTTGGTCACCGATGTTGGTCGAACAGTGACAAAAAAACATTTCGAGGTTCAACAAACGGACATATATGCGATACATTATGTTTAGTATTCAAAACTCTGCGTAGGAAACACGTCATGACAACGAAAAATACTTTGGGAAAAGCCGCGGTTGTTGTTCTGCTGGCTACATTAGTGAGCGCATGTTCCAGTAATGCGGCGAAAGAAGAGGCTGCGGCTCAGGCCGCGACCGAGCGTGCTGCCGCTGAGCAAGCCGCTGCAGCAGAGGCTGTTGCTGCAGAGCAGCGTGCGATCGAAAAAGAGAAAGCGATGGTCATGCAGGAGCAACGTGAGACGAAGCGTCGCTTGATGGATGCCGCGTCGGCTGCTGGTACGGTATTTCTTTTTGACTACGACAGTTCAACACTCAGCGATGACGCGCGTGCGGCGATTGACGCACACGTCGCGCTGTTGATGTCCGGAAGCGCCAACGCTCGTCTTGAGGGACACACCGACGAACGCGGTACTCGTGAATACAACCTCGCTCTGGGCGAGCGTCGAGCCAACGCGGTACGCGACTACATGGTGGCCAGTGGTGTCCCTGCCTATCGGTTAGAGACCATTAGTTACGGCGAAGAAAATCCAGTGGCTTACGGTTCAGGCGAGTCCAGTTGGAGTAAGAATCGTCGAGTGGAGATCAAGTAAGACGCCATGATCTTGCAGCGATTTTTAGAGCCGGCGCTTGTCGCCGGCTTTTTTGTTCTATCGAGTGCCGCTTTTGCTCAAACTGAGGCGTTCCGACCTGCAGCAGAACCCGCCGGGGTGCTCCCTTATCGGTCGGTAGACACTGCGGTCAACACCGTGACGGTTCGGCCGTTATCCGTTGCGCCGACTGATTCGCGCACAGTGGCGATTCGCGTACAGCAGCTTGAAGAAGAAATTCGGCGTCTGAACGGTCTGGTAGAGGAGCAGGCCAGTTTGCTCGCGCGTCTTCAAGATCAGACGCTCGAGCGTTACGTTGAGATGGATCGACGATTGGCGGCACTGGGTGCTGCTGAGGATACTGTGTCGGTGGTCGCTGCAAGTGAAGGTGCTGTCGTTGTTGACCCGCAAGATGTGAGTGCCGGTGCCGAACAAGCCCTAGTTCCAGAGGCGCAGCCGGGTGAGCAAGAGGCCTATCAGTCTGCGTATGGTTTCGTCAGAGAGCGACAATTTGATCAAGCCTTGATCGCTTTTAATGCGTTTTTAGCGGCCTATCCCTACGGCCGATACTCGCCAAATGCACACTACTGGTTGGGAGAGCTTTACTTGGTAGTGGAGCCCGTTGACCCCGAGTCGGCGCGACAGAATTTTCAACTCTTGCTGGATCAATACCCTGCTGATCGGAAGGTCCCAGACGCCCTTTATAAGTTGGGCCGTGTCCATGCACTTAAGGGAAACGAGGATCGTTCGCGCGAATACCTAACGCGTGTTATCGACGAATATGGCGCTGAGCAACATCCTGCGGCACAGCTGGCGCAAGATTTTCTAGACAGTCAGCTGTAACGTCCCCACCTTTTTTCGAGCCGTCATTTGTGTCTCAGTTACGCATCACTGAAATCTTCCACTCGCTCCAAGGTGAAGCCCGCTCGGTGGGCGTTCCCACGGTGTTCGTTCGCCTGACGGGGTGTCCCTTGCGCTGTCAGTACTGCGATACAGAATATGCCTTTTCGGGTGGCGAGCTACTGACACTGGACAGTATCTTGGCGCAAATTCGCGCGTTTGGCTGCGAATACGTCTGTGTTACGGGCGGAGAGCCGCTTGCACAGTCTGGCTGTAACGCGCTGTTGCAGCGTCTCTGTGATGACGGATTTCAGGTGTCGCTTGAGACCAGTGGTGCGATGTCAATTGAGCACACACCGACGGCTGTTAGCCGAGTCGTCGATATTAAGACACCAGATTCTGCGGAGTCGCATCGCAATCTGTGGGGCAATCTTGAATTCCTAACGACGCATGATCAGTTGAAATTCGTCATCTGTAGTCGTGACGACTACGAATGGGCGCGCTTTAAGCTTGACGAGTTTTCGCTCAAGAGCCGCGTTAGTGATGTGTTGTTTTCTCCCTCACACCATGACCTGAGCGCCATGGACTTGGCCGACTGGATCGTTGAAGACCGTTTGCCGGTGCGCTTTCAAATGCAGTTGCATAAGGTGCTGTGGAACGATGAACCTGGACGTTAATGACGAATATGAAGCCTAAAGCCGTAATACTCACCTCAGGGGGTTTGGACTCAGCAACACTGCTGGCCATGGCACACAGTAATGGCCGAGAGTGTTACAGCCTAAGCTTCGATTATGGTCAGCGGCATCGTGCGGAGCTTAATGCCGCACGAGGGCTTGCCGAGCGTTACGGCGACGTTATTCATCGTGTTGTGTCACTCGATTTATCGGCGATTGGTGGCTCGGCGCTCACCGACATGGATATTCCGGTTCCAACGACGCCTCAGGAGGGTATTCCCATTACCTACGTTCCTGCCAGAAACACGGTGTTTTTGTCGCTGGCACTGGGGTGGGCAGAGGTTTTAGGGGCGAGTGAGATCTACATTGGTGTCAACGCGGTGGACTACTCGGGCTATCCGGACTGTCGGCCAGAGTTCATTGCGGCCTATCAGCAGCTGATTGGCGTCGCGACTAAAGCGGGGGTTGAAGGTGCGTCGATCAGCTTAGAGACGCCGCTGATCGATCTGAGTAAGGGGGCCATTATTGACGCGGGTCTTCGCCTTGGCGTCGACTACTCCTTGACGGTGTCCTGCTATCAAGCCGACGAAATGGGGCGTGCGTGTGGCGAGTGTGACAGCTGTCGACTTCGGGCCGCGGGCTTCGAGCAAGCAGGTGTGCCGGACCCCACGCGATATCGTTAATTTCAGGGGTTGCTTTTTCCTTCGTAAACCGTACGATACGCGCCCTCTTACAGTACTTTTGGGTCGTTAGCTCAGTCGG
>Ga0213863_10002695_pt1 | contig 12466 bp, 12 predicted proteins | sample PICome_8_FD_160128 | JGI IMG/M metagenome (GOLD analysis project Ga0213863, IMG submission 160128) | Coastal seawater microbial communities near Pivers Island, North Carolina, United States - PICO497 | ecosystem: Environmental > Aquatic > Marine > Coastal | place: USA: North Carolina... | reverse complement strand
AACGCGCTCGCCAAAGCCTGTGCCCCCTGGCTCACGCGTCACAACAAGATCGACACCTTGCTCGCGCAAGCATTGCTCGAGGTGTTGCATACCGGTTGTTTTGCCAACCCCCTCACCTCCCTCCAGGGTGATAAATAGCCCCTTCACAGCCATACTATTGTGGTACCTCTGGTGATGATCGGTAGTCTTTTCGCCGTCTTAACTGGTAGTCGCGTACCGCGCGATTGTGCTGACTCAAGGTGTCGCTGAACACATGACCCCCATCTCCTCGTGCAACAAAATACAGCGCATTGCCAGGCTCGGGGTTAAGCGCCGCTACAATAGAATCGCGCCCGGGTAAAGCAATTGGAGTGGGTGGCAAACCCCTAATAACGTATGTGTTGTAGGGGTTATCGCCGTCGGCCAAGTGCACTCTGCGCAGGTTGCCATCGAATTCGCGGCCCAGCCCATAAATCACCGTCGGATCTGTTTGCAACAACATACCCCGCCTCATTCTTCGCGCAAAGACTCCGGAGATCTCCCCCCTCTCCGCCGGCAGGCCTGTCTCCCGCTCAATGATCGAGGCCATAATCAAGGCCTCGTAAGGCGTTTTTAGGGCGCTGTCTTGCGCGCGGCGAGCCCATGCCTCCTGCAGTGTATGGTGCATCTGGGTATAGGCGCGCTGCAGAATACTCCAATCTGTATCACCGCGGACATAGCGATAGCTGTCCGGGAAAAACAGTCCTTCCGGAGAGGCATGAGGACTGGCCAGCGACAACAGGCGCTCATCGTTTACTCCCTCCAGAACAGTCTCGAGTGCCTCCGCCCCAGCCAGTATCTCCAGCGCCGCCGCCAGGGTAATACCCTCGGGGAGGGTCACCTGATATTCAATGACCCGACCTCTTTGCAAAAACACTAAAAGAGTCTTTCCAGTCAATCCACGAGGCAGGTGATACTCGCCCCGCTTAATTTCCGCGTCAAGGCCGGACCAGCGGCCATACGCTATGAGCAATAAAGGATACGGCACCACGCCCGCGTTGTTCAGATCACGCACGACCGAGCGCAGGGAATCCCCCTGCTCTATAGTCAGAGGGAAGCCTCCCGCAGGAACAGCGAGGGGCAGTTCCCATCGACGCTGCAACTCCGTTGCAACGAGCACCAACGTGAGCAGTGCGAGTAGCACGCTGGCAATTAACCAGCGCATGAATCTAACTCCCGAATGTACTGCTCGAAGAGCGCCTGGCAAACGGGGTATGTCTCCCAGCTAGCGGAACCCAGCGCCTTTACCGGTCTCAAACCATGCAAACTATTAGTGAAAAATACTTCATCGCAGCTGGAAAAAACCTCCCGCTCAAGGCGCGCTTCTCGTATATCAAGACCAAGAGCCGGCGCCAGTTGCTCTATGACCAGTCGGCGTCGAGTTCCATGAATTGGACAGGCGGCAAGGGGAGGTGTTAATACTTCTCCGCCGACGACCAGAAACAGGTTCCCGGCTGCTACTGAGACCACCTGCCCGGAATGGTCCAGCAGCACGCTTTCATCCGCCTGCGCCTGTCGAGCCTGCGTAGCAGCGATGACTTGCTCCAGACGATTAAGGTGTTTTACGCCCGCCAGAAATGGTTCGGACGACAGGCGCAAATCAGCAAGCACCAGCGTGGCAGGTTGCGGCATTTGACGACAATCATGCTGTAGCGGGGAAACAGTAATAATGATCCTAGGTGTAACCTGCGCTGGAGCTGCGTAGCCCCTCTCCCCGGCTCCACGCGTGACGGTGATTCGCGCTGCGGCCCAAGGCCAATCTCGACTAACAATGTCTGCGCAAACCAGGTCCAGATACTGCTCTGCTCTGGAGCTACAATCGGGCAGAGCCAGCGCCCCCAGCCCGACGCGAAGACGCTCCAGATGTGCCTGCTTGAAGACCGCTCTGCCGTTCTCCAGCAAAAGCGTTTCGAAGAGACCATCACCGAAATCCAGACCTCGATCGGGTAAGGGAAGTGATGAGCCCGGAACACCGTCCAACCAGACTGCGACGCTTGATGCCATAGTAGGCCGTCAACTGACCTGGGAGAAAAGTAGAGAACCGTTAGTGCCGCCGAAGCCGAAAGAATTGGACAGTGCTGCCTGTATAGTCATCTCCTGCGGAGCATGAGGGACATAATTGAGATTACACCCTTCACTGGGCTTATCCAGATTTATAGTGGGCGGCGCCACCTGATCACGCAGTGCGAGAACAGTGAAGATTGCCTCAACAGCGCCAGCGGCTCCCAGAAGATGTCCTATCATAGACTTGGTGGAGCTGACCGCAACCTTTTCAACCGCGCTTCCAAGCACGCTCTCCAGCGCCCTGCTCTCTGCGAGGTCACCCGCAGAGGTAGAGGTGCCGTGAGCATTTACATAGTGAATCTTATCGACATCGATGCCCGCGTCCCGAATTGCATTCCGCATAGAGTCGGCTGCCCCTCTACCATCCTCTGGCGGTAACGTCATATGGTGCGCATCGCCACTCATTCCAAAGCCGCTCAGTTCAGCGTAAATTCTGGCACCACGAGCTTTGGCAAATTCATATTCTTCCAATACGATAACGCCCGCACCGTCGCCTAGCACGAAACCATCGCGATCCTTGTCCCAGGGACGAGAGGCAGCTACGGGGTCATCATTGCGCGTAGACAGGGCCCTGGCGGCAGCAAAGCCACCCAGGCCAACTGGCGTCGTCGCCATTTCTGCTCCCCCAGCCAACATGACATCCGCATCGCCCTGTGCAATGAGTCGCGCGCCAAGACCGATATTGTGTGTTCCAGAGGTACAGGCCGTAACGATAGCAAGGTTAGGGCCACGCAGATTGAACTTTACCGAGAGATTACCTGCAATCATGTTAGTGATGGAACCAGGCACGAAGAACGGTGAGATCTTGCGGGGACCGGATTCCTTAATAATCTCGCTGTTCTTTTCGATTTGGCCGATACCGCCTATGCCTGAACCGATTGAAGCTCCAACACGTGGCGCGATTTCCTCGGTGATCTCCAGCCCGCTATCGGCCAGCGCTTGTATGCCTGCCACCATGCCGTACTGAACGAATACGTCCTGCTTTCTCGCTTCCTTCGGGGCCAAATATTCAGAGACATCCAGGTTTCTGACGCTGGCGCTGAACTGGGTACTGAAGGCAGAAACGTCGAACGCATCAATGGTGGCAGCCCCGCTCTTGCCCGCCAGGATGTTCTGCCATGTCTCTTGTACAGTATTACCCACCGGGGTAACCATACCGAGCCCTGTGACTACTACCCTTCTGCCGTTCAAAAAACTGACTCCCTTACTCGGCGCCGCAATACAAAGTCAATAACAAGAAAAGCCGCTCTATCGGTATAGAAACGGCTTCTCTGCTAGCGACACTTGGCTCAGGCGAGGTTTGTGTTGATGTAGTCTATCGCCAAAGCCACAGTGGTGATTTTTTCGGCTTCCTCGTCGGGAATTTCTGTTTCAAATTCCTCTTCAAGAGCCATTACGAGCTCCACTGTATCGAGGGAGTCCGCACCCAAGTCCTCTACAAAGGAAGCACCGGTCTGAACTTCTTCTTCTTTTACGCCAAGTTGCTCAGCCACAATCTTCTTAACGCGATCTTCAATGCTACTCATGTTGTCTTATACTCCTGAGGTTTTAGTACTGGTTTTCAACCGAATAATACTGCCTGAACGCGAAGTTTACTCTGTTTTTCAAACGAGTAATAAGGTTTTTTTGGCGACGCGCGCAGTGCAGTCCTTACTTCTTATTTTTCATATGCTTATGCCATGTGCAGACCCCCATTAATGTGCACAGTTTCGCCGCTAATATACGCCGCAGAAGGGCCGCACAAAAAGCTCACAAGTGAAGCGATTTCTTCCGCCTGCCCGAGCCTTCCCAGCGGTATTTGTTGCAGTAGCAGAGCGCGCTGCTCCTCTGGCAATTCGCGCGTCATATCGGTGTCAATAAATCCCGGCGCGACACAGTTTACGGTAACAGACCGGGAGCCCAACTCCCGCGCTAATGCCCTTGAAAAACCCTCGGCACCGGCTTTGGTTGCCGCGTAATTGCTCTGGCCGGCATTACCCATAGAACCCACAACAGAAGTGATATTTACAATGCGCCCCCAACGTGCCTTTGTCATGCCCCGGAGGCATGCCTTGCTGACACGGTAAAGTGCACTCAGATTCGTCTCGATCACGTCGTCCCACTCATCATGCTTCATACGCATAAGTATGTTGTCGCGGGTAATCCCGGCATTGTTCACAAGAATAAGTGGTGCCTGAAAACGCTCCGTGATCATCTTAACGACTGCAGTGACACTATTTGCATCGACCACATCCAGTACCATACCGCAGCCCCCGTTGTCGCGCTCAGCGAGGTACGATGTGATGGCGTCAGCGCCTTTCTCGCTAGTAGCGGTTCCCACGACTAGATAACCATCGACGGCCAGCGCCTCGGCGATCGCCCTACCTATACCTCTGCTGGCTCCTGTGACCAGTGCCACCTTCCTGTCTTCGTTCATCGCGTTTTTCCCCGACTAGGTAATTTCTGAGATAGCAGCAGTCAAGGCATCAGGTTGCTCGATCGACGCGACGGTCAAGGATTTATCAATACGTCGCGCTAACCCGCTCAATACCTTGCCAGGCCCGCACTCCACCAAATGAGTGGTGCCACGATCTATCATAAAACGCATGCATTCTGTCCACTGCACGGGGCTGTAGATCTGCTCTATCAGCACGCTGCGAATTTTTTCAGGATCGTTCTGGATTTGCGCATTCACGTTATGAACCACGGGTATGGAGGGTATCGCAATCGCAACATCCGCAATCGCCTGCGCCAGTTGCTCACCGGCGGGCTTCATCAAATTCGTATGAAACGGCGCGCTCACCGGCAACGGCAGCGTCCGGGTTGCACCGGCTTTCTTCAATGCCACACACGCGGCGTCCACGGCGGGGGTATGCCCTGCTATGACTACCTGGCCGGGCGAATTGTAATTGACTGGGCTAACGCTCGCTTCTTCCGTCGTTAACATTGCACATGTTTCATTAATCTCTGAATCATCAAGACCAAGCACGACTGCCATCGCACCCACGCCCACCGGCACCGCAGTCTGCATAAACTCGCCACGACGACGAACCAGCGCTACAGCATCCGCGAATGACAGCGCCCCCGCGCAAACCAGCGCCGAGAACTCTCCCAGACTATGCCCTGCCATAATGCCCGGCATAACACCACCCTGCTCCTGCCATGCGCGCCAGAGCGCTACGCTGCAGGTCAATAGAACCGGCTGAGTAGTCTCGGTGAGATTCAATGCCTCCTGGGGACCTTCCTTGATCAAAGCCCACATGTCGTAGTGGAGGGCCGCAGCGGCCTCCTCGAAGGTATCGCGCACGCATTCAAACGACTCGTAAGCGTCGCTCATCATGCCAACTTTTTGGGAGCCCTGTCCTGGAAAAACCAGTGCGAGACTATCCTGTGTCATCGTTACACCATTATTCTTTGCGTCAGAAGCTGTCAACTGGCTGCGATTATTTTTATAGCAAACTCAGTAACGAAGCGCTTGACGCCTACGATTGTTGAAGCTGCACTACACTCAACCGACGTATTCCCGCCACAGATGATCGGACAGGCAGTGAGCAGAGCGTCAGGGAGCCGGATTAGTCGTCGGCGCCCGTTTCAACGACTTTTTTGCCGCGGTAAAATCCGTCAGCGGTGACGTGATGCCGGCGATGCGATTCACCGGACGTTTCGTCGACCGACAGAGTCGGGGCCTGCAGACTATCGTGTGACCGGCGCATACCCCTGCGCGAACGTGTCTTTTTACTCTTCTGGACAGCCATTAGCTGAACCTCCTGATGTTTATTTGTCCGACTTCAACTGACCCAAAACCGCAAAAGGGTTTGGCTTGCTCTCGCCTGCATCCTCTATAATGTCCGGATCAGCATAAGCCACTGTGGTGCGTTTACAATCATCCGTATCGTGATAACTGAAAGGCTGCCTTGCCAGCATCAGCTCGTCTTCCACCAGTTCCCGAAGATTACTGATGGTCTCTGTTTCTACCAGCGCGTCCAGATGCCGCGGCAACCTCGCCGCTTCCTCGTCAGTCCAGACCACCGCCAGTGAACTGTCGCAGGAAAGATGCTCAGACATACTACTCAGGCAGCGCTGGCACTCTACCTGCACGTCGGCCTCTATGCCCACTTCGACGAGGTATCTGCCTGCGTCGTCACGAGAGAAGCGCATCTCAACCGCTATTTTACCCTCACCACCGGCCAACAATGGCCGCAGCCTAGGCAAGTCGACGGGCTTTAAAACGCCGCTGACGACTGCTCCTCGGGCTGCTGCCTTACGAACATCGAGGCTGGCCGGAAAGGGCTCGATCAACATAGGCGCGCATCATAGGTGCGGATTGGGCCTTTGTCAAAAAATTCTTTAGAATACAAACAGTTCACCCGACCACTGATTGTTGACTTTGTCTATGGATCTTATTCTTGCTTCCACCTCTCCCTATCGAAAAGCCTTGCTGGAGAGACTACGAATTTCATTTCGCTGCGTGGCACCGCATATCAATGAAGCAGCACTCCCGGCCGAAACGCCGGCAGATCTGGCGCGTCGCCTGGCTCACGCCAAAGCCGCTGCAGTGGCCGAACGAAACCCGTCTGCACTGGTTATTGGCAGCGACCAGGTCGCTGTCTGTGGCGACCGGATATTAGGCAAGCCGGGCGGTGCGACAGCTGCCAGACAACAACTGCACGCCAGCTCGGGGCGCCAGGTGCACTTTTACACTGGTGTCGCTGTTCTTGCCCCGGACCAATCACCAAAGGTGGAGACTTTAGAAACCATAGTCTGGTTCAGAACGCTGACGGCAGCTGACATCGAGGGGTACCTGCAATTGGAGGCCCCATGGGACTGCGCAGGCAGTTTCAAGGCGGAGTCATTGGGCATTGCACTGTTTGAACGGATCAATGGTGATGATCCGACCGCGCTGGAGGGGCTGCCGCTGATCCTGACGACCCGGTTATTACGGGGGGCGGGGCTGGACCCCTTAAGATTGCAGGATATTCATTTAAATTAGTTATTTACGAAGCTTTTCCAATGCACTTTCAAGTACTTCATCCAACGGTGCCTGTAAATCGAACCTGCCCTGCCCCTCCAGAGCGAAGCGCAGCGATACCGCATGCAGGAATAACCGCTTCAAACCGAGCCGCCGCGCCAGGCCCTCCGCGACGGGATTGCTGTATTTTTCATCTCCCAGCAGGGGGTGACCCGCATGCCGCGCATGGACACGAATCTGGTGGGTTCGACCCGTTATCGGGCGAACCTCCAGCAGCGTGGCCCCCTCTAATCGCTCCAACACGGCAAATTCCGTCATCGATGCCTTGCCCCCGGCAGTGACTCTCACCATACGCTCACCGGACTGTAAGATATTTTTCTCCAGTGGTGCGTTGATCAGTCGGGACGCTGCAGGCCATTTTCCCTCCACCAGAGCGAGGTAACGCTTATCCATGTGCTTTTCCCGCAACTGACGATGCAGCTCCCGCAGTATTACGGCACGCTTTGCGAGCAAAATCAGGCCTGAAGTATCGCGGTCGAGACGGTGCACCAGCTCGAGATACCTCTGGTTTGGACGCAGCTGTCGCAATGACTCTATCAAACCGAAACTGATGCCACTGCCGCCATGGACAGCCAGTCCGGAGGGCTTATTGACAACCAGCAGGTCGTCGTCCTCATAGATAATGGCTTTCGCCAGGGCGTCAAGGCGATGGGCAGGCACAACCGCCGGAGCACCAATAGCAGGGACGCGCAGTGGTGGGATACGCACCGTGTCGCCCTCCTCTAGCCTGTAATCGGCCTTTGCTCGGCCTTTATTCACGCGAACCTCGCCCTTGCGGAGCGCCCTGTAGAGCCGGGTACGAGGGACGCCCTTCATTTCCCGCATCAGGAAATTGTCCAGTCGCTGTCCCGCGCTGTGCTCATCCACAGACAGGAGCCGCGCCTTGCGAGACTGAGCATTTTGGCCCCTATCCGGCACGAAAATCTCGATCTGTATCAATTTTATCCATATTCTGCTATCTTCCCACTCGTGGTTAACACCCGCCCGCAGTAAGTAAGTCGGTGCCGGTGACTAAACAACACCCCTGGCGATTGTTTGGGCCTGCATATGATACGCACGGTTCCGCCAGATTAACCATGTGAATGAGATGGAGCCGGCGCACTGCCACCGGGAGAGCATTGTAAAATCGCCCCCTTGCAGGTCATCCGGCGATGACACTAACCGTGCAGCAAATGCTGTCGGGACAAAGATTCGGTATACAGACAATATTCAGCGTTGTCGTGGTCACGGCCGCGACACTAGCAAAAAGGCGGGGGCCGCACCACCAACACTGTGCGCCTGCCTGGAAGGACCGCCGCAAAACGGCTGGTCATCGCCATTGGCGACACCCGTTACCCACACAATTTGACTGTGTTCGGGGGGGTCATTACCGCTAAAGCGGCCTTGCCGCGAAGCACGAGCTGTTTATTTTGCCGGCCCCAGCCGGCTCCTACCTGAATCAACGCCCCAGCTTTGTTGCCGAAAGGCAATAAAACACTATGAAGAAAATGTTAATCAACGCCACCCAACCTGAAGAGTTGCGTGTCGCTCTGGTCGACGGGCAACGCCTGTACGACCTGGATATCGAAAATCGCACTCGTCAGCAGAAAAAAGCGAGCATCTACAAGGGTAAAATTACGCGGGTAGAGCCCAGTCTCGAAGCCGCTTTTGTCGACTTTGGCGCAGAGCGTCATGGCTTTTTGCCCCTCAAAGAAATCGCCCGGGAGTACTTTACCCGCAAACCCTCAGGCGACGGCCGCCTCAAAATCAAGGAACTCGTCAGGGAAGGCACCGAGATCGTGGTGCAAGTAGATAAGGAGGAGCGCGGCAACAAAGGAGCTGCACTCACAACCTTTATCAGTCTGGCCGGTCGCTACATGGTACTGATGCCCAATAACCCGAGGGCTGGCGGAATTTCCCGGCGTATCGAGGGAGACGAGCGTACCGAGCTGAAAGAGGCGCTGGCAGCACTGGAAATCCCCAATGGAATGGGCGTCATCATCCGGACTGCGGGTGTGGGCCGGGAAGCAGAGGAGCTGCAATGGGATCTGAACTATCTTTTACAGCTCTGGGAGGCAATTTCAGAAGCCGCGGACAGCAGCAAGCCCAAGCAGCTGTTATACCGTGAAAGTAACGTCATTATCCGCGCCATTCGCGACTACCTGCGAGATGATATAGGTCAGGTGTTGGTGGATTCCCCGGAATCCTATAAGCAGGTATGCGACTTTGTCGAGCAGGTCATGCCGAAATATATCTCTCGCATACAGCTTTACGAAGACAACATACCTCTGTTCAATCGCTATCAGATCGAAAGTCAGATCGAGACTGCATTCCAGCGTGAAGTGCGGCTCCCCTCCGGCGGCTCGCTTGTAATAGATCCCACAGAAGCGCTGGTATCTATCGACATCAACTCTGCCCGTGCCACTCGCGGCAGCGACATTGAGGAAACAGCGCTTAACACCAACCTTGAAGCCGCCGACGAAATTGCCCGGCAGCTGCGATTGCGAGATATGGGTGGCCTGATCGTTATCGACTTCATCGATATGCTGGCTGCCCGAAATCAGCGAGCAGTCGAAAACCGGATGCGCGATGCACTCGATATCGACAGAGCCAGAGTTCAGGTCGGGCGGATATCCCGTTTTGGCCTGCTCGAAATGTCGCGGCAACGTTTGCGTCCTTCCCTTGGTGAGACAACGGCTATCGTTTGCCCGCGTTGCACAGGCCAGGGCACTATTCGGGCGACCAAGTCACTTGCACTGTCCGTTCTTCGACTACTGGAAGAGGAAGCCATAAAAGATAGCAGTGCAGAGGTGCGCGCTGTTGTACCGGTGGATGTCGCAGCGTACCTTCTCAACGAGAAGCGTGCAGATCTCGGAGTCATCGAGCAAGAAACGAAAACGCGATTGCTGGTGATTCCCAATCCTAATCTGGAAACCCCTCACTTCGAAGTCAGCCGGCTGCGCACAGAGGAGATCGACGGCGAACACGAGGTAAGTTACAAGGTTGATATTCCTGCTCCGGAGCCCGACGCGACCAGTAACATTCACGCCACTCCCGAGGCAGTGCCGCAGGCGGCAGTTCAAAGCGTTAAACGCCAGGCACCTCAGCAGACGCGCTCCGCATCTGTCGCGCCTCAGGCTACTCAGGCAAAGCAAGCCAATAAACCGGCGGAAAAACCGGCAAAAGGTCTGTTTTCGCGCATATTGAGCAGTATGCTTGGCAGTGCGTCTGCTGTTGCTCAGCCGGAACCGGCAACGCCCGACAGCGCTGACCAACAGAAACAACCTCAGGGGAAACAGCAGGAGAAAAGCTCCCGATCATCGAATCAACGCTCATCAAATGGCCGCAACCGCAACCGTAACCGCAATCGCAGGCGCGGCTCCCAAGACGGCCAGCAGCCTCGCTCTCAGGAACACAAAGACGGCGAGCAAGGCGCGCGCAGTGACAAGGACTCCCGCGGAAACAGGCCTCAACAGAAACGAGAGCGAGCAGATAGCCGGCAGGAAAAGGAGCGGTCCTCCGAAGCAAGCACTGAGGCAACTGAAGCTAATCAGCAAGCTCGACCGCAGGAGAATCAAAACAAACCTCGCAAGCGCCCCAGTGAAATGAAGCGGGGCGAATCCCAGCGACGTCGTCGCAACCGAGGTCGCAGGGAGGACACACGAGATCCAGCGCAAACCAACAACACGACACAAAAACCTGATGTCGCGTCGCTCGCAAACCAAGCGCCGAACCAAACTGAGGGTCAGGACGCGCCGGACCTTGTAACAGACGCGCCCAAGCCCTTGGCATCGGCATCTGCATCGTTGCAGGAAGCAGCGAATGAAGCTCCTGCAACTGCATCCCGCTCCGAGTCACCCGCTGCAGAGACCACTGCAGCATCTGACCAAGCTCCGGTTACAGACACTGCAGAAAAAGAGATTCCTGCGGCACTTGAACCCACTGAGCCGACGCAGCCAGAGGCAAAGCCGGTCGCCGCACCCGCGTCAACAGATGGGCTTACCTCTGACGGCCGCGCCTGTAACGATCCCAGGGTGAAGTCAGTGCCCATTGTTGAATTGAACATCGAGACATCTCACACGCCTCTGTTTGGCACGTCAGTAGCGCCACCTGCAAAAGGCGGCGATACCAATATAGCGCGTGCCGACAATGATCCACGAGGTCCAAAAGACGATTCTGAGATAGCTCAAGTCGCGAGTAACTCATAAGTCGAGACACAAGCCGCAGCATTTTGCTGCGGCTTGTGTCTAATCTTTATGGCTGTATAATCTCGATCGCCCCGCGGGGGAGACAGAAAATTTCATGTGGTGGGCTGGCTGAGTGGTCGAAAGCGGCGGTCTTGAAAACCGTTGAGGGTTTATCCCCTCCGTAGGTTCGAATCCTACGCCCACCGCCACTTTCAAGCCTTTCCGCTGCCCCCACTATAGACACCGCTTGCAGAGAACCAACTGTTAAAGCCGACCGTGTTGCCGTTGCCGTCGACAAACTACTCGACTCCCTCGCCTCCAACTCCGCCGCCGCCCATTCTCGGCAGCGACTGCTCCTCAGCGTTTTGTGCCGCGAACCCTGGCGCCAACTGCACTGCGACAAGGGTGAGTGCTACGAGTAAAACAGACAGGGTGGGATTGGAAACTATCTATACATACCAAGTTCACTCAAGCTTCGTCCAAAACAACATGCAGCCATCGACCGCGCGATAAACCCCAATAGCACGCTCAGAAACGCGGGCAGCATACTGCGGCTTAGATCGTCCCACGCAAGACACATGGGACAGGCATTCAGTTACGGTTGGAGGTCCTGCGCGCTGTGCGGCGTGCAACCCGACGGCCTTCGTCTGCACTCGCTGAGGTGAAGCCAATAACCGCGCGGAAACCATCGTCCGTTGCTTTCATAGACAATTCACCCCCTGCCATGAATAGCGTCACCAGCACTGCACTTAGCAGCCATTTTCCACTTTTACTCATCATATTCTTCCCGTTCCAATTGAATCGCTAGTCGAATGTCGGTTGCAGCGCGTCAAAACCCGTTGCTTGTGTGTAGCCGTCTGGCGCACTGATTCTGAAGGTTGCTACCTCTACCGGCGCGTTCAGCTTCCAGTTGCTGAAATCCATCTCAAACTCAGGAGCCGCCGTCATCCATTTGGACGTAATCATGTACTTACAGGGCAGCTGGGTTTCAGCGCTCACCCAAAGATGCCAATCAACATCCGGGCCGCGAAACGACAGATAATGGCAGGACTCACCATTCACTGGCGCCAGTCCACCGTAAGACGATTCCAGCACATCCTCCAGCAAGCCCTGGGCCGCATCGGTATAGAACAAATCCCTGCCCGGCAGATACGCACCGGCATCGACCATGCTATCCATAAGCTGATCAATTGTACCGCTGGCTGGCATG
>Ga0213863_10002692_pt1 | contig 12486 bp, 8 predicted proteins | sample PICome_8_FD_160128 | JGI IMG/M metagenome (GOLD analysis project Ga0213863, IMG submission 160128) | Coastal seawater microbial communities near Pivers Island, North Carolina, United States - PICO497 | ecosystem: Environmental > Aquatic > Marine > Coastal | place: USA: North Carolina | collected... | reverse complement strand
GGCTTCAAAGATTTATTCTTACGAGTAAGAGTTTTATTCTGATAAGCAATCACATGCCCTGCACCATTATCAGGTCCAGAGATTGTTGCTTGTGTATTACCCCCACTTAACACTACAGTTGGAGTAGTCAACTCTCCGTCACCATCTACTTGATAAATCCAATCGTCAGTTTCTGTGAAGGTGTCAGAACCTGCATTGATTACTACAGTTGATGCTGTTTTGTTTGTTGTGTACACAGTACCAATAACTGCTGTTACAGAAGATACTTCTTGAACTCTAGAATTAGGAAGCTTAAATAAAAGATTGTTTTCTTGTTTATTGTAAATGTCATATCTATTTTGAATAGCTTTTAAGTTTGCATAGTTAGCAGCATCAACACCAATACTTCTAACATCACCAATACCATTGGCAGAAGGATTTGTCAACTGTATATCAAACAGATGAATACGATAATCAGACTGTGCTGTATACAAGCCCCTTACACGTGCAGTACCAATATTACTACCACCCCTATCCACAGCAGTATAAAGGTTTACTTGAGTAACATCTTCAATGTATCCAACTAATCCATATGCACTATCAGCAACAACATAGTTACCGATATTAGCTCCAACTTTTTCGGAACTCATCACTTTAAGATCTGAAGTAAGATTTCTAGGTTTTGCTACACGAATGGGTAAATTAAAATCTCTTTCAACACGTGACCCATTGACAAATGCCGTACCACCTGATACTTTAAAACTTAAAAAATCATCATCACTATCTTTTTCTATGGTTAAGTCAAACTGACCTGAAGAACTTTGCTCAATAAAGTTACCTGTTTGAGAATATGTTCTTGAGTCAATAAGGTTTCCTATCTTAGATAATATCTTATCAGGTGTTTTTACAAGAGAAACTTGTCCGTTACGAACCCTATAGACTTCGTAAAATGTATCACTAGCACTAATATTATCTTTTGTTGTCAAAGTTAAAACAATTCTAAGACGATCTGCACCAGGAGATGTTAAGTTAGGCGTACTTCCTGAGTTATCAAAAAGTGCAATATTATCTGCAGTAGTGACGATATCTTCTGTCACTTTAAATCCTATAACTCCTGTGAAGTCGGGAGAGTACTTTGAAAGAACTAACGTCTGAGATTCAACCATAACTAGATGATTAGCAGCAAACGTGTCAAACTGTGGAACTTCAGCAATAGATGCCTTACCAACAGCATCGTTGACAGACTGAATGGTAATATTACCTAAACTTGTAGTAAGAGTTGCACCTGCAACAAAAGGTTTAGACACAGTAGTATTAGTTGCTGTAGAGGCTCCACCAGCTTGACCTTTTGTCATTTTCACAAATATAGTATCAGGATCACCATCTGCAGCAGGTAGCACCTCTTTTACTACAGCAAATAAATCACCATCATTTATTTCAGTGCCTTTTAGTTGAGCATAGCCAACAGGTAAAGAGTTAACCTTAAGATAAGTATACGAGAATGCATTAACGCCTGAGGCTAAGTTACCACTATTATTGAAAATGGCACCTTCGTTAACAATAAACTTAGAAAGTCTACTTAGTTCTTGTTGAATAATAGTCTGAGACTGTGTTAGTTCACGTGCCTGTAGTGCTCTTCCGTTATTAAACAGAACACGATGATAATGATCACTATCTCTGAAATCATCATTGTATTCGCTTAAAAATGTTGTACTAGTGAGATTAGTAGCCATGGTTTACCCTTAAAGTTTAATAACGATTTTAATATCTTCAGTTTGGTCAGCGTCTCTTGCAATCTTTGCCTGATTATTTAGGAACAACAAATCACCTGAGAATACGTCTATATCTGGCTCAACCCTATCACCAATAGTAAACGATCCTGTTTTACCTGAAATCGTGATTGTCTCACCAGTTCTAAATGGAGTAAAGCCAGTTTCCTCATCTTGATGATACCATATAGTTGCGGAGTCGTCAAAGAAATCGATCCATGCTTGAGCATTACTATCACCATTTACGGTAACATCATCTGCCCATGTCAGTCCACCTGTAATAGGTGCAGTCAACACAAGCTGCTTAAGCCCAAGCCCTTCAGTAAGTTGAAACAGAGTTCCACTAGCAGAGTCTAAAAGATTTTTTAGAAGACCTACTTGACGGTATTCATTATCTACCACCCACTTATTATTAACATTACCTTCGGGTTTAATATTGAACATCATATTAGTGGATCTTAAATCTGTTCTTGCATCTGCCCCTAGTCCACCTGTAGGTGAAAAAATAGGATATACTTCTGCATTGATACCTGATGTTAAGTTAGTCTGATCTACTCTAACAGAAGCTTTATTGTAACCCGATCCTAAGACAGATGCAATGGAAACAAAAGCTCCCGCTCCTGCGCCTGTACCCACAGTATCGCTATCGCCAACTTCGACTGCTGCTAGTTTACCTGTAGCATCAAGTACTCCATGTGCTTTGGCACCACTACCATCACCAACAACTGTAAGAGTAGGGGCAGCAGAGTATACACCTGTGTTTGCTTCTACTCTATATCCAATAATCTGACCATCGATTGCAGCATTCTGTACAGCAAGTTGAGGTGCTTCAGGATCTGTTGGTTCTGCTGAATCCACAAACTTAACTGGCATAAAGTTAGAAGTTAAAAATCTGTTTGCATCTGCAGTTGTAATAGTGTACAAATACTTCCAAATATATCCATCGGTTTCTACTGGCAAAGACGTGTTTGTATGATCAGGAACAAACTGCGATACAACTGCTGAACCAAAACTATTTTTACCTTGACGAATACACACGTATACGTTATTATCAGCAGTTCTTACATAGTATGCAGGAGTTGGTTGACCCACAATATTATCGTTAAAAGCAGGATAAACTGTGTTGGTTGTCCAATCAGTTAATGGAACAACAAAAGAAAACGCCTCAACAGCTTTCACAGATTGAAGATTGTACCTAAACAACCGGCGGTCTCTTTCGGTATTACTTGGGTTTACAGTAACATCTGTGTTATCACCTGTTTGCCAAATCTGAGAGTGTCCTACACCAATGTAGAAATAGTTGTCAGAATCTCCAAGGGTTGTACCTTGGTTCTCATCAAATATTTGCTGTGCAAACTGTCTTTTTAATTTATCTGTAATAATTGCTGGCATTGTCTATTTCCTATACGACTGCGTATCCATAACCACCGATAATATTCCAACCATTGTTTCCATCCCAAATAAGTTGTGCTGTATCTAATGGATCAAATTCTATACTAGTTCCTTGTGCAAAGGTAGTAGGTGTTAATGTTACTGTTCCAGATCCACCACCACGTCTTGCGAATATTTTTATTTCACCGTTAAGTGTACCATCAGCTAGTGTAACTGTACCTGAAGAACTACCAGTTAAGGATACAAATCCTGCACTAGGAGCCGCTGCAGCACCATTAGCTGCAGTTATATAACTCATAGCAGCTTTGCTTATTTTTACAGATCCAGTACCTTTTGATGTTAAATCTAAGTTAATATTACCATCCGCTCCTATAGCTTCGATGACAGGTGCTGTACCTGCGGCATTGTCAGATATTTTCACATTATTTCTACTAGGGCTAAATGTATCTGTAAAAGATAATACTGCATTCCCAAGAGAGTCTGCTAAATATTCATGAACATTAGGTCTTTTTATAACAGGAGTATTTAAAGTTTTATTGCTAATAGTTGCTGTGGTGTCATTTAAAACAAGAGTATCACTATCCCCCAAACTAGGTATATTAAGATTATGATTTGCAGTTAAAGAACCTGCAACAATAGAGTATTTGTGACTTGAGTTATCATCAAATATATTCATATTAAGCAGTGATGGGTTGTTTAGTTGAGCACTGTCCAGAGTTTTATTACTCATAGTCTGAATGGCAGTATCCACTAAAACTGTTCCTGATGAATCTGGTAAGTCAATATTAACTTCAACATTACCACCAACAGCACCCAATTTAGTACGTGCTGATGGACCTATAATATCTAATCCACTGTCTGTAAGTTGTGTTGTACCTGCACCAATATTAGATCCACCTAAAATATTATACAGTTCTGTGAAGTTGGCATTGATCTTTATACCAGTAGTACGTAAAGTATCTCCTGTTCTGTCATTTGCAGAAAGACCTGTATTGATTGTTTGTTTCGCCATAACTTACTCTCTAGCTTGATTTATATTATTTATACATGTTGGAATGGATAATGTGCCGAATCTGCAGCATTATCTGAATCGAATAATGTTGAGAACTTACCACCATCCATAGTAGATTGTACTGTGATAACACCATCTGAATCTTGGTCCATAGTGAGAACCAAACCATTTGCAGAGTCATCCATAAATGTACCTGAAAGACCCAAGATGTTATAAGCATCCCTGTCAGCATCCAAGTCTTGGATTTGAATCTCACCAAGGTCTCTGAACTCAGTTCCTGTTGCAAAACGTCTAATGCCTATGTCACTGTCTGCTAGAAGAAGTGTCATAGAAGTTTCTGCTTGCATACTCATCGTAGCGATTTCTTCTGAAACAACTTGTTCAGTTATCGGATCTCCAATCTCATCCTGATCAATGGAAAGACCTATATCATTAACAAGTTCTAATAAAAGTTCTGAACCAAGATATACACCTGCAGGATGAACAAATAGTTTATAGGTGTCAACCCAATCTTTAAGAGGAAGACCAATCCTAACCAAAACTGACATAACTTGGTATAGTTTATCATCAGTAATAAACTTACGTGATTCAGGACCAATAACAGAGGCAAACTCTTTTATCTGTTCTCCACCTGTATTGATGCTATCCTGTTCATAATCAATAGCAGGACCGACTTTAAATATATTTTCTTTAGGATATAATATCTGTGGATCTTGTCCAAAGAAGCCTCTAAAGAACTGCTCAATACTGTACTTAGTACCTTTAGATCTGTAAAGAGTATTGGAAAACTTAATAGCTTCTCTTTTATTTAAGAAACCGCCAAAGTATGCTTGACCCAGAAGAAGTTCGTCCTCAAGATATTGTAATAACTTATCAGGAACTTGTGTAGCATCTCTAGAAGAATATAATCTTTTTATTTGACCAGATGGATTGTCTGCAGAATCCATAAACTCGTAGTACGCTTCAAACAAAGATTTAATATTTGGAAAATCTTCTTTGAAATATTCTGGCAATACATTATCAATCTCATTTCTAAAGAGATTTAAGTCTGTACGATTATTGTCTAGTAATGTTTTATCTTGCTTTGACATTAGTTTGTAGCACTTACGGTTACAGCAGTTGTGGTTGATCTATCAGCATCAAAGTTTAAAATCTCATTTCTTGTAGGAGCTAATGCACTTTGATTAGCTGGTACAGCAGCTAGTTTGATAAAAGTTAGTCCTGCAGATATACTTGTTGGATTAAAGTAGTTGATGGTGACCACCCCGGTTACAGGATTAAAGTTGCCAATGTTATCGACTAGTACAGTATTACCTGCAATAGAGATAATTTGAATGATGTTAGAACTTAGTTTGTTTCTGAGCACACAGGTTTGTGCCTGAAAGGTAAATTCATTACTAGTAATAATATATTGATCATCATCAGGTGCAGCAATAGCTACAGGATATTGTAACTGTTGACTAATAGAAACTTTTGTTGCAGAAAGTTTTGATCTAATGGTGGTGGTATTTTCTCCTGACAAACTATTTAATACCATGAAGTTTGCAGCGTCATTGTATCTTTGGCTTACGACAAAATCAACAATCGTATTGATATCGTCAACAGATGTAGCATCAACATCTAAAAGTAAGCTATTAATAACAGAAATCAGAGTAGGCGCTGTGGGTGTGAACCTCTGCTGCATTCTAATGTTCGCTCTGGAAGACAGAATAGAAGTGGACGATTCATCTACAAGGGATAAGACATTTGATCTTCTAAAGGCTTGTTTGAACCCACCAGTGTTATTAGCAAAGTAAGAAGATATTGTGGTGTTAACTTGATCTTGAACAGCATTCAAAGTTAAGTCTGTGAGTTTAGGGTTGAACTGGAAGAAAGTGTCCACTTCAATGAATGTTTCTATTGGATCAATAAATCTAATATTGAAGGATACAATAGAAAGTTGTGCTGCTAGTTCTCGTATCGCTTGCTTTGTGTTTGCAATTGTAGCTGCAGTCACATCATCTTCAAACAAGATTGATATGTATACTGCACCAAACTCAGGTTCCACTGCTTCTTCCCCACCCCATGATGCAATGTCTTCAATAAGAGTAGAATAACTTTGCAGGATTAAGGACGAATAGTCCTCTGCAGTAACCATACGGTTTTGAGTAGCATATTGGAAAGGTGCATTTTTACGAATAGATTCAATGCTTTCTTTTTCATCTCCACCGATAGAGTTGACATATGTTACAACATTTATATCAGAGGTTATAACACCTGATGTAAACTGAGAAACAGGAGTGAATACAGTAGCATTATTGGCAGCATTTCCTTTTACAGATAGATATTCAACTTCAATACGATTACCTGCCTGTGGTGCTATACCAAACGTCTCACCATCACCAAAGGATAGCTCAAAATATCCATTAGGAGATTCTTTTAAAATGTAGATAGTAGAGTTAGAACTAATAGATGTAGCATTCACAATGTTTTGATACGTAGTAAAATCTACTGAGGTGGCACTGGTATATACTTTTATAGTAACAGTATCAGCGTCTAAAGTACCATCAGGAATAACGTACACAGGATTATCTTCATACTCACCAACCAAAAATGTTTTAGTTTTTAATGTTCCTTCAAAAATAGAAATACGATTAGAACCATCATTTGTTTTAAACTCATAAAATCCTGTTCCATCATCAGTTGCAGTGAAAGACTCTACGGTTTGAAACGTGTATGACACATCGTCAACATTTGAGGTAAACTGTGTGTATGCAGGTAAAGATACTGTTTGCTCACGTCCTGCTGCAGTAGTATTAAACGTAAGTCTAACCTTTGCCTGTGATGCAGTATCTGTATCAGGAACATATCCAATACCTTCAGATAATGATACGACTGAACTTCTCAACTGTGCAGTTGGGAGATACGACTCGTTTAAAGCAAAGTTTGCAATCAAAGCATTTAAGTGCGTGTTATATGCCAACACATCAAGAATATTTGACAAGCCTGATGCCTCAAAGTTATAGTCTTTGAATTCATCTTTATTAGCAAGATAGTCTTTTAGATTACTCTTGATATTATTAAAGTCTAAGGCTGATGATTTAATCGTTGTTGCCATTTTATCTTAACCTTGATAGTGAAGTTGTGAATGTTACAACTTCTTCTGTGTTTATAACTTGAAACTCTATGTAAATACTTATAGAGTTTCTTTCCTCTTGATAGTTTACTGACACTTCTCTTACAATCGCTCTTGGTTCATAAGCATTGATAGCTCTTATTATGTTTTCACGTGTCTCTTCTTCAACCTCATCGTCAGCAAGTTCAAATAATAATGCTCTTATATTACCGCCATAAAAAGGCTCAAACGGCTTTTCGAAATAGTCTGTTAAAATAAGATTTTTTACAGCTTGCTTTACAGCAGCCGCTTCTTTTTTAACAAATATTTCTCCATTTGTTTTAGCAGTAAAAGACAGATCTATATCTTTATATTCTTTACGTCTACTACCGATTAAAGTAGATTGACTAAGATTACCATCTTCCTTTGCTAATACTCTAGTTGTTGCCATTAGGTCTTCTCTATTTTACTGTTATTTATAATGATTTTGCGAAGGAAACATCAAAACCTGCGTTCCAAGTTCCTGCAGATCCTGCACCATTTTGTCTCCATGTACTCTCATCATAATGAATAAATTTTTCATAGCCGCCAATACCAGGACGTATTCCTTTTGCTTTTGCGTTACGCACAAGAATACGAATATAACGCTGATACAAGGAATAGTTATCTTCTGGGTTAACCCTCTTTCCTGCCAACAATAAGAAGTGATCTGCCGCTTCTCCTTTTGGATGATTTTGAGTTCCAGTATCCCTTTTGGCTCTACCGCCATTTGAAGTTATCTGCGCAGTATATTCCTGACCAAGTTCACGAACAGCAGCCGCAATCGCATCAACAATATTTTGATTAGGCCAATTTATTCGGTCTGGTCCTCTAGAGTGAGTTACAACACCATCACTTGGTGGAATGGCAGACCGTTCTATTGCACGTGCTTTTAACGTTTCATTATCTTCTAACAAGCATTCGATTAGCTCACCTTCAGATAACAACTGTCTATTATATTCGGTAGAAACTTTTCTGTTAAATCTTCCTGTCCAGTTGTCATCAAGATCAGGCATTATTAAAATAAGTCTTGCCTTTAAAACAGGCTGATCGTTTTTACACTCTAAGGTATCATACGACAAAATCATTTCGTCAAAGAAACTCACATCTTTTACATACTCTGCGATATCAAACAAATCTAAGTTGTTTTCTGCACCACTTTGATCAATCGCTTTGTATACTACAGCCTTGCCTTTAGATTTAAAATCGTTTATGCTTTTCGGTGTTATCACTTCAGATGGACCAGGTTTGTAAATACCTTCTGATACAACTAGGTTTATACCTTTAAACCTATCAGTATTAGCTTGTACCTTTTTCAATATAAGACTGTGTAAGTATAGGTTTCTAGCAAGATCTCTTTTCACAGACAAAGACTTAATGAACTTAAGGTTTGTTGCATCATCTGATCCCAAAAACTTTGCTATGGTAATATTATCAGACAACTTAGTTTTTATAGTAATATCATCTTGCTTCAGAGGATTGTACTTATCTTCAGGAACAATACTTACTACATTGTTTTTGGGTATATATGTTGCAGCAAGTCTAGGCGAGTAAATACTTACAGGCTTATTACCTAAGATAGGAGTAGACTCTTGCTTTACTGTTCTACCAATCCGTTTAGGAGTTGGATTATTATATTCAGAACAAATAAGATTTTCTTTTAGTAGTTGGCCCATAAACTGTGTGTTGCCTGAGTTAGCAGCATCTCGTAGCTTTGATCTAGCCTTGGCAGTAGTCATTTCTCCTTTAGAAATACCACCATAATCTTTTGACTTATCAATAAAGTTTTTGATATAGTCACCCTTATCAATAAGAACTTTACGGATACCTGCACGTGACTTAGTAAGTAAAGTATTAATCAACGTTGATGTTGGAGTTGTCATTGCAGGTGTATCAGATGTCAATGTTCCTCCATCAGTTGTTACAGCTTCGCCATACGTCTGACTCTTGGTCTGTTCTGCTGTACCTTTAAGATTACCAGTAAATACGGTTGCAGTTACACCTCTGTCAAATATAGCTCCATTTCCAACAAAGTCAACTCCTGTACCCCCAATCGTTCCAGATCCACCTAGCACACTCATATCGTTAGCAGAAATAGTTACGTTGTTAGATGCAATGTTGGCATAGTCCTGTGAGGTGATGTTCATTTCACCACTAGAGAATAATCCAACATTACCATTCACATTATAATCAAGATTACCCTTGACGTTGTGTTGATGCCCACCCAAGAACACATCTGTAACTAGACCAGTTGAATAGGTTGTTATTGGACCTGTAACAGAAGTCTGTGATCCGTTACCAACATTCTTTTCTTCTGATCCCTTTACAGTCTCTACCTTGTTACCATTTACTGTAACATTGTAATCTAAACAATCGACATTAAACTCTCCTACAACCTTTATGTTTAGGTTGCCTTTATATACTAGTTGTGCATCACCTTCAACAATAACATCATTAGTACCGCCTATGACTTCTACTTTTTTATTCTTCGTGCTAATGATAATACTGCCATCAGGAGATAGTTCTATACCACTGCCTTCAAAATGTTTGATAAGAATGCGTTCATTACCATCAGTATCATCAACTTCCCATACATGACCCTTCTCAGATTTAGAAACTTGATTCTTACCATAACTAGAAGATATCTTATCACCTGAGGCTATTTCCATGCCATCGTATTGTGCAAAAAACTCTAGATCATTTCTAGCAACGCCTCTTGCTTCTTTTGCAATATTGCTTGAAAAGAAATATCCTGTCTCAGGATACTTGCCTGTAGGATCTTCAGGAAGATTTGAAACCTTATCAGACGCTCTACGATCAATGGCTTCTTGAGGAAGTGATGATAGATTATTTGGATATTCAATAGCCATACTAGTTTCCTAAACCATCTATTATTTGTTTTTGTGTTAAGGGTGGAGACTTTCTTGGATTATAGTCTTGTATATTTTCTTTTCCAAACCAAATCTTTGCAGCATTTTGCACATCCCACCATGGAGATTCTGTTGTACTTAGAATATCATATAATGCCAATGTCTGTATACCAGGTTTTACATTGTAAATAGCTTCCATAACCTTCTTTACAGTTTTTATTTGTGTCGAGTTTACTTTCCATTCAAGTTCTTCAAGAGCAATCAATATGGTTCTTTCAGAATGATCAGGTAGTTCGCCATAATATATTCCTGTACCCTTTATCTCTAACGGTCTACCTCTATACAAAATACCCGCTTGATCTATGAAAAAATGAGGTTCTAATCCTTGATTATAATCGTTAACAAATACTTGGTGATATCCTTCAACAGTACCCTTGCCATCGCTTGCTGATACAGACCAAGCTTCCCAAACCATTTGAGTAACATCTCTTTTTAGATTTGCTACTTCTGTTTCAACTTCTGATATGTCTTCAACAGAATCGAATATTTTTGTATTAATGTTTGTTGTACTTTCTCTCCAAACATTAACATAGTTATCAGTTCTTTTTGTAGGTATGTCTACGCTAACTGCAGTTGGTTCTAATGCTTTAGACGCTCTATTATCTATTTTTAGTATGACTTCTCGTAACTCTGCATCTGATTTATCAGAATACTTTTTCAAGATAGAAACAGCTTTATCTATATCACCTTTTTGTCTAAGCTCTACAATATCCTTTATATCATCAGATGGAATAGCTAATAAAACATCTCCTTTTTTAGCGACAGATCCTAAGAGAGTTTCTGTTGATTGAAAAGTTTTTTCTACTAGGTTTTCAACCAAACCTGAAAATCCAGAAAAAGAATTATTTACTAGTTTATTTAAAGATGATACTTGACTTAGAAATGTGTTTGATGCTAATGAAGATAATCCTTTAGTAGTTTTTAAAACATCTCCTAGTACGTTGTCAAGTATATTATCCCTTGCAAGTTCTGTCGCAACATTATCTCCAACAATATTTGTTATTTGGGCTGAACTTGCTGTGGTTGTGGATTTAACAACCTCTGCCAAAGCTTCAGGAAATGGTGCAGAAATAGCAACATCTAAAAACCCATCTTCTGAAAGTCTACTATCTCCTGTAATGGTGGATAAATCTGTAGCATCAGATCCAACTTTTTTTATTAGTTCATCTTTCTTAGCACTAGAATCTAACTGTACCACACCAACTTTCTTTTTTATCTGATTAGGAACAGATCCATCAACACTCGATATTATGTCTCTATCAGAGCTAGTGACACTTTTGAAACCCCCTGATGTAGAGTTATCAGGTTTATACTTAAAGCTAAATGCCGTGTCAAAAACTTCATTCAATATATTAGTATTTTCACTAGAGGCTTCTAGATCTAACAATCTTTCTATAGCATTGATACCGTCTTGTAACTTCTCCTTTGGTAATGCCATTAACCTGCTCCTGACGATATTAAGTTGTTTTCTGCAGATGCCCTTAAAGAAGCTTGATAACCATCATATGCTTCTCTTGCTGCCAAAGGTCTTCTAGGATAGCCTTCTTCTGCAGCCCTCTCATATCTATGAAAGAAATGATAAGTAGAGTTCATATCATTTTTTGGACCATCAAAGTTAGCGATATTAGCAGGGTTACTTAAATGATCCCAACACCTATGTGTACGATTTGTTTTCATGTCAAATATAAGAAACTTTAACTGTAAGAATAAATCATATGGATCTTCGTTTAGTTCTGCAGCATATGCTTCTACGCTTTGCCATCTTCCCCATTTGGAGTTCCACTGAGCTATACCTCTAGAATCTTCTTTTTCATTTTGAAGTTTAGCATTAGGATCAAAGTTACTTTCAACCTCTAAGTTTCCACATACCCCTGCAGCCGCTTTTATTGGTAAACCATTGCTAACTAAAAAGTCCATAACAAGAACCCTTAACTCTGCAACCTCTGCATTACCATTTCTATAGATTTGTTTTTGTTGTTCAGTAACAATGACTCCTTCTTTACCAATGTTCTTTGTGTCTAGAAGATTAACTCTTCCACCTTCTGCAGCCGCCCTTACTTGTGGTGAAGATGGTTGTTCGATATGGCTCATAGATCCAAGTATGATAGGATTTTGAGAAGTCACGCCATCTAAAAAGAAACCAAATACCAATGCACTATTCTTTAGTTGAGGTATTTTACCTACGCCTGATACACCACCTTCTGTAGTCGGTAACATCGTTTCTGCCCATGGCAAATATTCATTTTCAACTTATTCAGAGTGAATGCGATA
>Ga0213863_10002688_pt1 | contig 12496 bp, 7 predicted proteins | sample PICome_8_FD_160128 | JGI IMG/M metagenome (GOLD analysis project Ga0213863, IMG submission 160128) | Coastal seawater microbial communities near Pivers Island, North Carolina, United States - PICO497 | ecosystem: Environmental > Aquatic > Marine > Coastal | place: USA: North Carolina | collected... | reverse complement strand
GTATAGGTCATACCGGGTCTAGGTGGCGGAGCTTGTTGTTGGGTTTCAACGGGTGCAGGCGGGGGAGGCCCAGTTGCTCTCGCAGAATTATCCTGCATAAGGTTATTTGCGAATTCAAAGCCAGGGGACTGCTGGCTCATACTACTTACAGTAGCATTCGTGAACATCTTCATTAGTTCTGGGCTCTGCTTGATAACATCATTAAACGCAGGTGTTGCCGTGGAAAGGGCTTTATTTGAAAAGTTAAGAACCGCTGCACTGAAACCCAAACGAAGTACGAGCGAAACCTCTGGGGCTAGCTTACCGCCCTTATATTTATCATGCAATTCGGAGAATATTTCGTCATAACTCTCAATATCCTCGCTAACTTGTTCACCCCAACCATCTAAATTAAGATCAAATGGATTGAATGCAGCATTTGCATATTCAAGAGAATTGACAAAGGTCATAAACCACCACTGCTGTAGCTTTACTCCATCCTTTTTTCTTTTATCTTCGACTGCAGTTTCATATTCATCCTCAACATCTTCATAGGGGGAATCTAATGTGAAATTCGAATTGTGTTTTATTTGGCCCTTATCATACCAATCCTCCAACTTTTTAATCATAGCCCTTTTTTTTCTGCGTCTTTCTCTATCGCTCATGGTGGTTGTAGGAAATGATTTTCCGCCACCGGGGGCGTCATTCATCTTAGCATAACCATCCCAAGTTTGTGTATTACCAGCACTCTCTCTAGTTGCGCTACCTAAATGAGATTCAGTCTCTTCTGCAGGATTTCGTGAATTATGTGCAGATTCATTACTACTACTACTACCAAATAGATTGGATACAAACCCACCGCTTGATTGTTGTTGTGGTTCAGGTGGAATAGTCTTTGCAGAAAGATCATTCATCTCATTTTCTAGATCGTCAAGATCTCCTAAATCTAGACTATTGGCGCCTTCAGAACTTGTTTTGGACTTACCATTCATTAATAGTTCAATTCCAGAACCGAAACTAACCTTTGATGGACCTTCATTTTGATCTAAATTGATTGAAACTGGTTCTAAATCGCTTAATCCGATGTCGATAGCTTCCATGTCTTATGATATTTATACAATATTTATTTTTAAATCCTCCGCGTACAATATTATATTGTTGTGTTTCAAATACCATAATCCTTGTAAAAAACAATCTGCCAAATCGTCTTTTTTTTTAATATTCATAGAGTCCGACCAATGACAAATACAATCGTTTGCTGCTAATATTTGTTTCGAATAAAATACTGCATCTTTTTTATGTTCCTTGTAATTCGGATTTGTTCGTTGAGGACCAGATTGTCGTTCAGAGTCAATTGTCGATATTGATGCATTAGGAATGTCTTTGAACTGTTTCAGTTTGTTCGCGGATGATATGAATTCGATATGTATAGCATCGTTTTTCATGATGAAATACTGGGCTAACATACCTTGTATTGTTTTCATGCGATTTGCTATGGGTGAAATCTGGTTCTCGATGGCAACGTGTGTTATATCGTCAATATTCGGAAGTTGATTCATTAACAATTTCATCGATTTTCCAACATGAATAAGATCGACACTATTTGCAGATACTGTCTTTTTCAAAATGATATGTTCAAAACAATTGGTTTGGTAAAAAGTCGTAATTATTTGTATTAACTCTGCCTTCTTTGGTTTTACCGAATTCTCTGATTGATTCAACAAGAAATGGCTGTTGGCAAGAGCCGCGAGTTGATCCACTTTCAACTTATTAATATAGGATGGTGTAGTCTCTTTTGTAGGCATAATAAATACTTTATTTGATTTTGCGTGTTTTTCACAAAAATAGTCGTCGTTTTTTGTATATTTCGCATTTTTGCCACAGATTTTAGCATCTGTCTTTTTATTTTTCGCAGGCATCATACAAGAGCATGTGTGCAGGACATGTGGACCATTGTCTATCATATTTAACACTCCCCAGTCGTCGATAGAAAGAGCATTCGCATCATCGATTGACAAAATGCAATATGCCATGTTTTTTATGCCAACATCAAAACTGATTAGTTTCATGTTGATTATGAAATATACAAAAAACGTATGTCTATATTTCATAAAGCGTAAATATATAATTTATGCATTCTCGGGCTGAACTTTTTTTTGACTCCCCAAAAAACGCTGGCCCAAAAGTGATGCTTGTGTGATAACTGGAGATATTCTGCGTGCATCTAACATGTCTCTTGATAGATACATTTGTTTCAAATCGCTATTTGACTGACCGACGGCAGTCTTGGTATCAATGACAGAAGAAAATAATGCGGGGGAACCACTTTTACTGGAGAACTGGTTAGATTGAATATCAATTACATCAATTGGACGAGCATAATATCCAGCATCATTCGAGGCGGATGTGAAATTCGATTTCATCGCATCGAATGCATTTGTCTGTAAATATTTGCGATATTGCCAGTTAGACTGAATATTATTCTTACGGATCATATCAGCATTCGTAGAAGACAATTGTTGCGCGGAGGCGATAATCGAGCGACCATCGTTCATGAGCGGGGGCATGCCAGGATATTTATTATTAGACTTATATCCTCGTGCGGTTTGAGGAACGGTTTCTTTTATAACAGGATATGCACAGCGGATATGCTCGTATGATTTATGATTAGAAGAGAACATCTATAATATATTGTACAGAATTATATATTATACATATTTATTTTATTTTCAACAAATTAGTCGGTAGAAGGGACGAGCAGAGCAATGAGTTCTTGTTTCTTGAGCTTACCTGGATCTGAAATTAGCCCTTTTTCGATAACAAGTGCCCTGAGAGAGGCGATATTCATTTTCTTGTAAATATCCTGTGGCTCGGACAGAATTGAAGTAGGCATATTTTCTGCTAAATCTGCAATAGGACCAGGTTGCTCTACTGCTTCCTCGATTTTTTCAACTGTGATTTCATCTTTTTGGATGCCATCTGAGTCTAATTTTTCCAACAATGATTCTACATCTACTTCTTGTTCATTGTCTGACTCGGCCACAGTCAATGGGCCTTCCATATCCACATTCACAATGCGAACTGTATCTGTTAGAGGAATTAAATCAGGTAAATCCTCCTCATCGCGATCCTCCTCCTCATCACTGTCCTCCTCCTCATCACTGTCCTCCTCCTCATCACTGTCCTCCTCCTCATCACTGTCCTCCTCCTCATCACTATCCTCCTCATCATCACTGTCCTCTGATCGGCTATTTGTGATTGACACAGGGATTTTACCGCCATCAGAGAGTCCCATTACTTGCTCCATGGAGAGGGGCATTGGTGGAGGGGGCAAAACCGCCTGTGAGCGAACCGAATTCAATTCGCCCACAACGTTGTTTATAATTTCAAACATGGTGTCGCACTTCTGTTCAATAGAATTTACTCTTTGTCGAAAGTGGTAAACAAGTAAAAGGAGAAGCACAAATGCAACTCCAAGACTGAGGAAGAAAAATGATTCGATCATGTTAAATAGTTTCATTACAATGACTCACTAAATTATATTTTATCTGTCAACGAATATCTAAATTCTTTTTCAAGAAGATTAATTGTATTTTTCATTGAGCAAAAAATAATACTCTATAGTATACAGCCGTTGACTGAATGAATCGTTCATTTGAAAATAGTGCAAAGCCCATGATGGTTAAATCAGACAATGAATCTGGATACGGGAGTAAGAACCTGTTGATAACCATCCTCACTATACTGTTAGTTTTATCCTTTTTAGGAATAAATTTATTACACATTTTAGGCAATTTTATTCAAACTATTATTGGTATATTCGGTCCTCTGGTAGCTCAAATCCTTTCTGTCTTTGGGTACACAGCTGGAACTGTAATCGATAAATCGGGGGATATTGCAACAGATGTTGCCAAGACCGGCATTGACATTGCTGGCGGCACTGTACAATCGGTTGCTGATTTACTGAAAGGCGTAAGCAGTGGGAATGTAAATACATCAGCTAAATTACAGTTGGATAATGCATTAAATCTATCTTCATCAATTCCCGTTCAACCAGAAGTAGATGTTGCAAGTGCATCAATTCAAAAGCCCATCACTTCTAGCAAAGCCGCGTGGTGTTTAGTTGGCGAATATCACGGAAAAAGAGGGTGTGTCGAAGTAGAAGACAGCAGTAAATGTATGTCGGGACAAGTTTTCCCTAACCAGAAACTCTGCTTGAACCCTGCACAAGGACCCATCATGCATTCACAGCTCCCTTAAATAATGATAATTAACAATCCATTGTGTTATGGAAACAGATAGTCATTCTAGTTATATTTTTCATAGGAATCAACATAAATAATACACCATGTTATAATGTATCATGCCAACATATACATTATATTCTATCAAATTAACAAATAAAAAGTGGTTTTTACACGTATCTCCGGATAGTCTTGATAATTCAAATATCATGCTAGATTGTTGCATAATGCATGAATTTGTTAGGCAAAACCCACCTATTGAAATCACGGAAAATATCAAATTAAGTTGTGAACTAGACATTGACTATTTTGTAAAAAAATATATGAGACATTATGGAATTGATAATGCGCGGGGTGGTAGTTATACTAGCGTACATCTAGATGAAGGTGTCAAAAAAGTATTGGAAAAAGAACTCGAGGTAAGTTATAGTGGAATTGTTCAACAATCCCGCCTATTGTTAGACGTGTATACAAGGTTCTCCTCTGAAAATGACTGGACAAGAGAAAAGATATGCGATGAAATTATGCAACAAGTAAGTCAATATACGAAATATTGTAATGAACGCGAACTGTTAAAAACAGTTAGTGATAACAATACGATTTCGCGAAATATATTGTACGATTTAGATTGTTTGCGAAGTCGTTCTGCCTATTTCGTCCGAACCGCTCTATCACAGCCATTGCAATCAGATGGGACACGCAAGTATGTTAGACCAACTATACCAGATATTGTTAGATATAAACAGGTTATACGCATTATGAAACGAATTTATGGAATATATCACCGCGATATAGACGATCCTTATCGCATGTTATCTACAATTGTAGTTGAACCGGAATTATACTTACAGAAACCAAATGTGGTGTTTGATACATTCTTTTACCATAACCATGTTTCAAATCAACTAGATGAACAATTTGAAACAGCGTGTAAAATAATAGACCATTATCAACATATTTTTTACAGTATTATAGCTCGAATCGATGAACTTACGTTTGACGTTAATTCATATGGTGAAAACTATGAAACCAAATATAATTACAGCATGCAATATTTAATTCAAAGACTTTCGATAGAAAATTGAAAGAATTCTTATGATTATTTTAGATAACAATGATAAGAATAAGAATAATAAGTCAATATGACCAAAATAACACGAGAAAAGATGCTTTATGCGGCAATAGACCAATTCATGGAGAGTATTAATTTCTATGATATTGACGATGGTTGGCTATGTGGTAATATAACCCATACATTAGAACGCAAGACACAAAACAAACAGACAAATCAACAAATGTATACTCTGAAATTGCCACAACAATTTATTATTGGATACCAAGATGTAGTTGAAAATGGTATTTCGCGCGAGGAACCCATCTACAATGAACAAAAAACTCCCAATGTTCGTGATTTTATCGCGTCATTTCATGCATATTTCCAAAATTGTTATCTAACCGCACGAACCAATAAGGGAGTCGAATACAATTTATCATACATGGATATTATTCCCGAACCACGGAACGCAGAATTAACCACGGAATATACATTGACGTGTGTGTATTACAAGTCGCATAAACCTTATCCAATGCCGCCATGTGAAATGGACGATGCACAAATACCTCGACTGAAAGATACAATTCGCATGTTGGAAGAAACCGAATTTGCACAACGATCGCGAATACAAACGTTGCGGGAACGTATAGGGGAGGAACGAGTACGTAGAAGGAAAGAAGTTCGACGTTTGAATACAAAATGTGCAGACAACCATATGCACATGCAGAATCATATAAAAAAAATGTACGCGGAAAAAACAAAATTTGACGATTGTCCGGTATGTTATGACGAAATGAAACCGGCAGAGTTAGTCGTGCCTGCATGTTGTCATTATATATGTACAAATTGTATTGTAAAATGCGATTCGTGTCCACTTTGCAGACAAGACTATGATAGTTATTTGTTGCAAAAATATGAATCGTTATAGAAATATTGTTCTTACGCAATTATTTCTTGAAATGTGTACACAGAAGGATCTACTATGACTTCTGTGTTTTTTACATTAACAGATGGACTATCTAACAGTGCATCTGCAAAAGTGTCATCTAATGGATCTGTATTGCAGAAAATATTTGTTATGGAATTGTTCCTCATAATACTAGGTAAATCAGGACTATCAGTAGACGTAAAGGAGACATTATAGGAAAGGCGAAAGGTATATAAATAATTCGGTTCGGTAGGAATGGTGATTCCAGTTATATCAATAGACCCTAAGTCAAACACAGTTTCAAAATCATATGTATCTTGTGTTGCAGATTGAGAAATGGTCGGTTTTAATTCCATTTCCCGAGATGCACCGTTGCTGAAATTCGCAGATAGCCCAATAGGACTAGTCAATTGTTGTTCATTGTAATAGATTTTGAAAGTTATCGCGTTAAAATTCACAGTTATTTTTGACCCACTTGTACTAAACGGTAAATATGTACCGCGTAGAATTGCAGAGACCGGCGTCTGTAAACGAAACGTAGTTTGTTTACTACTAATCGGGGAGTTAATTAATAATGTTGTTATTGTAGTCATGTTTTCATTTAACCCAGGTAAGCATTGCACATTTTTTGGGTAAACAATTTGCCACGGTTTCACTATTTCTTCGACCGCTAAGGCGGCAACTTCTTGACCGACATTGTAGTTATACAATGGAACACTAGGATCTTCTAACAAATATGTCTGAGGTTCTCCTACGATTCCAGAAGCAGACGTTAAGAATGGTATTGTATAATCATTCGGATGTGAATATTTTCGTGGGTCGTAATTACTTCGTACCGCTTGGGCAAACCTTTCTTTTTTGGTTAGACGAGATTGATTATTCCCATTCCCTTTATATTTGAGGATTTCCACCTTGCGTCTCATGTCCAATTGCTCCTTTGTATACTTTGTATAAGGGCTAAGTTGAAGTTCTAAACGAGGCATTGTTGAAATATAATATACAATAACATATTATATTTTTTACGAACCAGGTTTTCCTCTGTATCACAATATATGTAAATCCACGATATGTAATGTTTTATCAAAACAAGGTTAGTCTCGCTTTGCGTTGGATATAAACTGTATCGTCTGGTGAACCGATTGTTATCCCGGCAATCTTTAATTCGGCCACCGAATAACCGGCCGCAATTATGTCATCGTCGCTATATCCATTTTCCTTCAGTAATGCTGCAGACATGCCGTTGTTTTTACATTCAATGGAAGAATATCCTAATACTACTATGGATGCATTGGATATACCAGCATTCTTTAACGACCTCACACTATACCCTGCCTGTTTTATTTCACTAGGTGTATATTTCCCAATTGTCAGTTCTAATGCTGTAAAATTTGACCTTAGTATATCAAAATCGAGATAATTAGCAACCTGTAATTGTAAAACTGTGTATCCACCTGCTTGGAGCTGAATACTGTTGAAATTATTGTCTTTCAAGATAGACGCCACATAACCTCCTTGTTTTAACTGTGCTGCACTATAACCTGCATTCACAATTTCATCTTGTTCATACAGTGCTGACTTTAAATCATCGATGGTGAATTGGGCATTATATAATTCCTTCGCAGTAAACCCAGCCGCCTTTAATTCGGTCGCATTATATTGTGCATCCTTTAATTCACCTGCATTATACCCAGCCACCTGTAAATCGACCAACGTATAGTCCGCTGCTTTTAAATCTGATGCAGTGAATTCCGCTGCTTTTAAATCTGATGCAGTGAATTCCGCTGCTTTTAAATCTGATGCAGTAAAGTTCTCGGTTTTTAACTGAGATGCACTATATCCAGCAGTTGCAATGTCATTTGTGGTATAACCAGCATTGACTAACTGACCAATAGTATAATCAGCAGTGTAGAGTTCTGTTGCGAGATAATTCTCTCCTTTTAAAAGTGTCGCTGAATATCCAAGCGATAGAATGGTGGTCCGATCAATGCCCGCAGTAGTTAGTTCAGAAATATTGAATCCTGCGTCAAACAATGCAGTTGCACTATATCCCGCAGTGGCGATATCACTCCGTAGATAGTCAGCAGTGAGTTGATCAGTTATACTATATCCGGCTGTATACAATTCGCTCGCGATATATTCAGCGGCATTCAATTCAGACGCGGTGTAATTCCCCACTCTTAGTTCAGTTGCCGTATATGCGGATTCCCTTAATGCAGTAGCACTATATCCTGCGCCGACAATTTCTGTTCGTGGGTAATTCGCAGCATCCAGTTGCGGAATTGTATAGCCAGCATTTTTTAGGTCGAGTGCGGTTATTTGAATAGATTTTAATTCAGATGCGCTGTATCCAATTGAAATAATATCGGACTGGGGATATGTTGCATCAAGTAATGCTTCGGCCGTAAATCCCGCAGTTTTCAATTCGCTCGCTGTAAATTCGGCTGATTTCAATTCGCTCGCATTATATCCAGCAGTTGCAATATCAGGTCGACTATATCCAGCACTAACCAATGCTTCTGCCGAAAAATATGGGGCTACTTCCACTTCCGTATACAGAGCCGTTTTCAACTCGCCAACTGTATATCCTGACTGCGCAATTTCACTTCGTTCATACCCCCCGACAGTGAGATCACTGATTGTTTTCCCAAATGTCTGTAATTCGTCGGCAGTAAATCCATTTGCATTTAATACAGTTGTTGTATATCCTGCACTTGCTACCTCTTGTCGTGTATATTGTGCGGTTAGTAATTCACCAACGGTTTTTTCAAATCCTTGCAATTCGTCTGCAGTATATTCAGCGGCCTTCAATTCGTCCACTGTATATCCAGAGTTTGCAACCGTTTCTCTTGTATATAGCGCTTCTAATAGCGCTCCAGCTGATTTTCCAAATTCTTGCAATTCTACTGCAGTATATTCAGCTGCTTTCAATTCAGCCACTGTATATCCCGCAGTTGCAACCTCCTCACGCGTATAGAGCGCCTGCAACAAACCGCTCGCACTAGACCCTACTCCATATAACTCAGTTGCACTATAACCGGCCGACTTTAACTCCTCTATTGTGTACCCGGCATTCGCTACTACATCACGACCATAGCTAGCATCCAATAATTCACTGATCGTTTTTCCATAATCTTGCAGTTCATCGGCAGTATATTGATTATTCTTTAGATTGATGATGGTATAACCCGCACCGGCGATTTCACTGCGACTATACCCCCCCTCCGTGAGATCCCGAATTGTTTTGTTATAGTCCTCTAATTCATCGGCTGTATAACCAGCCGTTCTCAGTTCTCCAATGCTGTATCCAATATTCACTAATTCTGACCGACCATAACCAGCGTCTAACAAATTGACTGGGGTTCTTCCAAACGATCGTAATACACTTGCGGAATAACCGGCTCCTTTTAATTCAATATTTGTATATCCAGCCTGAACAATCTCACTTGTCGTATAGTTGGCTGCAGATAATTCCGAAATGGTTTTTCCAAGCGCTAGTAATTCTGCTGCAGTGTAGCCAGCTGCCTTTAATTCGGCAATAGTGTATCCCGCATTTGCTACGATTTCACGGGTATATTCAGCAGAAAGTAGTTCACTAACTGATTTCCCAAAACTCTGTAGTTCGTCTGCACTATATCCCGCATTTTTTAATTCAGACGATCTATATCCAGCAGTTGCGATTTGTTGCCTAGTATAATTCGCATTGGTTAATTGAACAATAGTTAGATTAGCGGCGTATAATTCTGATGCAATAAACCCCGATGTTTTTAATTCAGCTGCACTATATCCGGCACTAGCAACAATTGATCGCGCATAACTTACTGAAAGCAGTTCATCTATTGTTTTCCCAAAGTCTTGTAATTCATCTGCACTGTATCCATTTGATTTCAACAAGAACATGGTGTATCCAGCATTTGCAATGTCTGCCCGAGAATAGTTGGCATCAGTGAGATCTTGTAGAGAACGTCCAAAATCTTGTAATTCGTCTGCGGTATATCCCTCCGTTTTTAATTCAACATCGGTATATCCAGACTGAGCAATTTGCTCGCGAGTATATACTCCTGTTAGGAATGGAATTGTTTTCCCAAAATCTTGTAATTCATCCGCACTATACCCCTCCGTTTTCAATTCACTCGCAGAAAAACCAGACTGAGCAATTTGCTCGCGAGTATATACTCCTGTTAGGAATGGAATTGTTTTTCCAAGATCATGTAATTCATCCGCACTATATCCAGCAACTTCCAATTCACTCGCCGAATAACCGGCTAAGGCAACTTCCTCGCGACTATATGTTGCATCGAGTAAGCCGTCAATGGTTTCTCCAAATGTCTGTAGTTCATCAGCAGTGAACCCATTTGTTTTTAATTGAGATGTAGTATATCCAGCCTGAGAAATAAGTTCTCGTGAGTAAATGCCCAGTAAATCTACAATCTGTTTTCCAACACTATATAGTTCTCCAGCAGTATATCCAGCGGCATTTAATTCTGCAATTGTATATCCTACACTAGCAACCTCTAGTTTTGTATAACCGGCATTGAGTAATTCAGCAACACTTTTTCCAAACCCTCGCAATTCACTTGGTGTAAATCCTGCTATTTTTAATGCACTAACCGAATATCCTGCGTTAACAATTTGCTCACGACTATAGTTTGCATCTAATAAAGACTGAATTGGATAATTCGCCAATTGTAATTCTAATGCAGAGAACCCGGATGTTTTTAAATTGGTACTGTTGTATCCCGCTGTCGTAATTTCATCACGAGTATAACCAGCAACAGTTAAATCATTAATTGTGAACCCTGCGACTTGCAATTCTATAGCGAGATAACCAGCGTTTTTTAACTCGGTAGCACTATACCCAGCTAGTGCAATTTCGGTACGTGGATAATTACCTGCAGTAAGTTGACTAATGTTATATCCACCCGTTTGCAACTCATCTGCACTATATGCTGCGCTTTTCAATAATGCGATTTCATACCCGGCTAGTATTATTTCCTCTCGCGTATAACTAGCAGTGGTTAGCTGTTGTATAGTATATCCACTCGACTGTAGTTCATCTGCCAGATAATTACTATTTTTGAGTTCTGTTGCAGTATAACCGGCAATAACAATTTCATTTCTCGTATAACTCGCATCAGTAAGTTGCTGAATTGTATAATTTGCAACTTGTAGTTCAGTAGCACTATACCCGGCTGTTTTTAACTCGGTAGCACTATACCCAGCTAATGCAATATCGGTCCTCGTATAGTCAATTGCAGTTAGTTGTTCAATTGTTTTTCCAAAGGTCTGCAATTCATCGGCAGAGAACCCAGATGTTTTTAATACGATGTTTTCATATCCTGCTGCTGCAATATCTGCTCTGGAATAATTCGCATCTAATAGGGATTGTATTTCATACCCACCTGTAAATAACTCTGTCGCACTATATCCGGATGTCTTCAAATCGTTCGCAGTATAGCCTGTAGCAATAATTGTACTTCGCTGGAAATTTGCCGTTTCTAATTCTGCAATTGTATAAAGCGCACTCTTCAATTGTGTTGCCGAATATCCAGCTAATGCAACTTCGTTGCGTGTATATGTTGCACCAAGTAATTCTCCAATAGTATACCCGGCAGTTTGCAATTCATCTGCAGAATAACCGGTTGCTTTTAGTTCGGTCAGACTGTATCCTGCTGCAACAATTTCAGTTCTGTTATAGTTGGCTGTTTCCAGTTGTCCAATGGTATAACCACCCGTTTGCAATTCATCAGCCGAATACCCTTCTGCTTTCAGTTCAGTGGCACTATATCCTGCTGCAACAATATCAGTTCTGTTATAGTTGGCTGTTTCCAGTTGTCCAATTGTATATCCACCCGTCTCTAGTTCATCTGCTGAATACCCTTCTGCTTTCAGAACAGCTGTGCTATATCCTGCTCCAACAATATCAGTTCTGTCATAGTTGGCGGTTTCAAGTTGTCCAATGGTATAACCACTAGTTTGCAATTCATCTGCCGAATAACCTTCCGTTTTCAGATCAGTGGCATTGTATCCTGCTGCAACAATATCGCTTCGTTCGTAGTTGGCGGTTTCAAGTTGTCCAATGGTATAACCACCCGTTTGCAATTCATCTGCAGAATAACCTTCCGTTTTCAGATCAGTGGCACTGTATCCAGCTCCAATAATATCAGTTCTGTCATAAATAGCGGTTTCAAGTTGTCCAATGGTATAACCACCAGTTTGCAATTCATCTGCAGAATAACCTTCCGTTTTCAGATCAGTTGCACTGTATCCCGCTCCAATAATATTAGTTCTATC